>CENP01109421.1_pt1 | contig 23576 bp, 20 predicted proteins | sample 361281 | NCBI WGS metagenome assembly CENP01 (sample SAMEA2591122, study PRJEB7988) | marine metagenome | biome: marine biome (ENVO:00000447); feature: deep chlorophyll maximum layer (ENVO:xxxxxxxx); material: saline water (ENVO:00002010), including plankton (ENVO:xxxxxxxx) | depth 70 m | reverse complement strand
CCGGCTGCCGCAATGCCACCTATGGGCGGTGGTGGCATGCCAGGCATGATGTAAAGAATCCATTATACGCTGCCCCTTTATGGGGCAGTTTTTTATGTACAAATCCTTACTTGAAGATATTGCCCAGCATTTATGGCAAAATCCAGATCCACTACAGGGACTGGAATGGGTTTGTACTGAAATACAGCAAAAACTCTTTTTATACGATTGGGTAGGGTTCTATTTTCATAATCTCGAAAAAGAAGAACTCCACCTCAAAGCATTTGCTGGAAAACCAACAGACCATACAGTAATCCCTTTTGGAAAAGGTATCTGCGGACAGGTAGCTTTGAGCAACCAAAACTTTGTGGTTGCCGACGTGTCTAAGCATGAAAACTATATTGCTTGTAGCTTAAACGTGAAGTCTGAAATTGTAGTCCCGCTTTTTATTGAAGGAAAAAATATTGGGCAAATTGATGTTGATTCTAATACAGCCCATGCTTTTAAAAAAAAAGACGAGGTATTTTTGGTTGATGTAAATCGTCTAGTTGCTGCTTATATATTGCGTTCAAAAGTGAACCTTTAGTGCGATAAAATTCCTACTTTTGTGCTTTCAATTTTTATTTCATGCAAGACGCTATTCAAGCCACATCTGCCCTTATTTCTGTATACAACAAAGAGGGTCTAGCTCCCATCGTTACCAAAATGCACGAATTGGGAATTACACTATACTCCACAGGTGGAACTGCAGCCTTTATTGAGGCACAAGGTGTTCCCGTAATCCAAGTAGAGGATTTGACTTCATACCCTTCTATTTTAGGCGGTCGTGTTAAGACATTGCACCCTAAAGTATTTGGCGGCATTCTAAACCGTAGGTCAAATGAAAATGATCAAATAGAGATGGCGCAATACAGCATACCGAATTTGGATATTGTATTAGTGGACTTATATCCATTTGAAGATACTGTCAAATCTGGAGCATCTGAAGCAGACATTATTGAAAAAATAGACATTGGTGGGATTTCACTTATTCGTGCTGCTGCTAAAAACTACAAAGATGTATTATGCTTATCATCGGTTGATGATTACGATGCATTTCTAACGCTATTAGATAGTAAAAATGGAAAAACGGAATTGACCGACCGCAAACAATTTGCCGCAAATGCGTTCCGCATCTCTTCACACTACGACACACATATTTTCAATTTTTTTGAAGAACGCAATGATATGTTAAAACTAAGCTATAACAACGGAAAGGAGTTGCGCTATGGTGAAAACCCACATCAAAAAGGAACTTTTTTCGGAGATTTTGAAAAGGTTTTTTTCAAGCATAACGGCAAGGCACTTTCCTACAATAACCTCCTTGACATTGATGCTGCAGTAAGATTGATGGCAGAATTTAAAAATGATGCGCCAACTTTTGCTATTCTAAAACATAACAACGCTTGTGGTTTGGCTACGCGTGATAACATATCACAGGCCTATACAGACGCACTTGCAGGAGATCCGGTGTCTGCATTTGGCGGTGTTCTAATATCCAACACCAACATAGACCTAACTACTGCTGAAAAAATAAATACGCTTTTCTTTGAGGTTGTTGTTGCACCTGCTTTTGAGGCAAATGCCTTGGAATTACTTAAACAAAAAAAGAAAAGAATTTTATTGGATTTAAAAAGCTATACAGAACCCACTAATTTGATTCGCTCTTGCCTCAATGGATATTTAGTGCAAGAAGTAGACGGCATAACAGATAAACGGTCTATGCTTAATGAAGTCACTGAAAAAAAACCCACTGCGCAGGAAATTGATGATTTGTTGTTTGCTTCTAAAATTGCCAAACATACCAAATCCAACACAATTGTTTTGGCTAAAAACAGACAGTTATTTGGTGCTGGAACAGGCCAAACTTCTAGAGTTGATGCTTTAAATCAGTCTATTAAAAAAGCGAAACATTTTGGCTTTGATTTGACTGGAGCAGTTATGGCCAGTGATGCCTTCTTCCCTTTTCCTGATTGTGTTGAAATTGCACATAATGCAGGTATTGTAGCTGTAATCCAACCTGGAGGGTCTATCAAAGACCAATTGAGTATTGACTATTGCAATGCAAATAATTTGGCAATGGTTATGTCTGGCATAAGGCATTTTAAACATTAATTCGTATTATTACATCCCAATTTCAATTACATGGGTTTTTTTGATTTTTTGACCGAAGAAATAGCTATCGACTTAGGTACTGCTAACACACTTGTTATTCACAACGATAAGGTAGTGGTTGACAGTCCATCCATAGTAGCTATGGACAGAAGGAACGGGAAAATTATTGCTGTTGGCCAAGAAGCCAACCAAATGCAAGGTAAAACTCACGAAAACATAAAGACAATACGTCCGCTAAAAGACGGGGTTATTGCTGATTTTAATGCTTCTGAGCAAATGATCAGCTTATTTATTAAAAATATTCCTTCGCTCAAAAAACGCTTTTTTACTCCATCGCTTCGTATGGTCATTTGCATCCCATCTGGTATCACTGAAGTAGAGATGCGTGCGGTTAGAGAATCTGCAGAGCGTGTTAACGGAAAAGAGGTCTATTTAATTCACGAACCTATGGCAGCAGCTATTGGAATTGGCGTTGATATCATGCAACCAAAGGGAAATATGATTGTAGACATAGGCGGGGGTACCACAGAAATTGCAGTCATTGCACTATCTGGAATTGTATGTGATAAATCGGTTAAAATTGCTGGTGACGTATTCACAAACGATATAATCTATTATATGCGTACACAGCACAACCTGTTTGTTGGTGAACGCACCGCAGAACGTGTCAAAATAAGCATTGGTTCTGCATCTGAAGAATTAGAAAACCCTCCAGAAGATATGTCGGTTCAGGGACGAGATTTATTAACAGGAAAACCTAAAGAAATTCTTATTTCATTTAAAGAAGTCTATAAAGCACTTGATAAATCTATAATACGAATTGAAGATTCTGTTATGGAAACACTTGCTCAAACCCCTCCTGAACTGGCGGCAGACATCTACAATACTGGCGTATACCTAGCAGGTGGTGGTTCTATGCTACGAGGTCTAGATAAAAGACTGTCTCAAAAAACTGAATTACCCATTTTTATTGCAGAAGATCCACTTAGAGCTGTAGTTCGTGGAACAGGCGCAGTTCTTAAAAATATTGATCGATACAAGTCTGTTTTGATAAAGTAGTGTAACACATGCAAAAATTACTGAACGGCATACTGCGAAACAGAACGCTACTGCTGTTTATTTTGTTGCTAGCGCTGTCCCTTCGTTACATGGCAAGTAATCACTACTACCAGCGCACTAATTTTCAAGCACTTAACAATGCTACCCTAGCTCCTTTTTTTGAAGCCCGCCATCAGGTTTTTTCTTACTTTAGACGCGACAAGCATAATAAGCAGCTCCTTGAAGACAACCAATATCTTTTAGAAAAGCTTATCAATAAGCAAAGTAAAGTACTTTTTCTAGACAGCATTCCATTTGAAGTAATTCCTGCTCAAGTTATCCGCAATAGTATTCAGCTCAACTACAATCATATTACGCTCAATGCCGGAAAAAAAAGCGGTATCCACAAGGAAATGGGGATTATTTCTGCAAAAGGAGTCATTGGGATTGTTAATAGAACCAATGAAGAAACCAGCAGTGTTATTTCATTGCTAAACAAGTCTCTGAGTATAAACGCAAAACTTAAAAATAGTAATCATTTTGGAAGCCTGCATTGGAATGGTGGTTCTCCAAAAGACATGATGTTGTCTGACGTCCCCTTAGCTGCTAATGTACAAGTAGGTGATACAATTGTTACAGGAGGAATGTCAGCTGTTTTTCCAAAACATATTGAACTTGGTGTTATTAGTGATGTTATTGTCCCTAAAAACGACAACTATTACCAAATACATATATCGCTTTTTCAAGACATGACCAATCTAGATTATGTCTATGGCGTAGTTATACCTCGGGCTGAAACAATAAAAAAAATGATTTTCGACAATGAATAAACCAATAAGCATACTGGTTTGGTTTTTGTCACTTGTCTTTGCGCAGGTTTTCATGTTTGACCCTATCATGCTAGGCATACCTTATTCGCCGTTGATATATGTCCTTTTATTTGTGTTGATACCTCACCAATGGGAGGCCTGGGTAGTGTTATTGATCGGATTTCTTGTTGGGCTTGTGGTGGACTTGCTCTTCTTGTCAGGGGGCATTCACACCGTAGCAAGTTTAATTGCTTGCTTCACAAGACCACTGCTAATGCGCGCTGCATACAAAGATACCATATCATTAAGAGATTTGAAGATTGAAAACGAATCATTCGGGAGCCTTTGTCTCTACACCTTGCTTATAATATTGGTTCATCACTTTTTCCTTTTTACTGTCATGACAGGAAGCTGGTCTAAGTTTGGCTGGTTGTTAGGCGCATGGGGGGCAAACAGTATTTTAACCATTATGACCTGTTTTTTACTGCTTGTTTTAACCCAAAAAACAAAGTGATGAGAACCCGCTTTTTTACCACAGCGATTGCATTTGTAGGTAGTGTGCTATTTATCAGGTTATTTTTCCTTCAAATACTTTCAGATCAATACGAGGATCTTTCCTTAAAAAACTCGGTATTAAAGCGATATGTTTACCCAGAGAGAGGGTATGTTTTTGACAGAAACGGAACCCTGTTGGTTTCCAATCAACCCATGTATGACTTAATGGTGATTCCCAAAAACCTTAAGTCATTTGACACCTTGAACCTTTGCGAAATGCTGCGTTTAACTAAATCAAAATTAGTTGAAAGTATAAACAAAGCGCAACGTTATTCACTGCATGCTCCATCGGTTCTTTTAAACCAAATTTCCAAACAAGATTATGCCATTTTACAGGAAAAGATGTGGAAGTTTCCTGGCATGTACATTCAGCGGAAATCTGTTAGAAACTACCAAACGAAAGTAGCATCCAATCTCTTGGGCTACATAAGTGAAGTTAATAATTTCGATATCCGCAACAACCCCTACTACGTTAAAGGGGAGCTCATAGGACGTCAAGGAATTGAGAAAACCTATGAAAAAACACTTCGAGGGACCAAAGGCGTTTCTTATCTGCAAAGAGATAAGTTTAACAGAATTATTGGCCCCTACAAAGACGGTAAAATCGATACCCTTCCAATACCCTCGCAAGACATAACGCTGTCAATTGATATTGAGCTTCAAGAATACGGGACTAGACTACTGGCAAATAAGCGAGGTGGTATTTTGGCAATTGAACCAAGTACAGGAGAGATTTTGATGAGCGTAAGCACACCAACCTTTGACCCCAACGCACTTGTGGGTAGAGATCGTTCTTCCATTTTTGAAGAATTAAAACAAGACACCCTTAACAGGTATTTATTTGACCGCTCTCTACAAGGACAATATGCGCCTGGATCCCCTTTTAAAGTGTTAAATGCGCTTGTGGCACTGGAGGAAGGTGTGGTAGACTCCAATACAAAGTTCACTTGTTATAGCGGACACTACTATGCTAGAAATCAATTTATGGCATGCATGTGTCCGCCGGGCACAAAAAATAATCTAAACAGGGGTATTTACAAGTCGTGTAATACCTATTTTTCTAACGTTTACCGTCGTATTATAGATAACGACAACAAGGTTGAAGAAAATATTAATACTTGGCACAAGCACCTGAACAGCTTTGGTTTAGGTAACTATTTGGGATATGATCACCCCGTGGGACAACCTGGATATGTTCCCAACGCCAACTTTTATAATCTTTGGTACCCAAATCAGCGATGGCGCGGGTCTACTATAGTTTCTAATGCTATTGGCCAAGGGGAGATACTTATGACACCCATTCAATTGGCTAATGTAGCTGCAACCATTGCAAACCGAGGTTTTTTCTACACACCTCATTTTGTGAAAGAGATACAAGGAGATTTTATTGAACCCAAATACAAAACAAAACGCGCAACCTCCATTTCAAAAGAACATTTTACAAATGTCATTGAGGGGATGGCTGACGTAGTAAGTAAAGGAACAGCCCGAGTAGCTGCTATTAGAGGAATTGAGGTTTGTGGCAAAACAGGTACAATTGAAAACTTTACGAAAATTGATGGTGTGAGAACACAACTTACAGACCATTCTGTTTTTATTGCTTTTGCACCAAAAGACGATCCTAAAATCGCACTTGCTGTTATCGTGGAAAACGGATATTGGGGTGCTCGTTGGGCTGCCCCTATTGCAAGTTTAGTGATCGAAAAATATCTCAAAGGTAAAGTCGAACGGAGATGGCTGGAGAACCGAATGCTCAACGGAAGCCTTGAAGAAGAATACGCTAAAGTAACAAGTAACAAGTCTTTCACCATAAATGAATAAGTTTTTAAGATTTGACTGGTATGCTTTAATCCTCTATCTCATGTTGGTAGGCATCGGTTTGATCAATATTTATTCTGCTGTATACGATTTCGATAACAGGGCAATTGCTGATGGATTTATGCAAAAACAGATAATTGCTTTTGGAATAGGTTTAATAGTGATTTTCTTATTTCAATTTATTGATATCAAGTTTTTTGAGCGTTATGCTAGCATCTTATATCTGCTTTCAATGCTAAGTTTATTGGGACTATGGTTATTTGGAACAGACGTGTCTGGAGCAAGGTCTTGGTATACCATTGGCGGATTTAGCTTGCAACCATCAGAGTTTGCAAAAGTTGCTGTTGCACTTGCAATTGCCAAACACCTGGGCAGCTTTAACACTCTCATTGATAGAGTAAAAGATTATTTAGGTGCCTTTGTCATAATAGCTATTCCTGCAATATTAACTATACTCCAGCCAGACCCAGGGACAGCCATGGTACTTTTAGGCTTTTTTTTTGTACTACATGCCGAAGGGCTTTCTACCTACTTTCTTAATGCCCTTGTACTTTTGTTTGGACTATTTATCCTAACTCTACTAATAGGAGCTAATTTTACACTAATTACTATTGGAGTTTTGTCGCTATTTGTCTTTATATATATGCGTTTACGTAAGTTGAAAAAAGCACTCTGGCCTTTAATATTAATTAGTTTTTTGTGTGCTGCTTTTACACTTTCTGTATCCTATATTTTTGATAATGTATTTGAACAACGACACAGAGATCGGTTTAATATTTTATTAGGAAAAGAAGTCGATATAAGAGGCGTGGGCTACAATATAAACCAATCTCAAATAGCTATCGGTTCAGGCGGCGGTTTGGGTAAAGGCTTCCTACAAGGGACTCAAACTAAAGGAGGTTTTGTGCCAGAACAGCAAACCGATTACATCTTTACAACTGTGGGTGAAGAATGGGGATTTTTAGGTACGGCCTTGGTTTTGAGTCTTTTTATGATGCTAATGACCCAAATTATCAAAACAGCCTACAAACAAAAAAATACTTTTAGCCGGGTGTTTTGCCTTGGGTTTGCTTGTGTACTACTCATTCATGTAGGTATTAATTTAGGGATGGTAGTTGGGTTGGTACCTACAATTGGTATTCCACTCCCATTAATGAGCTACGGAGGATCTAGCCTGTTGGCTTTTAGTATGTTTATGGGGATATACTTACGATTATATTTTCAGAGAATACAATAGATTAGCGCTGAAGGGCAAGGGGTTTTTTACTTATAAAGTTTAAATCCAGTGCTTGTAAAATAAAAACTGCCTCGTTGATATACATATCCTTATTCAGAGACTTTTTCCAACGATTACGTTTTTCGGCAAGAATGGTGTCTGTTTTCATTTTTGATAACTCATAAGGCAGCGATTTAAATGTCAGTGAATTAGAGTATTTATTCAGTATTTCAAATTGATCTGCAAAAGTTTCGTCTTTATCTATTTCATTTGAAAATAGCTTATAGTTCAGCGAAAAATCATTTTTATCTTGTTGTGCTCGTACCCATTTAGCATTTTTATCAATAAGCTGAAAGAAGGTATCACGAGCCACACGAGCAGCGCTATCTTCAATAACCTGCTGATAGTTTTGATAGCCATCCCATTTATTAAATGAAGCCGAAGAAATCTGATCCCACACCAAGGGGTTTACTTCGTCTTTTTCGCCAATATCAACATAAGCATATTGGTCCGGTGCTACAACATCGCTATATACACCTTCTAACTGAGTAGACTTGCCTGTAATGCGATAAAACTTTTCAGTAGTAAATTTCAAAGCACCTAAATCACCATAAGTACTCTTTGAAACGAAACGATTCAGCTCAATTATGTTCTGAACAGTTCCCTTACCAAAGGTTTGCTTGCTACCCAAAACAACAGCTCTCTCATAGTCCTGCATAGCAGCTGCTAAAATTTCTGAAGCCGAAGCCGAAAGCTCATTCACCATTACTACAAGTGGACCGTCCCAAAGTGTCTTACCATCTCGGTCTTTCAAAACCTTACTACCAGAATCACTAGTCTTTACTTGCACAACAGGTCCTTCATTAATGAAGAAACCGGCCATATCCACGACTGTTTGAAGGGAACCACCTCCATTATTACGTAAATCAATAACCAAACCCTGAATCCCTTCTTGCTTAAGTCGAATTATTTCTTTTTCCATGTCCTTCGCAGCATTACGCTCTTTGTAATCCTTAAAATCAACATAAAACTTAGGAAGGTGAATCAGCCCAAACGTTTTGCCTCCTTTTTGGATTAAGGATGACTTCAAATAAGATTCCTCTAACTCAACAGTATCTCTTTTGATAGCTACCTCCTCTATGGTACCATCTACTCGTTTTATGGTTAGGTAAACCGTCGTTTCAGCCGGTCCCTTTATTAGTTTAATGGCATCATCTAATCTCATGGACTGAACATCAACGGGATCGCCCTCTTCTTGACGCACCATCATAATTTGGTCACCAACTTCAATTGATTTCTCACGCCATATAGGCCCACCTGATATCACGTCAACAATCTTGATGACTTGATTTCGCTTGGTAAGTCGGGCTCCAATTCCTTCATACTTCCCAGACATAGATTGATCAAAACGGTCTTTATCTACAGGTGCAAAATAAACAGAATGGGGGTCAAACTGAGTTACAAAAGCATTGAGATAGCTTCCAAACCAATCTTCTTCGCGTACGTCTTCCATTAAGGAAAAATAGTTTTCCATGTTTTCACGGGTAATAGCTCTGGCCTCTTTTTCTAAAACTTCAAATGTTTTAGGCGCATAGCTTTCATTTTTTGAAGCTAGCTTTTCCTCCTCTTCAAGTTTATTATGTAAAATGTTGAGAGTAGAAAGCTTAAGTTGCTTGCGCCACTTTTCAGTTTTTTGTCGTAGAGTGTTAGGGTGTTGTTGATTTTCATAATCCACATTTATCCCTTCTTTTTTATTAAAATCAAAAGGCTTTTCTAAAATCTTACCATAAAAAGATTTGGCCTCATTCCTGCGATCCAAATAACGACTATAAACCAAATCAAAAAAATTAGTTTGTAAAGCTCTGAACTCGTCGTCCAATGCATATTTGAATCTATCAAATTGAGCGATATCTTTTTTAAGAAAATACCGTTTTTGACCGTCTAACATTTCCAGAAACGTATTATACAAATCTTCAGAAAAGTCATTACTTATGTCCTTAGGATCGAAGTGCCCACGTTGCATAAAATAGGTGATTAGCTCCATCAGGAGCTTGTCTTTAGAAGCGTCCTCAGAAAATTGATGGTTTGATGGAGTATTAAAACGAGTCCATGCGACGAGCATTAGGGCAACAAAAAACAGGGGGACAAAAAACTTTTTTTTCATAATTCTTTTCGGAAGCAATGATAAAAATACGCCTTTTTCATAACTTTTTTAACAACTATTCGATATCCGTGTTAAAAAAAGTAAATATGAAGTAGTCATTGTGTATTTTTAACTTTCAAAACTATTATGTGAAAAAGCCTTTGATTCTTGTGACAAACGATGACGGAATTAGTGCTCCAGGGCTACGAAATTTGATTCACGTGATGAACAGCATCGGTGATGTAGTGGTGGTGGCGCCTGAAGGTCCGCAATCTGGAATGGGTCATGCCATTACCATAAACAACACACTCAGATGTATTAAGGTAGCCATTGATGATGGGCCTCAGACAGAGTACTCCTGCTCAGGAACACCCGCTGACTGTGTAAAAATGGGAGTGCATGAAATTCTAAAACGCAAACCAGACCTCTGTGTTTCTGGGATCAATCATGGCTCAAATTCATCAATTAATGTTATATATTCAGGAACCATGAGTGCTGCTGTTGAAGCAGGCATTGAAGGAATTCCAGCCATAGGGTTTTCACTTTTAGACTATGCATGGGACGCTGATTTTGAACAAATAAATAACTTTGTAAAACGTATTGCCCAGTCTGCACTCTTAAATGGAATTCCAGAAGGTGTAGTGCTAAACGTAAACCTACCCAAATTAAAAGAAAATGAGATTAAAGGAATACGTATATGCAGACAAGCGATGGCATATTGGGTTGAAGAATTTGACAAAAGAGAAGACCCAACTGGCAAAGAATACTACTGGCTTACAGGAAAGTTTATTAATGAGGATAAGGGCGAAGATACTGATGAGTGGGCACTTGAAAACGGGTATGTAAGTGTTGTTCCTGTTCACTTTGACATGACAGCACATCATAGCATAGAAAAATTAAATACGTGGGGCTTTTAACAAAACAACTGCTTTGGGGTTTGCTGCTGGGCATAGGCTTGCCTTTATTTGTGCTTGGCATTATATTGTTAAATTTAGATTTTCAACTTTTAGAGGTACATAAATTTGCTGGTGTCACAACACTTTGCACACTTCCTAATTTACTGTTATTTTTTGGGTCACTCCGAAAAAATAATGAGACTTTTGCTTACGGAATTCTCGCAAGCTCCATCTTGTGGGCATTGTTTACCTTTGGATTAAAGCTTTTTGGATGAAGTATTACATCATTGCCGGTGAAGCATCTGGTGATTTACATGCTGCTAACCTTATAAAATCGCTCAAGCAAGAAAATATTAATACAAGCTTTCGTGGTTGGGGGGGTGACCGTATGAAAGCCCAAGGTGTAACCGTTGTAAAGCACTACCGCGACTTAGCTTTTATGGGTTTTTGGGAAGTCGCCAAAAACATCCGAACCATTTTCAAAAATATACACTTTTGTAAAGACGATATTTTTGCATTTCAGCCCAATGCTATTATCCTTGTTGACTATCCTGGTTTTAACCTTCGCATCGCAAAATGGGCGAAAGCGCAAAAAATCCCTGTTCATTATTACATCAGTCCACAAGTTTGGGCATGGAAAGAAAACAGGGTAGCGCTTATGAAAAGGGTTATTGACTATCTGTACGTAATACTCCCCTTTGAAAAGACCTTTTTTGAAGTCAAACACCGGCTGAATGTTGATTTTGTAGGACATCCACTGCTGGATGAAATTGCTCAATTTAATCCAGGTAGTAATGAAGCCTTTAGAGCAACACACAAACTTCCAAAATACAAGCCTATTGTGGCTTTACTTCCTGGAAGCAGAGAGCAAGAGGTAAGTAAAATGGTGCGTATTATGTCGAACACGGCCAAAGAATTCCCAGATTATTGTTTTGCAATTGGAGTAGCACCCCACCTAAACGAAGCTCTCTTTGAAAACCTTGAGATTTCAATACAAAGAAAAAAATTTAATTCTCGACAAAAAATTAGTCTAAAAATTGTCAAAAATGACACTTATAAATTGTTAGCGCATGCACATGCCGCTCTTGTTGCCAGCGGAACAGCAACCTTAGAAACAGCATTGTTTGGAGTGCCACAAATCGTATGTTACAAAACCAGTGCTTTTAGCTACGCCATTGGAAAACAAGTTGTAAAGCTGCCTTATATATCACTTGTGAATTTAATTTTAGGACAGATGGCCATCCCTGAGCGATTGCAGCGCAATTGTAATGCAAAGCAATTATCTAAAGACCTCTTCGAAATTTTGAATGGCCCAACAAGAACAGCCCAACTTGATGCCTACAACGTGCTGAAATCAAGGCTGGGCGGAAGTGGCGCTAGTGATCAAGCGGCTAAACTAATCTCACAACGAACACATGCGTAAGCCGTTTATTTTTCTATTGTTGCTAAGTGTAGCTTCTTGTGGAAGCTTTCGCAAAGGCAGTAAAATGAAACCCAGAGACGGGGTTGTTTATTATGCGAAAGGTTATTTAGGCACACCTTATGCTTTGGGTGGAAATACTAAAGGCGGTATTGATTGCTCGGGACTTATTTACAATGCCTACCTCCAACAAGGCATTAAAATACCTAGAACAGTTGATGCCTTGCGAAAAAAAGGCAAGCGCATATCTGTCAAAAAAGCCAAAAAAGGAGATCTCATTTTTTTTAGGACTTCAAGGAAGCGTAAACTTACCCATGCCGGTATTGTAGTAGGCACCAAAAGTGGTATTCCTCAATTTATTCACGCCTCTTCTTCAAGTGGAGTAATTATCTCAACAATCGAAAATACATACTGGAAAAAAGCCTATGCACAAACACGAAGATTGCTTAAAAAATAAACTATTGCGTATTCTTCAGTATCCTCAATTAAAATATAACCATTGCTCTTACCATATCTTTTTTTGGCATGAGTATACTTTTCAAGAATTTTTCAATTTAGCCTAAGCTAATTATATCTTAAACTGATTTTTGAAAGCTTTGATATAGGCCGTAAAATCGTCGGCTGTTTTGAACTCCAAATAGTCCTGTTCATATATAAGTTTAAGGTAAATTTCAATTTGTTTTGGGTTTATATAGCCAACCACTGGGGTAATATAGTTACCGTCTTTATCAAAAAACACAAGGGTTGGATAGCCAGACACACCTAAATAGCGTGTTAGGTTATGGGAGTTATTACGAGTTTTAGCACGTTTGGGGTCATAATTTGGATTATCATAAACTTTACCTTCAAAACGCACCACTTCATTGCCTTCAGCATTAAATTTTACAGGATAAAAGTTTTCGTTTAAGTAGTCGCTAACATCCTTATTACCAAAAGTATTTTTATCTAACAATTTGCAAGGACCACACCAAATGGTGTAAGCATCCACCATAATAGGCTTTGGATCTATTTTTTGTGCTTCAAAAGCCTCCTCAAAAGTATACCAATTTACCTGGGCATTTAGACCAAGGGAAAGTGTTAGTAGAATTAGGGTTGTAATAACTTTAATCAATTCCATGCATTTTTTTAATAAGAGTAGGTTTTAATAAAATCATCAATATTCCTGCTAAAACAGGAATTACAAAGAAAATTAAGAAAAAGTTTGATAGGCCATAGGCCTCTGAAATTTTATCAATATAGCTTCCAGTTTGACCGCCGAGGAAATTAGCGATTGCACTACAAACAAACCAAAAGCCAAACATTAAACCAACTAACTTAATCGGAGCCAACTTACTCACATAAGACAAGCCAACGGGTGAAATACACAGTTCTCCCATGGTATGAAACAAATAAGCCAAAATAAGCCAAATAATACTTACGCCAGCCTGCTCTGCTCCAAGTGGAATCCCCCAAGCACCAAAAGCTAAAAAAGCAAACCCTATTCCCAAAAGAATAAGGCCAATAGCAAATTTTATTGGTCCACTTGGGTTGAGATTAGAGGCCCATATTTTAGAAAATAAAGGAGCAAGTAATATAATGTACAATGAGTTCAATACTGAAAACCATGAGGCTGGAATTTCAGTAGCTGATTCAGAAAACTCACGTTTAATCATCCAAATAACAATAGCCCAAATTATGGCAAAGCTTGCGCCTAAAAATAAATTGGATAGCATAAAATTAGTGAGCATTTTACTGAACAACCCATATAGCACTATAGTTAAAACAACCATTGGCACTAGCGTAATAATAGTGTTTGCTAACTTAAAAATAAAAGATGCGTCTCCAACCAATGTACGCTGTGTAAAGTCTTTTGCAAATATGGTCATAGAGCCGCCGGCTTGTTCAAACGCCCACCAAAAGAAAATCGTAAATATGGAAAAAACAACGATGACAATTAAACGGTCAATCTCTACCTTGGTAAATCCTGTTTTTACGTTTAGGCCTTTACTAGTTGGCTGTATTTCTGCCAATTTTTTGGGAGTTAAGCCAATATTACCAAATATTTTTTGAGCATACCAAAACTGCAACATACCTAAAAACATAAAAATACCAGCTAAGCCAAAACCCAAGTGCCAACCTATATTTTCACCAATATAACCGCAAAGCAAAATTCCCAAGAAAGCACCAGCGTTAATACCCATGTAGAAAATGGTATAACCCCCGTCTTTGCGCTTATCTCCTTCTTTATATAACTGTCCTACAATGGAAGAAATATTTGGTTTAAAAAAACCATTCCCGATAATTAACAATACCAAACCAATGTAGAAAAAAGAGTGGGTAAAAGTTTCCAATGCCATTGAGGCATGTCCTAATGTCATTATTAGAGCGCCTAAAACAGTTGCGTTGCGGTATCCTAAAAATTTATCGGCAAGGAATCCGCCAAGGATAGGAGTAAGATATACTAAGCCTGTGTACAGCGCATACAGCTTTAAAGCATCTTCATTAGACCATGCCCAACCATCGTTCATGATAGAAGAAGTGAGAAACAACACCAATATAGCGCGCATACCGTAGTAGCTAAATCGCTCCCACATCTCGGTAAAAAACAAAACAAATAGACCTATTGGGTGGTTTAAAATGGTCTTTTGGTTAAGGGCGGAACCGCCAAATTGTGCTTCCATAAGATAAGTTGATAGATAGCTAATATATGATTTTTATATAAAGTTACACTTTCCCCAACAGTCGTATCTTTGTAGTATGACAAAAGGGCAAGGTGTATTCGTTTCGGGGTTTTCAAAAAAAACCAAGGCTGAAAAAATAGATTGGATCAGCCAACAGTTTCACAATCCGGTCCAAGCATTGGAAGTGCTGCAAAACTACAACCACAGCGACAAAGAACTGCAAACCCTTCATGATGAGTTTATAGAAAATGCCTTAACCAATTTTTATATGCCGCTTGGTGTGGCACCAAATTTTAATATTAATGACACTATTCTTACCATCCCCATGGCGATCGAAGAAAGCTCCGTGGTTGCAGCAGCATCCAACGCAGCCAAATTTTGGAGTACCAAAGGCGGTTTTAAAGCAACAATCATAGGTACCGAAAAAGTTGGACATGTTCACTTCATATATCGTGGTGACTCCAAAAAACTGTACCATTTTTTCGAGCAGCATAAAGCCTCTCTTTTAGCATCAACATATGAAATTACGCATAATATGCGCAGGCGTGGTGGGGGTATTACGTCACTTAGCTTGGTTAACAAAACCGATGCTATAGCAGATTATTACCAACTGGATGTGCGTTTCGAAACCCAAGATGCGATGGGAGCAAACTTCATCAATTCCTGTTTAGAACAACTGGCTACCCAACTGAAAGCATTGGCTGCAAAACAGTCTGACTTTTCTGAGAAAGAAAAAGCCATTGAAGTAGTCATGAGCATATTGTCAAACTATGTACCCAGCTGCATGGTTGAGGCGGCTGTTAGTTGTCCAGTAAATGAACTTTTATCAACTAATGAGGATAGCAAACTCTTTGCCGAGAAGTTTTTGCAAGCCGTAAGGATTGCAGAAGTAGAACCCTTTCGAGCGGTGACCCACAACAAAGGCATCATGAATGGTATAGATGCCGTCGTAATGGCTAGTGGAAATGACCTTAGGGCAGTGGCCGCAGGCATACATGCCCACGCAGCAGCAAGTGGGCAATACCGTAGTCTTTCTAAGGCGGAAATCAAAGATGGTGTTTTTAGATTTTCAATTAGCGTGCCATTGGCATTAGGTACTGTTGGTGGATTGATCAAGCTTCACCCTTTGGTGCGTTGGTGTCATGAGCTCATGGGAACACCCAATGCGCAAGAGCTGATGCAGATTGTTGCGGTAGCGGGATTGGCACAGAATTTTGCAGCGATAAAAAGTTTGGTTACAACTGGCATCCAACACGGGCATATGAAAATGCACCTCTTGAATATACTAAACCAGCACCAAGCAACGGAATCAGAAAAAAAAGCAGCAATAATACACTTTAAAGACAATACCGTTTCCCATCATAGGGTTGCTGACTTGCTGGCAAAACTCCGCAACACATGAAGTTTTACGCCAAAGGAAAATTATTGCTTACTGCAGAATACGCCGTTTTGGGGGGGGCCAAGGCACTTGCACTACCCACCAAATTAGGGCAATCACTCGAAATTACCCAAACTACATCCGGGATAATTACATGGAAAAGCGTTGACGCCAATGGACAGCTGTGGTATGAAAATAGCTTTGATAAAAAAACTTTTGCGCCACAACAACAAAATGATGCTATTGGGCAGCGTTTACAGCAACTCTTTCTAGTAATCAACGAAGTAAATCCAACGCTTTTGGCAGATACCGATGGGCTGTTTTTTGTGAGTTCTCTCGAGTTTAATCGCAGTTGGGGGCTAGGAAGTTCTTCAACGTTAGTTTCGCTATTGGCCCAATGGTCTGAAGTGAATCCTTATGTACTCCTTCAAAAAGTTTTTGGTGGAAGTGGATATGATATTGCCTGTGCAACAGCTGATGGAGCACTTTTGTATGAACGCACAAATGCGATTCATCCAACCATTACTGCGGTTGATTTTAATCCCTGTTTTAAAGACCAATTATTTTTTGTTCATCTCAACCAAAAGCAAGACAGCCAACAGGCAGTTGTAGCCTTTGACAACGGTGTGCTCACTCAACAAAAAATGAAAATAATAAATGGGCTAACGCAATCTTTTTTATCGAATCTAATATTAATGGATTTTCAAGAATTGATGACGCAACACGAAGCAATTATTGCTAGTTTGATTAATGCAACGCCCATTCAAAAACTTTTATTCAATGATTATCCTGGAACCATCAAGAGCTTAGGTGCGTGGGGTGGTGATTTTATTTTGGCTTGTGGAGCTGCTAATACACCAGACTATTTTGCACACAAAGGTTACAAAACATGCTTGACCTACCAATCGCTCGTAGGTTAATAATTACATGATCTCAATCAATTTTAAATAAATAATAAATCCTATAACCAAAAAATACAATACTAAAAAGAATTTAGAGCGAGTTTGGCATGGTTCGTGTGCATGAATATTAGTAATGTCGTAACATTTTTATTGGTTATTGTTTTGACACCCGCATTTTTCGAAGTGCGGGTTTTTTTTGTAGGCGAGTCTAATTAATAAAATTTGTTTATAAATTTATCTATAATTTAGCCAAATGCATCCAATTTATGACTTTCTTATCATTAATAATTGGTCCAAAACATGGGCTTGGTGGGCTGATTTTACAGCCATTACGATTGTAATCCTTTTCATTTCTTGGATTTTACGCATCATTGCTCGTTTTATTCTAGTCGATATCTCTCATAAAATATCAGGTGCAACAAAAACCACAATAGATGATGCGTTAATCGAAAATAAGTTTCCCAAAAACATATCTCGCTTTGTACCATATTTCTTCCTCCACGCTGTAATTCCGTTCTGGAGTAATGGAAACGAAAAAGTTGGAATGTGGATTACAGCCATTGTAGATGTTTATGCGGTGCTTATTGCCATTCTAATTATAAGAAGTCTATTAAAATCCCTCAGGCAAAAGCTACAAGAGCAGAAACAATTTAAAGACAAACCCATTGACAGCTATATTCAAGTAGTAATGATTTTCCTGTGGGGGATTGGTATTCTGCTGGGACTTTCGATACTTTCTGGTAAAGAACTCATATATTTCTTCACCGGTTTAGGAGCTATTTCGGCAGTTATTTTATTAGTCTTCAAGGATACCATTTTGGGCTTTGTTGCCAGCATTCAAATTAGCGCAAATGATTTGGTACGCATTGGAGATTGGATTACTATGGAGTCGTATGGAGCTGATGGAGACGTTATTGAAATAAATCTCTCTACCATCAAGGTGCGAAATTTTGATAACACTATTACAACGGTTCCTACCTATAAATTACTTTCAAGTTCCATCAAAAACTGGCGTGGGATGAGCGAATCGGATGGGCGCCGTATCAAGCGACCTTTATTTGTAAGAGCCTCCTCTATTAGTTTCTTGAGTGCTAAAGATTTAGATAGCATATCCCAACTAGACCGGTTTAAAAACTTTGTCAAAAGCAAAAAAAACGAAATTGAAGCTTATAATAGAAAGACAGAAGCAAATACATCAGTTCCGTTAAATGGTAGAAATCTAACCAACTTAGGATTATTCAGATCTTACATTCAAACATATTTATCTCAACACCCCAACATCAATCAAAATCTAACAGTAATGTGTCGTCAATTGGCACCAACACCGCATGGGATACCACTAGAAGTCTATGCCTTTACATATGACAAAGTATGGAAAAACCATGAAGATATATCGGCTGATATTTTTGACCACATTCTTGCATCAGCTTCCTTTTTTAAGCTTAAAATATTTGAGTTTGAACAACAGGGAAGTAATACACAGCATTTATAAAACCACTTATAAACAAAAAAGCCCTCCAATAAAGGAAAGCTTCTCATGGGTTCTACTACGAACCTCTTGCAAACAACTGTTTGCAAGCAACACAACGCGTTAATATTATAAGCTTTTAAGCTTTGCGGTCTGGACGGGACTCGAACCCGCGACCCCATGCGTGACAGGCATGTATTCTAACCAACTGAACTACCAGACCATCTTTTGGTGCGTGCAAATATACACGCATTTTCGGATACACAAAAGTAAAAAGGTATTGGCTATAACTGTTGGTCAATTGCAGTGGAATATACAGCCTTCGGTGAAACACCTACCTTACGTTCAACAAGTTCACCGTTTTTAAATAAAAGTACCGTTGGTATGTTCCTTACCCCAAATTTGGCAGCGAACTCTTGGTTGTTGTCAACGTTTACTTTTCCAACAACAGCTTTACCTTCGTATTCGTTACTTAGTTCATCAATAATGGGGCCTACCATGCGGCAAGGACCACACCATTCTGCCCAAAAATCAACCAACACAGGTTGACTAGATTTTAAAACAACTTCTTCAAATGATGCATCTGTGATTTCTAGTGCCATAACATAATTATTTAATTATATTCAAATGTACATTGTTTTTTTACATATCAGCAGAATAATGCATCAGCAGTCAATATTGGTATATTTACATATTCAAAATTAATTCAGCTTATAAACAATAGGGTATCCATCCAAGGCTTCTAACAACTCACCGCCAACATGCACTTTAAGTTTGCGGCTCGTGGTATGCAACTTAATCTCATCTTCCGTTTCATAGAATGTCATATCTACTTTGTGATCACCCTTGTGCTTTTTAAAAAGCTCATATAAAAAGGAAGCCAACTTTTCGTCTGCCTGAGTCACATCCAATTTGAGAGTTATTTTGTGTGTGCTAGTTGTTAAGGTATCCTGAAGGAGCTGAAAAGCATTGAACTGCATTCTAGGGGCACCTCTTTTCCCAGTTTCACGTTTCAACCATCCTTCTCTAACAGAAGCTTTGACGTGGATAAAGTTGTCCTCAACCAAAAAGTGCCGATACTTTAGGTACTCCTCTCCAAATATTTTAAATTGATAAGAGTCTTCAAAGTCTTCTAATCCAAATATTGCCCAGCCTTTTCCATTTTTTGACACACGGTGGTCTACCTCTCCAACCATACCACCAAAACTCAACTCCCTATTTACCAAAGCATCCATGTCATTGAACACTCCAAGTTTGGCATTACAAAAATGTTTCATAGCCGGCGCAAAATCATCAAGTGGGTGGGCTGAAATGTAAATTCCTACCACTTCTTTTTCTTGCTTTAATTCCTTTAGGGCTGTCCATGGCTCACAGTTAGGTAATTCAGGTGTGGCTATTGTCACTTCAGCGTCAGCACCAAACAAACTAACTTGTGAGGATTGTTCATTTTCTTGATGTTGGGCTCCGAATTTAAGAGCCTTTTCAACAAAAGTCACCCCATCTCCATTGTGATGAAAATACTGGGAACGAGATGCATCAGACAATGAATCTAAACCACCTGCTAGTATCAAGCTTTCAAACGATTTTTTGTTAGCTGATCGTAGATCAATGCGTTGTGTTAAATCAAAAATAGATTCATAAGGCTTAACCTTACGGTGCTCAACAATGGTCTCAACTGCACCTCTGCCAACTCCCTTAACAGCTCCCATACCAAAACGGATAGCACCTTTGTTGTTTACCGTAAACTTATAAAACGATTCATTTACGTCAGGACCAAGAACCAAAATACCCATCCTTCGACACTCCTCCATAAAGAAGCTAACCTGCTTGATATCATTCATATTATTTGACAATACTGCTGCCATATACTCTGCAGGATAGTTTGCTTTCAAATAAGCCGTTTGATAAGCAATCCAAGCATAACAAGTGGAGTGAGATTTATTAAAGGCATAGGAGGCAAAAGCCTCCCAGTCCTTCCATATTTTTTCTAGGACCTCTCTTGGGTGTCCAAGTTCCTCTCCGCCGTCAAGAAACTTTGGCTTTAACTGTTCAAGTAAGGCGAAAATCTTTTTCCCCATTGCCTTGCGTAATACATCGGCTTCCCCTTTGGTGAAACCTGCTAATGCTTGAGATAATTGCATCACTTGTTCCTGATATACAGTAATTCCATATGTCTGTTTGAGGTGTTGCTCCATTTCTGGTAAATCATAAGAGATTTCTTCTTCACCATTTTTTCTACGTATAAAACTCGGTATGTATTCAAGCGGACCTGGGCGGTATAAGGCATTCATGGCAATCAGATCCTCAAACACATTCGGTTTTAAATCGCGAAGGTATTTTTGCATCCCTGCACTTTCATACTGAAAAATACCAATCGTTTCACCGCGTTGAAATAAAGTGTAAGTGGGGCCATCATCAAGTAGAAATTCGTCAGGTTTGAGCTCAATATTACGTTGGTATTTGACAATTTTTACTGTGTCTTTTATAAGCGTAAGTGTCTTCAGCCCCAAAAAGTCCATTTTCAGTAGCCCTGCATCCTCCACAACAGAATTGTCAAACTGAGTAACAAACAAATCGGAGTCCTTGGCGGTAGCAATAGGAACAAACTCTGTAATATCATCAGGAGTAATAATTACACCGCATGCATGTGTTCCAGTATTACGCAATGAACCCTCAAGTATTAGGGCCTGCTTGAGTGTCTCAGCCTCTAAGTCGTTTCCTTCAGCGATGGATTTTAATTGGGCTACACGAGCAAACTCATCAGATCGCAAGGCTTCTTTTAGTTCCTTGTCTTCAAGATTAAAAATTTTCTTCAACTTCATATTTGGAACCAGCTTGGCCACCCGATCTGCATCGCCCAACGACAAGTCCAACACCCGTGCTGTATCCCGAATAGAAGATTTGGCTGCCATAGTACCATATGTAATGATTTGAGCGACCTGGTTTGACCCGTACTTTTCAATTACATAATCAATAACTTTTGATCTTCCTTCGTCGTCAAAATCAATATCAATATCAGGCAAGCTTACTCGGTCAGGATTTAGGAAACGCTCAAAAAGTAAGTCGTACTTAATCGGGTCAATATTAGTAATCTTAAGGCAGTATGCAACCACGGAGCCTGCTGCAGATCCACGTCCTGGTCCAACCGATACATCCATTTCTCTTGCCGCGGCAATAAAATCTTCTACAATTAAAAAGTAACCCGGATATCCTGTATTTTTAATAACGCTTAATTCAAAATCAATACGTTCTGTAAGCTCATCATTTAAAGAACCATACCGAGCCTTAGCCCCCACATATGTGATGTGGCGAAGGTAGGCATTTTCGCCCCGCTTCCCCCCATCGGAGGCATCCTCAGCAGATTGAAATGCATCAGGAATATCAAATTTTGGAAGCAATACTTCCCGTACCAAATCAAAAGCAGTTATTTTATCTAATATTTCGGCTATGCTTTCCAATGCTTGTGGCACATCGGCAAACAATTCTTGCATCTGTGCTGATGTCTTAAAATAATATTCTTGGTTTGGAAGGCCATACCTATAACCACGACCACGACCAATAGGAGTGGATTGTTTTTCTCCATCCTTAACACACAGTAATATATCATGTGCATTGGCTTCTTCTTGCTTTATATAAAATACAGAGTTAGTCGCGACAAGTTTTACATTATGCCTTTGTGAAAACTGAATAAGCACAGGGTTGATACGATTTTCATCCTCCTGTTTGTGACGCATGATCTCAATGTATAGATCTTCTTGAAACTGTTCTTTCCACCACAACAGCGCCTCCTCTGCCTGGTTTTCTCCTACGTTGAGTAATTTAGAAGACACTTCACCATAAATATTTCCGGTAAGGACAATGAGGTTGTCTTTGTATTGCTTTATTAATTTTTTATCAATACGAGGCACATAATAGAAGCCTTTGGTGTAAGCCAAGGACGATAGTTTGGATAGGTTTTGGTAACCTGCTTTATTTTTGGCAAGAAAAACGATTTGGTAACCATTATCCCTGCGACTTCGGTCTAAGTGATCTTCACAAACATTTAGTGTAATTCCTACTATGGGTTTAAGTGGCGGTCTATCGTCATCTTCAGCGCGCTTGGCATTGACTTGTTTAACAGATTTTACAAAATGGAATGCACCCATCAAATTACCTAAGTCTGTTAATGCTACTGCAGGCATCCCCATTTGGTCTGCTGTTTCAGCTAGTTCTTTTACCCTAATAGTCGATTGCAAGACCGTAAACTGCGAAAGTGTATGCAAATGTACAAAAGGAGTGTTAGGCGCAGTTTTAGTAAGTGCAACTGCTGCAGAATCAGGAGCTTGCATGTCTTGAATTAATTTTGCTGATGCTTCCTTTAGATTGGTATGCGATAAACCTATTAACGGGACAGATTTCTTAAAGGTTTCATTTAGCCTTGACACAAGGAGTTCGCCATTTGTGATTTGGTTTACAGGAAATTTGTTTTGACGCAGCAACTCGAAAAACGTACGTGCTGTAGCCTCTACATCTGCAGTGGCATTGTGAACTTGGTCAAAGCTGTCATCAAATAACTGTTTGTAAAGTTCTGAAAGGGTTGGCAGTTTAAATCTTCCCCCTCTACCACCAGGTATTTGACATAGCGCAGCTGTATGCTCTGTACAAGTATCTAAGATTGGGGTTTTGGTAATGGAAGTGTCCAGGCCTGAGCGGTCTAGCTCTGCACCAATAATATTGACATCAAACTTCACATTGTGACCAATAATGTATTTTGATTTGGCCAGTGCAACAGTAAAGTCTGCTAAAATTGCATTTATAGCACTGCCTTCTTTTGTAGCTAACGCTGTACTAATTCCATGTATCTGTTCTGACTCATAAGGAATATCGAAGCCATCAGGGGTAACAGTAAAATCCTTGTGTTCGATACAGTTGCCAAAGCCATCGTGTAGTTGCCACGCAATTTGAATACATCGCGGCCAATTTTCATGATCTGAAATAGGCGCATCCCAGCGTTTCGGTAAACCTGTGGTCTCAGTATCAAAAACTAAAAACATGTTAATGGATTAGCCAACTAATTTAGTGAAGTTAGTATGTAAAATATACGCTATTGAATGTGAAGTTATTAACGTTTGGTAAAATCAAAAAATAGTGTAGATTTGCC
>CENP01237136.1_pt1 | contig 23592 bp, 21 predicted proteins | sample 361281 | NCBI WGS metagenome assembly CENP01 (sample SAMEA2591122, study PRJEB7988) | marine metagenome | biome: marine biome (ENVO:00000447); feature: deep chlorophyll maximum layer (ENVO:xxxxxxxx); material: saline water (ENVO:00002010), including plankton (ENVO:xxxxxxxx) | depth 70 m | reverse complement strand
TGGCAAAGCATATCCAAACAGAGATCATCTCCTGCGATGCCCGACAATGCTATAAGGAAATGTCCATAGGAACTGCAGTACCCTCTTTAGAGGAACGGGATGATATCCCCCACCATTTTATACAAAACAAAAGTATAAACCAAACATTTGGAGCAGGTGATTTTGAAAATGAAGGCTTACATTTACTCCAAAGACTATTTCAGAAACATCATACGCTGATAATGGTAGGCGGTTCAGGTCTTTATGCCAAAGCGCTGATGGAGGGTTTGGATATTTTTCCTGATATCAGTGAAAAAGCTAAAGATTTAGTAAGTAAACTTTATAAATCCTCAGGATTGGAGGGCTTGCAAAAAGCACTTTCGCGCATAGACCCCGCCTATTATAAAAAAGTAGACCATTTTAACACTCGCAGGCTCATCCGAGCACTGGAGGTCTCTGAAACCGCCCAAAAGCCGTATTCCTCTTTTTTGGGAAAATCTAACAAAGATCGTTTTTTTAAATCCCAAACTCTACTCCTAACTCGCCCGCGATCACAACTCTATAAGCTCATTAATAAAAGGGTAGAAAAAATGACAAAAAAAGGATTAGAAAAGGAAGCCCAAAGTCTCTATTCCAAAAGAGAGCTTTCATCCCTGCAAACAGTTGGATACCGAGAATGGTTTGATCACTTTGAGGGAAAACTTTCCCGTAATAAAGTCATAAGTGAAATCCAAAAAAATTCTCGCCGCTATGCTAAAAGGCAAATGACCTGGTTTAAGAAAATAGAAAGTACTGAAATCAAAGTAGGGGAATTCGAGGAAACCTTGAAACAAATCTTAAAGAACATAAAATAAAATATATAAATCAAAAAATTATTTTAAATCCCGAAAATTCTTTCAAGTTGATACAACCTCAAATTTTTTTAGCTTTATATAGTATTAATGTGTTTTTTTTGCATAAATAAATTTGCATCAAGTTAATGTTTAAAGTTATTATTAAACGAATTTTTTAAAATTTCCTTCCAAATACTTTATGACATTTTCTTCAATTCTTTGTTTAATATTAGTCGTATCAGCTCTATGAAAGGGAGTTCCCATGATGTTTTCATACAACTCGATATAACGCTCAGAAACAGAAGTAATAAATTCCTCCGACATTGGGGGAAGCCTCTGTCCCTCAAATCCCTGAAAGCCATTAGAAATTAACCATTGGCGTACAAACTCTTTAGAAAGTTGTTTTTGTGGAAGTTTCTGTGCTTGGCGCTCAGCATAGCTTTCCGCAAAGAAGTAACGTGAAGAATCGGGAGTATGAATTTCATCAATTAAAACAATTTCTCCAGCTGGAGTTTTACCAAACTCGTATTTCGTGTCTACCAAAATCAAATCTCTTGATTTAGCAATATCTGTGCCTCTCTGAAAGAGGGCGTAAGTATATTTTTCCAATTGGAGGTAATCGCCTTCCATTACGATCCCCTGTGCGATTATCTCCTCCCTTGAAATATCCTCGTCGTGTCCTTCCTGTGCTTTGATAGCTGGAGTAATAATGGGGGAAGGGAAAGCGTCATTTTCGGTCATACCTTCGGGCATCTCTACACCACATAGACTTCTTTTTCCTAACTTATATTCTCTAGCCGAATGACCTGAAAGGTATCCTCTAACTACCATTTCAACCTTGAATGGAGTACAAAATTTCCCAATAGCCACATTGGGGTCGGGAGTGGCCGTAAGCCAGTTAGGAACTATATCGGCAGTTGCTTCCATCATTTGGGTTGCAATTTGATTGAGAATTTGCCCCTTATAAGGAATCCCTTCAGGCATGACCACATCAAAAGCAGACAATCGATCGGAGGCTACCAATACCAAAATGTTACCTTCCAGCCTATAAACTTCCCTAACTTTTCCTTGGTAGTGTGATAATTGGCCAGGAAAACGAAAATTGCAATAAGTTAATATATTATTCAAAGGGATTAGTTATGGTGTTCTATACGTCTGTATGCATCTATAACCTTTTTGACCAAAGAGTGACGGATCACGTCTTTTTCATCTAAAGTAACTATACCGATACCCTCAGTTTCCTTAAGGATCAAAAGAGCCTCTTTAAGACCAGAAATCAGCCTGCGAGGGAGATCGATTTGTCCAGGGTCACCTGTTACCATAAACTTGGCATTTCTTCCCATTCGGGTCAAAAACATCTTCATTTGGGCATGGGTAGTGTTTTGTCCTTCATCCAATATCACAAAAGCGTTATCCAAGGTGCGTCCCCGCATAAATGCCAAAGGAGCAATTTGAATTGTTCCATTTTCAATATGACTGTTTAATTTCTGTTGAGGAATCATATCTCTCAGCGAATCGTAAAGCGGTTGCATGTAGGGATCTAGCTTTTCTTTGAGATCCCCTGGAAGAAAACCAAGGTTCTCACCTGCTTCAACAGCAGGCCGGGTCAAAATAATTCTTTTTACCTCTTTTTCTTTTAATGCTTTAACTGCTAGTGCAACTCCTACATAGGTTTTACCAGTTCCTGCGGGGCCTATGGCGAAGATCATGTCATTTTTCTTGGTTGCATGTAATAAAAGCTTCTGGTTGAAAGTTTTGGCTTTGATGACCTTCCCTCCTACACCATGCAAAACAAAGTTGTCTTTATCCGAACTAGGATCAAAATCTGTGGGTTCATCTGCTGTAATGATGCGGTCAATAATTTCCTCATTCAGATTGTTGTACTTGCCAAAATGAGAAATTAACATAGCCAGCCTTTTATCAAACTCCTCTAATATTGATTCTTCACCAAAGGCCTTGATGGTAGTGCCTCTGGCAATAATTTTAAGCTTAGGATAATAATACCTTAATTTTTCAATAATGATGTTCTGCTGCCCGAAAAACTCTTGTGGGTTAACTTCAGAGAGTTCAATTTTGATTTGGTTCAAAGGATAGTCAATTAAAAAATTTAATTTAGCTAAAAGTATGTGTTAATTCAAATTTAAATAATTTTATCCACTAAACTCCTATGCCGATAGTAACTTTAATGACCGATTTTGGAAATAAAGATTACGCGGTAGCGGCATTAAAAGGATCCATACTCAGTACAGTGCAAAACCCTCAGATTGTTGACATTAGCCACGATATAGCACCCTACAATCCCACTGAAGCCGCCTATGTACTAAAAAACGCCTATAAAACATTCCCAAATGGCAGCATACATATCATTGGGGTTGCCTCTGAAAAGACCCCAGAAAACCAACATTTGGTCATGTATTTCGATGGCCATTATTTTATCGGCGCTGACAATGGTATTTTTGCCATGATTAAAGGTGATTTAAAATCTGAAAAAATGGTAACCATCAATATCCACGATAAAATACCTAACTCTTATCCTGTTTTAGAGGTATTTGTTTGGGTTGCTGCTCATCTGTCACGCAATGGAAGACTAGAAGTGGTTGGTAAACCCGTAGATCAAATTAATGAGCTTAAAGACCTCAGACCTATAATTAATCAAAAAGGTGATCAAATTTTAGGAGCGGTCATCTATGTAGACAACTATGGTAATGTAATCACCAATATCACACGAAAAATATTTAACGATGTAAGCAAGTCTAGGTCCTTTACCATTTACGCAAGAAACGTAAAATTCAGAGAAATATTCGAGACTTACAGTGATGCTATAGACTTCAGCATACCTAAAGAAAAAAGAGATGAAGATGGTAAAAAAATTGCACTATTCAATGATGCAGATCACCTAGAATTGGCTATTTATAAGAGCAATAGTCTTACCGTAGGCAGCGCTCAATCTCTTTTTGGACTGGAATACAGAGAATCCATAACCGTAAAATTTGAATAATATGTGGGCATTAGTAAAAAGAGAGTGGCATGTTTTTTTCAGTACACCCCTTGGGTATCTTACCCTCGCTTTTTTTCTGACCCTTTCTACATTATTCCTTTGGTTTTTGGATACAGACTTCAACATCCTAAATTCGGGTTTTGCCGACCTAAATTCCTTTTTTGTTCTCTCTCCCTGGCTACTTATGTTTCTTGTTCCTGCCTTGTGTATGAGAAGTTTTTCGGAAGAAAAACGCTTGGGAACTTTGGAATTGCTATTAACCAAACCACTATCTCTTTGGCAAATTGTGCTGGGGAAATACTTCGCGACTTTATTACTGTTATTGGTTGCCCTACTCCCTACTATAGTTTATTTCTTTGCTTTAGAGGCCCTAAAACTTGAGCCCACCTCCATTGATTGGGGCAGTACGCTCACAGCCTATATTGGTTTACTGTTGGTTGGTGCCAGTTTTATTGCCTTAGGTCAGATCTCTTCATTGATAGCGAATAGTCAAGTCATTGCTTTTATGATCGCCCTACTACTTTGTTTTATTCAATTCTACATTTGGAAAGCAACAGCAGACCTAATTCATCAAGAGGAACTCTATCGCTTTTTTAATGGATTGGGGATATTTGAACACTACCTTAGTCTTAGACAAGGAGTTATTGAACTAAAAGATGTTATTTACTTTCTTGGTTTTAACTACATCCTGCTCTATTGCAACACATTAATCTTATTCAAAATCAAAAATAACTAGGGTGAACAAATCTACACGTCGATTTAACAACATAATACTTCCTCTCTTATTTGTAATAGTCACTCAAAGATTACAATACCGGTGGGATACTACCCAGGACCAACGCTATACTCTGAATGAAAAAACTAAAGTCCTGATTAGTTCACTAGAAAAACCCATAAAAATAGATGTTTTTCTGACTGGTAAACTCCCCGCAAATTATTTGCGATTGAAACGTGAAATTACAACCCTTATCAAAAGTATGGAACAACATACTGATCAATTGATTTTTAGCTATGTTGATCCTTTTGAAAGTGGAGATAGTACCGATGTCCTTGTTGGAGAAATGACCCAATTTGGGCTGACGCCAGATTATATTACCGCAAAGCAAAACCAAGCCCTTGAACAAACAGTAATTTTCCCTTGGGCAATGGTCAATTATGGCAATAGAGCAATACGGATACCCTTATTAAAAAAAGTCCTTGGTGATAATGAGCAGCAAAAAATAAATCGTTCAATTGCCCAGTTGGAATTTCACTTTTTTGAAGCTATACTCCAAATCACTCAAAAACAAAAGAGTAAATTGGCTGTTTTAACCTCACATGGTACCTCGGAGGCTCTTAAAATTGCAGATTTAGTGAGGAGTATCCAAGGTTATTACCAATTAGCATCCTTTGATTTAAAAGCCTTGGAAAATGACCCAAATAAAACACTTGAAAATCTAAAACGTTTTTCCCTGTTGATTATATCCAATCCTTCAGAGCCTTTTAATGAATCTGAAAAATACATTTTGGATCAACACTTGTTAAACGGGGGAAAACAATTGTGGGCAATTAATGCAGTTGCTGTCAACCGGGATAGTCTCTTTAATTCGAATGGTTCAGCGGTAGCTATTGGGCGATCCCTGAATATGGAAAGTGCTTTTTTTAAATACGGTTTCAGATTGAAAAAAAATCTAATCAAAGACTTATACTGCGCGCCAATAGTCCTCGCCAGTGGCAGACAGCAACAAACACAATACTTACCGTATCCATGGCCCTATTATCTAATGGCAAAACCATCAGATAAAAACTTATTTGGTTTCAATTCTGGCAATGTATTGATGCCTTTTTCGTCAACCATAGACACCCTAAAAAGCACATTGGAAAAAACGATATTAATAAGCAGTTCAGAATTTTCCAAAATACAGGTTATACCCGTGAATGTTGAACTTATAGAGGCAACAGAAAAGTTAAATCCTGACGAGTTCAATCAGGAATCCCAAACAACAGGAGTTTTAATCAAAGGTAAATTCAGTTCAGCTTATGAAAATAGAGTCAAGCCCTTCAAATTAGATAAGGAAAAAATATCAGGCGAGAGTGAAATGATTATTTTTTCAAGTGGGGTAATTGCTGAAAACCAATTGGACAAGGGGAACCCTCTGGAACTAGGTTATGACAAATGGACCAATAATTTTTACTACAACAAGCAATTCATTCAGCAATCTATTCACCACCTTATGGAGAACCAAAGCTTATTGACCATTCAAAACAAGTCACTAGTAATTTCCCACCTTGATATTGAAAAAGTAAAGAACATGTCTGTGATACTTAAAACTTCGTTACTGATGGTTCCAATTTTAATTTTGATTCTAATTGGAGCAATAGTGCATTATTTGAGAAATCGGCGATTTGGTCAATAACTTTTGATAACTTCATTTTTTTGTAATAACACCACAATTTATATTTGTATGTATTTATTTAGAATCCATGAAATTTATTGTTTCCAGCGAATTGCTACTAAAAGAACTTCAGGTACTTGGTGGAATTATTAACAATACCAATACCCTTCCCATTCTTGATAACTTCTTGTTCCACCTCAATTGTAATCGACTGGTTTTAACTGCGTCAGACCTTGAAACTTCAATGTCTTCCTCTATTCAGGTAGAATCCGAGGATAGTGGAATGATTGCCCTACCCGCACGACTGATTTTGGATACACTAAAAACATTTCCAGAGCAACCCTTGACTTTTGTTGTCAAAGACAATAAAACGGCTGAAATCAGTGCTAATAATGGTAAATATGCCGTTGCCTACCTCGACGGAGCTGATTTCCCTAAAGTAGCTCAGGTGAAAGATTCCATCAAAACACGAATCAATGGTGAGGTATTGGCTACCGCCATCAACACTACCCTTTTTGCGACGGGCAATGATGACCTTAGACCTGTTATGAGTGGTGTGTTTTTTCAATTTACTACATCTGAGCTGACTTTTGTCGCCACAGATGCTCACAAACTTGTTAAATATACTCGTTCTGACATTCAAGCAGATAAGAACGCAGAGTTTATCATGCCCAAAAAACCACTTCAGTTGTTGAAGGGTATACTTCAAGGTACTGAGGAGGATGTGGACATAGAGTTTAATGAAACCAATTCAGAGTTTAGTTTTGGGAATGTGAGAATGACCTGTCGTTTGGTAGAGGGGAAGTATCCCAACTATGAAGCGGTTATACCAAAAGAAAATCCTAACGTTATGCAGATAGATCGTGCCGGTTTTCTCAACTCAGTAAGAAGGGTGAGTATATTCTCCAATAAGACTACACATCAAGTAAGACTTAAAATGGCGGGAGCAGAGCTTCAAGTTTCAGCAGAGGACTTTGATTACAGTAATAAAGCCGACGAAAGATTAGACTGTGAATACTTAGGAGATGATCTACAAATTGGATTTAATTCTAGATTTCTGATCGAGATGCTGAAAAATATTCCAAGCGAAGAAATTAAGTTGTCATTGTCCTTACCCAATCGTGCTGGAATAATTACTCCCATAGATAACATGGACAATGGAGAAAACATTACCATGCTAGTAATGCCAGTGATGTTGAACAATTAACTATTTTACAGCGGCAAAAGTGCATCGGAGATTTTTCTATAACTACCATTTTCCAACTTCTCTCTTATATTGGCAAAGGCATCTAACGTTTCATTCACATCTTCTATTGTGTGCGATGCTGTAGGGATCAAACGCAATAGGATCAAACCTTTTGGAATTACAGGATAAACAACAATAGAGCAGAAAATTCGATGATTTTCTCTAAGATCTCTGACTAAAGCCATGGCTTCAGGTATGCTTCCTTTTAAGAAAACTGGAGTGACACAACTTTGTGTATTACCAATATCAAAACCATTCTTTTTTAGTCCATTTTGAAGGACGTTGACGTTTTCCCATAGCTTGGCTTTGAACTCAGGCTGATTTTTCATCATATCCAATCTTTTGAGTGCTCCCTTAACCAATTGCATTTGCAATGATTTGGCAAACATTTGGGAACGCATATTGTATCTGAGGTAGTCTATAATTTCTTTGTCTCCGGAAATAAAAGCTCCGGAAGAGGCCATAGATTTTGCAAATGTGGCAAAATATACGTCTATGTCATCCTGAACACCTTGCTCTACCCCTGATCCTGCTCCATTTTTTCCCAATGTTCCAAAACCATGGGCATCATCAACCAAAAATCTAAATTTGTATTTGCTTTTGAGTGCTGCTATTTCTTTAAGTTTACCTTGTTCACCTCTCATTCCAAAAACCCCTTCGGAAATTACCAAAATTCCTCCTCCAGTTTGTTCGGCTACCCTTTGGGCTCTTTGAAGATTTTTTTCCAAGCTATCTACATCATTATGCTTGTAGGTAAATCGCTTCCCAAGGTGAAGTCTAACCCCATCTACAATACAAGCATGAGCATCGACATCATAAACGATTAAATCGTTTTTCCCTACCAGGGTATCCACAGTAGAGAGGATACCTTGATATCCAAAATTTAGTAAGTAAGCAGATTCCTTTTTAACAAACTCAGCCAGCTCTCTTTCCAACTGCTCATGTAAGTCAGTATGTCCCGACATCATTCTTGCTCCCATAGGATAAGCAGATCCATATTCTGCTGCAGCCTCTGCATCAACCTTTCTGACTTCAGGGTGATTTGCCAAACCTAGGTAGTCGTTTACACTCCAGGTAATAACCTCTTTCCCCATAAAGTACATACGATTACTAATAGGTCCTTCCAGCTTGGGAAAAACAAAATATCCTTCAGCATATTCAGCCCATTTTCCAAGAGGCCCTTTGTCTTCATAAAATCTTTCAAATAAATCCTTCATCATTAAATCCTTATAGTAGAAAATATATTTATATATATTCGATTTTATTATGGGGTTCTTTTTTGACTGTGTCAAAAAAACCTTGTTCATTCATCCAATCATCACTGTAAATTTTACTCATGTAACGAGATCCGTGGTCTGGAAAAATGATGACAACAATGTCATCCTTTTTGAATTTTCCTATTTTATCAAGTTGTTTGACCGCTTGCAATGCAGCCCCAGAGGTATAACCTATAAAAAGTCCTTCTTTTCGGGTTACCTCACGGGCGCTGTGGGCACTGTCCTCGTCAGTAACTTTGATAAATGAATCAATCGAATCAAAATCTGTAGCGGATGGAATCAAGTTTTTACCAAGTCCCTCAATACGGTAGGGATAAATTTCGTTCCTATCCAGCTCTCGAGTCTCATGGTATTTTTTTAGTACTGACCCGTAGGCATCTACGCCGATAATCTCAATATCTGGATTTTTTTCTTTTAGGTATTTGGCACATCCAGATATGGTTCCTCCAGTACCTGAGGACGCAACCAAATGGGTGATTTTACCATGGGTTTGTTCCCAAATCTCAGGCCCTGTAGTTTTGTAGTGGGCCTCTATATTAAGATTGTTAAAATATTGGTTAATATAAACAGAATCTTTAATCTCGTTGTGTAAAGTTTTAGCGACTTGATAGTATGATCGAGAATCCTCAACAGACACATTGGCAGGGCAAACATAAACTTTGGCACCCATAGCATACAACATATCAATTTTGTCTTTGGAAGACTTTGAACTTACTGCTAATATACATTCATAGCCTTTTATCAAAGAAACCATAGCCAAACTAAACCCGGTATTTCCAGAGGTCGTTTCGATAATGGTGTCTCCAGGCTTAAGAATGCCTGTTCTTTCGGCTTCTTCGATTATGTGTAAAGCTATTCTATCCTTGTTGGAGTGGCCGGGATTGTAGGACTCTAGCTTAGTGAAAAAGTTACCTTGAAAACCCTCAACAACTTTCTCAAGTCGGATCAGTGGTGTGTTACCAATCAATGATAGAATGTTTTTTTCCACCTTCATTCCGCTGTATACTATTATTTAAATTTTTATAAAAATAATACTTTTTTTAAAGACTATTTTACTTCAAGATCAATTATAAAAGCATATTTTTTTGCCAGCTCTTTTAAGCTAGCAAAACGTCCTGATGAGCCACTGTGACCTGCTTTCATATTGGTGTCTAAAAATAGAAGATTTTGATCTGTTTTTTTAACTCTCAATTTTGCCACCCATTTGGTGGGCTCAAAAAACTGTACTTGTGAATCGTGAAGACCTGAAGTTACCAATAAATTAGGGTAGCCTTGAGTTTTTACCTGATCATAGGGTGAATAAGACATCATATAATCGTAATATACTTTGTCATTAGGGTTGCCCCACTCCTCATATTCTGAGGTAGTTAGAGGAATGTTATCGTCTAACATGGTCGTAACAACATCTACAAAAGGTACATCGGCAATCACTCCGTTGTACAACTTTGGTGCTAGGTTAATGACCACTCCCATCAAGAGACCGCCAGCAGAACCTCCATTGGCATAAAGGTGATCTGGTGAGGTGTATTTTTGCTGAATTAAGAACTTAGAACAGTCGATAAAGTCGAAAAACGTATTCATTTTTTTTAATAATTTGCCCTCGTCATACCAATACCTACCCATGTATTCGCCCCCTCTGATGTGAGCAATAGCAAAAGCAAAACCTCTATTCAAAAGACTCAATCGAGTTGAAGAAAAAAAGGGATCAATAATATGACCGTATGAGCCGTAAGCGTATTGTAAAATAGGAGTGTTTTCGGATAATTTAGTATCATTCCTATATACTATAGAAATAGGGATTTTAGTTCCATCTCTAGAATCTGCCCACAATCGCTTTGAAGTGTAGTTGCTAGGGTCGAAATCACCACCTAATACCTCTTGGGTTTTCAAAACTTTTTTTTGTTGATTGGACATATCAAATTCAATAACGGAAGTCGGCGTCGTGAGAGAATTAAATACATAACGCAATTTAGAAGATTTAAACTCAGGATTATAGGAAATATAAAGGGCGTAGTTTTCCTCGTCAATGGGAAGGTAATAATCTTTTTTTTTGTCCCACCCCATAATTCTCAATCTAGATAGCCCATTTTCCCTCTCATTCACAACCAAATATTGATCAAACAACTCAAAATTTTCAAGTAAAACGTCATCACGATTAGGCAAAAAAGACTGCCAGTAATCGGAAGTAGTCTGTTCAATTGAGGTTCGCATGATCTGAAAATTTTTGGCATTATTGTAATTGGTATGGATGTAAAAATAATCACCAAAATGTTCTACATCATATTCCAAATCTGGGGTTCGAGGCTGAATCACTTTAAAATCAGATTTGGGTTGACTAGCTTCAATAAAGCGGTGTTCACTGGTTGTTGAACTCCGACAGGATATAAAAATATATTTTCTCGATTTGGAGGTATTTACAGATACCGAATAAGTTTCATCAACCTCTTCATAAATAAGTTCATCAGGTTGGTCAGAAAGATTAATTTTATGTTTATAAACTGCTTTGGATCGAAGTGTTTTTTCGTCTTTTTTGTTATAAAAAAGGGTCAGGTTGTCGGAAGCCCAAATACTTCCGCCTGTCGTATTTTTTATCTCAGTATCTAATAAATCTCCGCTCCTCAAGTCTTTGACTTTAATAGTGTATTGATGACGAGAGACGGTGTCAACTCCAAAAGAAACTTTGTTATTATCGGGACTTACAGAAATACCAACCAAATTAAAATAATCTTCTCCTTTAGCCATTTCATTACAGTCAAATAATATTTTATCATCATTACTAAGAACATCCTTTTTTCTCAAATAAATGGGATAATCTTTTCCCTCCTCATAACGAGTGATGTACCAATAGCCATTGTAAAAATAAGGTACAGAACTGTCGTCTTCCTTGATGCGACTACGCATTTCATCATACAGCTCTTTCTTAAGACCATTGGTGTGGACGGTCATTTTTTTATAATAATCATTTTCCCTTATGAGATAATCCAAAACTTTGGGATTCTCTCTTTGATTTAGCCAATAATAATTGTCAACTCGAATATCATTGTGAATTTTGTGTTGATGCGGAATCACATCAGCCATGGGGGGACTTATGTTTAGATTGGACATGCTGTTCGGGTTAGAATTATATCCTAAAAAAAAATGTAATTGAGTAAATGAATGGAAAAAAAGATTTAGACTTAAATTAAACAAATTTAATACAAGTTGCTCAATAAATATGGTAAACTTAATTTAAAGAAAAAATGGGATGGTTTAAATTTTAAAATTAATTTTACAATATTTTTAAATCAGAAAATTAAGAATGATTTCTAACGAAAAAGAAAAAGATCTTAAAGATCGCCTTGGTGCGTTAAGGGGGTATCTTTGACATTGATGCCAAAAATATAGAAATCACCAACTTAGAAGAAAGAACCCTTGCTCCCAACTTTTGGCAGGACGCCCAGAAAGCTGAAGTTTTAATGCGAGAAATAAGGAACCTAAAAAAATGGGTTAAAGATTATGAAAGCTTAAAACAAAGACAAGAGGATCTATCCGTTTTGATAGAATTTCAAAAAGCACAAGAGATAAGCGATATGGAAGTATTAGAGCATTACGAACAGACCATGATTTCGCTTGAAGATTTAGAGTTTCGCAACATGCTTTCCGATGAAGGTGACGACCTAAATGGTGTTTTACAAATCACTGCAGGAGCCGGGGGTACAGAAAGCTGTGATTGGGCAGAAATATTAATGAGAATGTACTTAATGTGGGCAGAAAAAAACAATTTTAAAGTCAAAGAACTCAATCATCAAGGTGGAGATGTCGCTGGAGTAAAAACTGTTACCTTAGAAATCAATGGATCCTTTGCCTTTGGCTGGCTGAAAGGAGAAAACGGTGTTCATCGCTTGGTACGAATTTCTCCTTTTGATAGCAATGCCAAAAGACATACTTCTTTTGCCTCTGTATATGTTTATCCATTGGTAGATGATAGGATAAAGATCATGATCAATTCCGCCGAATACACTTGGGAGACCATGCGTGCCAGTGGCGCAGGTGGACAAAATGTAAATAAAGTAGAAACCGCTGTTCGTTTAAGGCACCACCCTACTGGCATCATTATAGAGAATTCGGAAACCCGTTCTCAGTTGGAAAATAAAAATAAAGCCATGCAATTATTGAAGTCACAATTGTATGAAATAGAGCTGCAAAAAAAACTATCGGCTAGGAACAAGATTGAAGCATCTAAAAAGAAAATCGAATGGGGTTCACAAATTAGGAACTATGTTATGCATCCCTACAAACTGGTAAAAGATTTAAGAACGCATACCGAAAGCAGTGATATAGAAAGTGTAATGAATGGTGGAATTGATGTATTCCTTAAAAGCTATCTTATGTTAATGGGTCAAAAATAAACATAACTTACTAATGTGAATAATATAAAAAATATCATTTTTGATTTGGGTGGAGTACTCATTGATTGGAATCCAGAATACGTATACTTAGAAGTTTTTCAGGGGGACCGTAAAAAAATGAAATGGTTTTTTGATGAAGTCTGTACCATGGATTGGAATGAAAATCAAGATGCGGGCTATTCCATACATCAAGCTACAGAGGAGCGTGTGAAAATGTTTCCTCAATATGAGAAATGGATAAGAATGTATTACGGACGTTGGGAAGAAATGCTGGGTGAATCCATTCAAGAGACTGTCGAGATTTTCGATAAATTTGTTGCAAATCCAGCCTTTAGGGTTGTTGCCCTTACCAACTGGAGTGCTGAAACCTTTCCCGTGGCTCTAGAAAAGTTTGAATTTCTGCATCGTTTTGAAGGGATTGTTGTTTCAGGTATTGAAAAAACTCGTAAGCCTTTCCCTGAAGTCTATCAATTGACTTTAGACCGATTTGGTTTCCAACCAAAGGATTGTCTATTCATAGACGACAACCTGAGGAATATAGAGGCCGCCTCGGCCATGGAAATAGAAACAATACATTTCACCAGCCCTAGCGATTTAAAACAAAACCTAGTAAAGAAAGGAATTATACTCTAAAAGGGGTTCCCATCTCCATCATCGGAGGGGAGATCAAAGGCATCATTAGGCCCTTGGAGATTATCGCTTTTAAAAGCTCTAGAATCATTAGTATTCATTTTGGATTCAAATTCATAGGGAGAATCATTGGATTGAATGTCTTCAAATTTACCCAATTGACCTATAAATTTCATTCTTATATTGTCTAGTCCACCATTACGATGTTTAGCAACAATAAACTCAGCTTGACCTACAGAGGAGGTATGTTCTTCATCATCCCACTCTTCAATACCATAATATTCAGGTCTGTAAATAAATGAAACTATATCTGCGTCCTGCTCAATAGCACCAGATTCCCTAAGATCAGACAATTGAGGTCGCTTGGTTCCTCCCCTAGTTTCAACAGCTCTGGAGAGCTGAGATAAGGCGATTACAGGGATCTCCAATTCTTTGGCTAATGCCTTAAGATTTCTAGAAATAGATGAAATTTCTTGTTCACGATTACCCGCTTTACTGTTGTTGCCCGCAGTCATCAACTGGAGGTAATCTATAACGATAAGCTTAATTCCATGTTGGGAAGCCAATCTTCGAGCCTTAGCCCGAAGATCAAAAATAGATAGAGCAGGAGTATCATCAATAAAAAGAGGTGCTTTTTCCAAATCTCCTACCTTAACATTGAGTTGTTTCCATTCATGATCAGCAAGTTTTCCTGTTCTTAACTTTTCTGATGACAAGCCTGTCTCTGCTGAGATCAATCGAGTAATCAACTGTACCGATGACATTTCTAAAGAGAAAAATGCCACAGGAGATTGATGTATAACTGCTATATTTCTTGCCATAGAAAGGGTCAAAGCGGTTTTACCCATACCCGGACGAGCGGCAATAATAATCAAATCACTAGCCTGCCATCCCGATGTTAGTGAGTCCAACTTTTCAAATCCAGTAGCTATACCACTCAAGCCATCCTTATTAGCAATCTCTTCAATTTTTTTCTTGGCCAAAATCACTAAGTTTTGTGCCGTATCAGAGGATTTTTTGATATTACCTTGAGCCACATCATACAACTTTGATTCTGCCTCATCCAAAAGATCAAAGACATCGGTAGACTCTTTATATGAGGATTCAATAATCTCATTGGAGATCCTAATCAAGCTTCTTTGTATGTATTTCTGTAAGATAATCCTGGCATGAAATTCGATATGGGCTGAAGAGGCCACCCTTTGAGTTAATTGAATTAAATAATAATCTCCTCCAATACTTTCCAGTTTTCCATTTTTTCTTAAATCAGAAGAAACCGTTAGAAGATCGATGGGTTGAGAATTTTGAAATAGATTCAAAATAGATTCAAAAATATTTTTGTGAGCCGTTTTATAAAATGCTCCAGGTTCGAGAAGATCAATTACCTCATCTACTCCCTTTTTATCGATCAACATTGCGCCCAAAACCGCTTCCTCTAGTTCGATGGCTTGTGGAGGTAATTTTCCCTGTTGTAAGCTTATTACGTTTCCAGTCGAATTATTTTTTGGTTGAGTTGCTTTACTTTTCTCCATATTGGCTAATGTAAAAGCTTTACTTGGTATACTATCTATTAAAATTCAAGATTTATCTTACAGGAGTAAACAAATTGATTGTTGATAAAAAGAAAAAAATGTTGATAAGAACTTGAATTATTTATGTGCTAACCATCAAATGTTCCCATTTTAGAAAACTTCTCTCTTCTCGATTGAATTAATTGATCATGATCCAACTTATCTAGCACTCTAAAGGCGTCTATGATCTGTCTTTTTACACTTTTAAATACTATCTCTCTATTGTAATGAGCACCCCCCAAAGGTTCTTTAATAATCTTATCAATCAGCTTGGATTTTATCATATCCTCAGCGGTTAGTTTCAATGCCTCCGCAGCAGTTTCTTTATACTCCCAACTTCTCCACAATATAGAAGAACATGATTCGGGAGAAATGACTGAATACCAAGTGTTTTCCAACATGTAGATCAAATCACCAACACCAATGCCCAATGCACCTCCGGAAGCCCCCTCACCTATAATGATAACGATAATAGGGGTTTTAATAGATGTCATTTGAAAAATATTATTAGCGATGGCTTGACCCTGGCCTCGCTCCTCTGCACCTAATCCAGGATAGGCTCCAGGTGTGTCAATCAATGAAATAATGGGAATTCCAAACTTTTCAGCGGTTTTCATCAATCGAAGTGCTTTGCGATAACCTTCAGGTTTGGCCATTCCAAAGTTTCTGTATTGTCTTGTTTTGGTATTGTAACCTTTTTGGGTACCCACAAACATAAAGGTTTGATTGTCTAACTTTCCCAATCCACCGACCATGGCTTTATCATCAGCAAAATTCCTATCTCCATGTAATTCAAGAAAAGTATCATCACAAAGAGCATTGATATAATCCAAAGCATGAGGTCTAGATGGGTGTCGTGATAGTTGCACCCTTTGCCATGCATTTAGATTACCATAGATTTTCTCTTTAGTATCTTCCAATTTGTCATTGAGTAGCTTACAGGTTTCGGTGACATCAACACTATTCTCGTTCCCAATAGCTTGACATTTGGCAATTTGTTCCTGAAGTTCTTTAACTGGAAGTTCAAAATCTAAATATTCCATTTAACAAATATGTGATTACAAAATTAAAAATATAAGTGAATCAGTTATTTAAATTCAAGAATATATTGATTTCTTAACTTCTGGCTCTTCGCACTAAGTAAATGGCCAAGACCCCAAAAATAAAAACAGGAAGCCAGGCCCCAAAAAAGGGTGAAAAATCTGACTTGTTTACCATTACGGAGAATATTTTATCAAAAAATATAAATAAAAAACCAAGGGATATACCAAAAGCCAAGTTGACGCCCATCCCCCCTCTTCTCTTAAAGGAGGAAACCGAGACCCCAATCAATGTTAAAACAAAAGCAGAAATGGGTAAACTCCATCTTTTATGTCGTACCAATAAATGACTGTTGATCAAAACTGATCCTCCCTTGCGTTCTTTTTCTATAAATTTATTTAGAGGTGCCAGAGTGAGCGTTTCTGCCTTATAATTTACAGGAGCCAAATCGTCAATTTTAAAATCGAATATTGTATCCAATCGGTTTTCTCGTTTGTATGTTTCTTTATTGTCATGAAAGGTTCTTTTTACATAACTCGATAACCTAAAAACACTGTCTCGAACTACCCAACGAATACTATTGGCTTGAATCTTAAAAGTCATCCTGTGATCTTCAAAATGCTCTAAAGTAAAGTTATTAGCGCTCTTACGAATAGGATCATAGCTGCTAACAAAAATGTATTCATTAGGATTGATTTGTTTATATAGGTTTTTGGTTTGGCGCTGACTTTTTTTATCAAGGTATTTATAAATAAATTCATTGAAACTAGAGTTAGATTTTGGAACGACAAACATTCCTGCAAAAAAAGCAAAAAAAGCAATTAATCCGGCAGAGATCAGGTATGGCCTCAAAAACCTTGAGAAAGAAACACCAGAACTTAAAATAGCAGTAATCTCAGTATTATTAGCCAGCTTTGAGGTAAACCAAATCACAGATAAGAATAGGAATATAGGGAAGAGTAAATTGCCAAAATACCATGTAAAATCGATATAATAATTAAAAATAGCATCAGCTGGAACTTCATTCTCCTTGAACTTATCGATCTTTTCAGCAATATCGACCATGATGCCGATGGGAATGAAAAGTAGTATCATTACTACAAATGTGAACAGGTATTTTTTGATAATATACCAGTCGATGATCTTCATGCTATAATCGATTGTCCATTTGATTACACATTTGATTTTTCCAAGTAGTAAAATCGCCATCTAAGATATGCTTTCTCGCTTCCCTTACCAACCACAAATAAAAACTGAGGTTATGTAAAGTGGCAATTTGCTTACCTAACATTTCATTGACTGTAAATAAATGGCGTAAATAAGCTTTTGAGTAATCTGTATCTACAAAACAGTAATCAGCGGGATCTATCTGCGAAAAATCATTTTCCCACTTTTTATTTTTTATATTTAAAGTCCCTTCTGACGTAAACAACATTCCATTTCGGGCATTACGAGAGGGCATAACACAGTCAAACATGTCTATACCCAGTGCTATATTTTCTAAAATATTAATGGGTGTACCAACCCCCATCAAGTAACGTGGCTTGTGAATGGGAAAACGCTCACACACCACCTCAGTCATGGCGTACATCTCGTCTGCTGGCTCCCCTACTGACAAACCCCCAATGGCATTGCCAGGAGCATCTTTAGCGGCTATATAATCTGCGGATTGTTTTCTCAAATCTTTATATACACTGCCTTGAACTATAGGAAAAAGAAATTGTTGATAATCATACTCAAAAGGAGTTTTTTTATCGTGTTCTAAACAACGATCCAACCACCTGTGGGTCATATGCATCGAATCCTTAGCATATAAATACTCACAGGGATAAGGCGTGCATTCGTCAAAAGCCATAATGATATCTCCACCTATTTTACGTTGAATTTCTAAGGCAATCTCTGGAGAAAAAAAATGTTTGGAACCATCGATATGAGATTTAAAAGTGACCCCTTCCTCTTTAATTTTTCTTTTGTTGGAGAGAGAATACACTTGATATCCCCCAGAGTCAGTAAGTATGGGATTTGGCCAATTCATAAATCGATGTAAACCTCCCGCTTGTTTTAGAATTTCTTTACCTGGCCTGAGGTACAGATGATAGGTATTCCCCAAAATAACGTCAGGCTTAACGTCCTCTTTTAGCTCTCGCTGATGAACCCCTTTTACGCTAGCTGAAGTTCCCACCGGCATAAAAATAGGTGTTTGAATTTTTCCGTGATCTGTTGATATACTTCCCGCTCGGGCTGAAGAAGATAGATCCGTCTTTTCTAAATTGAACTTCATGCTTTTCCCAATTGTTACAAATTTAAGATTATGAAGTTTGTTATTTCTAAATACATAAAATAATTAATTTTTTAACAAATGGATCGCTCAACTTTGTGGCTTAAGGTTGAAAGCTTACTTTTGCCCTGAAAAATTATTTAAATGCCAAATTATACTTTTTTGGGTGATCTTGTATATCAAGTAAGAAGAGATATTCTCCGAATGGTACATAAAGTGAATTCAGGCCACCCTGGAGGATCTCTTGGATGTACGGAATTCTTGATAGTCCTATACAATGAAATCATGGAACTCAATGAGGAGTTTGACATGAATGGTACTAGTGAAGATTTATTTTTTCTTTCCAATGGTCACATATCACCTGTTTTCTACAGCGTTTTATCACGTAAAGGCTATTTTCCAATTGAGGAACTTCAAACTTTTCGTTTAATTAACTCCAGGTTACAAGGGCATCCTACAACTCACGAAGGACTTCCTGGCGTAAGAATTGCCTCTGGCTCACTTGGTCAAGGTTTATCTGTAGCTGTCGGAGCAGCACTTTCTAAAAAACTAAACCATGACGACAAAACTGTTTTTGTGTTAATTGGAGACGGTGAATTACAAGAGGGACAAAACTGGGAAGCCATTATGTATGCTGCAGGTAATAATGTGGACAATTTGATCGCTACAATAGACCTCAATGGAAAACAAATTGATGGAGCAACTGAAGAGGTACTTCCTATGGGAAATATACCTGAGAAGTTTATAGCATTTGGCTGGGAAGTCATTTCACTTAAAAATGGAAATGATCTAAAGTCAATTGTTGAGGCTCTAAAACTTGCGAAGACTAAAACTGGAAAAAGTAAACCAATAGTAATAATTATGCACACAGAAATGGGTAATGGTGTTGATTTCATGATGCACTCCCACGCTTGGCATGGAAAAGCCCCTGATGATTTTCAATTGGAAGTTGCTCTATCTCAAAACCCAGAAACATTCGGGGATTATTAATTTTGAATTGAGTTAGCATTATGATAAAATATGTGAATCAAGGTAAAGTAGACACCCGCTCAGGATTTGGTGTTGGTTTAGCAGAGTTGGGAAGAACAAACCCAAATGTAGTAGGTTTGTGTGCAGACTTAGTAGGATCTCTAAAAATGCAAGAATTTTCAAATGAAAACCCTGATCGTTTCTTTCAAGTCGGTATTGCAGAAGCTAATATGATGGGAATTGCTGCGGGATTGACTATAGGTGGTAAAATTCCCTTTACTGGAACATTTGCGAACTTTTCTACAGGAAGGGTTTACGATCAAATTCGACAATCTATAGCCTATTCTGGAAAAAATGTAAAAATTTGTGCCTCTCACGCAGGTATAACACTAGGAGAGGATGGGGCAACACATCAAATTTTAGAAGATATCGGTTTGATGAAAATGTTGCCGGGCATGACAATAATCAATCCATGTGACTTTAATCAGACTAAAGCAGCCACCATTGCCATTGCTGAATATCGTGGTCCAGTTTATTTGCGTTTTGGTCGACCCAAAGTATCAAATTTTATTACCGACGATATTCCTTTTCAAATTGGAAAAGGAATCATTTTAAATCCTGGTAAAGACGTTACAATTGCCGCAACAGGGCATTTAGTATGGGAAGCTTTACAAGCTGCTGAGAGTCTTGAAGCGGAAGGTATTTTAGCTGAAGTCATAAACATACATACTATCAAACCTCTCGACATAGAATTGCTAGTCACCTCCGTTGAAAAAACAGGCTGTATTGTTTCTGCTGAAGAACACAATTATTTGGGAGGGTTGGGAGAAAGTATCGCTGGTGCATTAGCATCTAATTACCCCACTCCACAGGAATTTGTAGCGACAAAAGACACATTTGGTGAATCTGGAACTCCCGCAGAATTAATGGATAAATATGGTTTAAATAAAATTTCCATAATTGCTGCATCAAAAAAGGTAATAGAGCGGAAATAGTTTAAAAAGTTTAATTATAAAATCACCCGTACCTAGTTTGCTTTTTATAATTTCAAAATTACTTTATAAAATTGAAAAAGATCTTAAAGTGGATTTGAAATTTGACTCAGCAAATGAAATGAAATTGGTCTTAGAATAGGTTTAAAAATTAAGGGGGATTGGACAGTAAAAAAGTTATATATCTCGTAGTCTATTTCGAAAATCAGTTTTAAAGAGTTTAAAAAAACAAAAATCATTTTGGAATACTGTTGATTAAACTTCAAAAGTTTGGACTTCATGGGATAGATTTGCGTTTTGAAAAACGATTATTAGCTTTGAATATCAACTTTTTCTCAGGCAGGAGTTTACTTCATTGGATAAATCGGCATTATACCCAAAAATATTTAGATAAGGGTTTCTTCAAGATTGAATTAAGTATTGTCCTGATCTAGATAGTCTGGAGTTCCATCATTATCATCATCATCTGCAATACCGTCTTCATCTCTATCGAATTCAATTCTGGTATTAGTACCATCACCATCATCGTCGGCGTCGTTATAATTAGGTCTATTGTCATTATCAGTATCATCATTATAGGGATCACCATCACTATTTGCATCCTCATCCCTTGATAAAATACCGTCATTGTCGTGGTCAGCAGGATTGACCTTATGTAATGCTACAGAAAAAATCAAAGGAGAATATTTGGGGATGGCCGAAAGGTTTTGAGCATAGTAGCCCAATGTAGAAGGTATAAAAAAAATTCCTTGTCCATAATGGTCGAGATCATATGTGCCATCAATATTCAAGGTATGATCTCCAGGGCTCAACTCTGGTAAAAATTCTCTAAATCCCATAACAACTCCTGTCAAATCAAACCAAGTAGGTAGCTGCCTTTGGTCAAAAATATTTCCATTCAACAAACTACCTTTATAAGTCACAAAAGTAGAATCGATGTTACTAGGACTATCACCTACCCCTTTTTTGACCTCTAGGTAATAAAGGTTGTTAGTTATTTCATTGTCATTTCTATCATTTATTACAATAATTTTGGTCTGTACTTGATCCCAGAGCGGAGTCTTATCGAAATTTTCATTGTTAATAGTATCTATGGAAATTTCAATTTTATAATTATCAGGATCATTTTCGAAATCCTCATAATTGTAAAAATGCGTTTTTAGATAACTCACCAGTGCTTCATCATCAACGAGGGTTTGCACCTGAGCATCTCGAATAGGCTCAGGGCCGCTGTCTTTTTTACAGCCAAAGAATATAAGTAAAATTACTATAAAAACAAGTAGCAGGTTTAAATATTTCATTTCAAAAATTGATATGCAAGATACAATTTTACTTTATTTTTGTGATCGAATTATTTTAAGTTTAAAATGCGAATTGACCAATACCTCTGGTGTATACGCTCCTATAAAACAAGGAATAAAGCCAGCTTAGCATGCAAACAAGGTCATGTTCAATCAGGGGAGAAAATCGTGAAACCCTCTAGGGAGGTATTGATAGGGGACAAAATCAAAGTAAGAAAAAATCAAATTTGGCACGAATTTCTGGTTATGGACATACCCAAAAGCAGACTTAGTGCTAAATTCGTAGACATTTATCGTCAAAATATCACTCCAACAGATGCCTTTGAAATTGCAAAAATTCAATCTATATCCAGAGGTCCCGGTAGAGAAAAAGGAACGGGAAGACCAACAAAAAAAGACCGAAGAAAAATGGATGATTATTTTGAAGACAAAGACTGAGTCAATAATAAAAAGGATTTAAGGGTTTTTAAAATCAATGCCAAGATAAACACAAAAAGCTGAAGAGTTAAAATATTATCAAATCTATTCCTATATTTCGCAATCATAATATATTGAACTGAATCATGTCAGAGAATGAAAATAAAATTATGGACGCGGCTGACATCCATAAAACGGTAAAAAGAATCGCCTATCAGATTTATGAGACTCATTTTGAGGAAAAACAACTAGTATTGGCTGGAGTAGCTTACAACGGTGTTGTTTTGGCAAAGAGAATTCAGGAGGAACTTGAGAAAATATCTCAAATAGGAGTAATTTCGTTGGAAATCAAAGTTGACAAAAAAAATCCTATCAATCAAGTTTCAATATCCAAAGAATTGGACATATGTAAAAATAATTCTATAGTGGTGGTTGACGACGTTCTTAATACAGGAAGTACTTTAATATATGCTGTAACCCATTTTCTGAGTATTAGATTAAAAAAGATTCAAACAGCTGTTTTAGTAAATAGAAATCATAAAAACTTTCCAGTCAAAGGTGATTTTAAAGGGATTTCACTCTCTACATCCATAAAAGAACATGTAAATGTAAAGTTTGGAGAAAATGAAGGAGTATATCTAAGTTAAAATCGCATCAATCTCATTTACCAAATTGTCAATAGACTGATGATCTGTCGAAATATGGTGCTGTGCCTTGTTATAAAACGGGATCCTTTCAAATAAATGTTTTGCTATAAATTTTACTAATTCTTTTTGAGAATCTAAATGCGAAATCATCGGACGATGATCTTTTTGATTGAATAATCTTTGAGCAAGGATATCTGGAGCTGTTTTTAAGTAAAAGCTTACGATTTCTTCTTTCTGATTAACAAAGTCTATATTATCAAAATAGCAAGGAGTTCCTCCTCCTAGTGAAATAACAGCTTGTGAATATTCCGAGAGTAACTTCTCTAAATAAAAACGCTCTATTTGCCTGAACTTTAATTCCCCTTGATTTTCAAAAAATTCTGAAATAGTAGTTTTTTCATTTGACTGAATGTAATCATCAAGGTCAATAAATGACAAAGATTTCACCTGTGCCAATCGCTTGCCCAAAGCAGATTTTCCACACCCCATATAACCCACTAAAACAAGGGTTTTTGTCATTTTAAATATGATTTAAACGATTACAAATTTATAACAATCTGGGTAGAAAAAATGAATAATTGATATTATATTTACACCCTCAAATGACTTGGTAGCTCAGTTGGTAGAGCATCTCCCTTTTAAGGAGAGGG
>CENP01027174.1_pt1 | contig 23606 bp, 39 predicted proteins | sample 361281 | NCBI WGS metagenome assembly CENP01 (sample SAMEA2591122, study PRJEB7988) | marine metagenome | biome: marine biome (ENVO:00000447); feature: deep chlorophyll maximum layer (ENVO:xxxxxxxx); material: saline water (ENVO:00002010), including plankton (ENVO:xxxxxxxx) | depth 70 m | reverse complement strand
GTTGACAGTGACGATACCCTTGATAGTATCTTCGCAAGTGATATGTCAATTGGTAGATACACGGCGCAGAGAGCAGGCATTGGCATCAACGCAGGAAGAATCAGAGGAATCAATTCAAAGATAAGGGGTGGTGAAGTAGCACATACAGGAGTAGTCCCGTTCCTTAAAAAGTTTGAAGCTACTGTTAGATGTTGTACACAAAATGGTGTTCGTGGAGGAAGTGCTACAACTCATTTTCCTTTTTGGCATCAAGAAATTGAAGACATCTTAGTACTAAAAAATAACAAAGGTACCGAAGATAATAGAGTACGTAAGTTAGACTATTCAATCCAATTAAACAAACTTATGTATGAAAGATTATTGACTCAAGGAGAAATTACTCTTTTTTCACCACATAGGGTTCCAGGTTTATATGAAGCATTTTTCAATGATCAAGAAAAGTTTAAAGAGCTTTATGAGAAATATGAAAAAGATAAAACTATAAAGAAAAAAACTTTACCAGCTATGCAATTATTTTCTGCCCTGATAAAGGAACGTGCAGAAACAGGACGTATATACATTATGAACGTAGACCATGCAAATACTCATAGTTCATTTAAAGATACTGTTTACATGAGTAACTTGTGTCAAGAAATTACATTACCAACAAAACCTTTGCAACACATTGATGATCCAGAAGGTGAAATTGCACTTTGTATATTGTCTGCTATTAATGTAGGAACAATCAAAAGTTTAGACGACCTTGAAGAACTTTGTGAATTAGCAGTAAGAGCCTTAGATGAAATAATAGATTATCAAAAGTATCCTATCAAGGCGGCTGAGATAAGCACAAAAGCTAGACGTTCGTTAGGAGTAGGCTATATAGGTTTAGCACATTATCTAGCAAAGAATGGTTGTAAATATTCAGATAAAAAAGCACTAACAAAAGTGCATGAACTTACTGAAGCATTTCAATATTATCTATTGACAGCCAGTAACAAATTAGCACAGGAAAAAGGTAAATGTGATTACTATGATCGCACTAAATATAGTGATGGCATACTGCCTATTGATACATACAAAAAAGAATTAGATGAAATATGTTCTATAACATTAAAATATGATTGGGATAATCTTAGGAAAGACATTAGGCTTCACGGTCTTAGGCACAGCACATTGTCCGCACAGATGCCTTCGGAGAGCAGTTCCGTTGTGTCGAATGCCACAAACGGAATTGAGCCACCTAGAGGATTCTTGTCCGTTAAGAAGTCCAAAAAAGGGCCTCTTAAGCAGATTGTTCCGCAGTATCAAACATTAAAAGATAACTATACTCTACTATGGGATATGCCTAGTAACGATGGTTATATTAATATAGTGGCTGTGATGCAAAAGTTTTTTGATCAAGCCATTAGTGGTAATTGGTCTTACAATCCAACACACTTTGAGAACAACGAGGTACCAATGAGTGTAATGATAAAAGACTTGTTAAACACATATAAGTATGGATGGAAAACTTCATACTATCAAAATACATATGATTACAAGACAGATGGTGATGTAGTAGAAGAAGCACCACAAAAGGTAGAGGCTTTACAAGACAATGAACTTCGTGTTGATAACGAAGAAGATTGTGAAGCCTGCACAATTTAGGAGAAGGAAGAGAAATGGCAAAGACAGTATTCAATAAAGAAAAGATAGACTTTACAAAGCAGACAATGTTTTTTGGTCCAGACCAAAACACACAAAGATATGATGTATTTAAGTTTCCAGAGTTTGATAAACTTAACCAAACTATGTTAGGTTATTTTTGGAGACCTGAAGAAGTTAGTTTACAAAAAGATAGAGCAGACTTTGCCAATTTTAGACCGGAACAACGTCATATATTTACTGCTAATCTAAAGTATCAAACACTTTTGGATAGTGTACAAGGCAGAGGACCTAGCTTGGCTTTCTTACCATATGTTTCTTTACCAGAGCTAGAAGGTTGTATTGTTACTTGGGACTTTTTTGAAACGATCCATTCACGTTCTTATACACACATTATTAAAAATGTGTATCCAGATCCAAGTGAAGTATTTGATACTATTTTGGACGACAAAGAGATTTTAAAACGTGCTCAATCAGTAACCAAAAACTATGATAACTTTACTTTGGCGGCTGATGATTGGTTCCAACGTAAGCAAGGCACCCTTTACGATGTCAAAAAGAAGCTCTACTTGGCCATGATGAATGTAAATATACTAGAAGGTTTACGTTTTTATGTTTCTTTTGCTTGTACATTTTCTTTTGCAGAATCAAAGAATATGGAAGGTTCAGCAAAGATTGTGTCATTAGTAGCACGAGATGAAGCAACACACTTAAATCTTTCTACACATGTTTTGAAGAATTGGATTAAAGGAAATGATGATCCAGACTTCAAAAAGATCGCTAGTGAATGTGAAGATGAAGTTTATGAAATGTGGCGTACTTGTGTTGATGAAGAAAAGGCTTGGGCAAATTATTTGTTCAAGGATGGAGCAATTATAGGATTAAATGAAGAGCTTTTACATCAATATGTTGAGTTTATTGCAAATAGAAGATTAAAAGCATTAGGATATAAAATGATTTATGATCGCCCATTAAACAATAATCCGCTTCCGTGGACACAACATTGGCTTTCAAGTGCAGGTTTACAGGTTGCACCACAAGAAACAGAAGTTGAAAGTTACATAATCGGAGGCATTAAACAAGATGTAGACGAAGATGTACTGAAAGGTTTTAGTTTATGAAGGATGTAATAATCTATAGCAAGACCCATTGTCCAAGTTGTTTAAAAGCAAAAGCAACTTTTGATAAGATGAATGTTCCATATACAGTGAAGACACTAGGAGTAGACATGCAACCCAGTGAACTAATGAAAATCTTTGAAGAAAAGAAACTTCCACAGCCAAGAACAGCCCCACAGATTTTTATAGGTGATACTTATATAGGAGGCTATGAAGCTCTTTTGTCTTATATTGAAAACACAGGATTTAATGGAACTGGATACTCAACAGGATAATATATGTTAATAGAAAAACCAGACTATAGTGTCAATGACACTATTACATTCAAGACTCAAGCAGGCGAAGAAGTAGTCAGCAGAGTTACAGAGATCAATAAAGATTCTATCAAAGTTAGAAAACCAATGGCTTTGACAATGACAGAAAAGGGAATAGGTATGGTGCCATTCTCTCTTACAGTCAGCCTGGATACTGAAATGGTTATTAATTTAGCCACGGTAGTTTTTATCGCCAAGACAGCCGATAGAACCGCAAAGCAGTATATAGAATCGACTACAGGGCTTAAAGTAGCTGTCAATTAAGGAGAGAAAGTTATGTCAGACATACATGAACAAATTAAAGCACAATACGAAGCCTATTTGAACGAAACGGCATCATTTGATGAAAAAGGTGTCAAGGCGGCGGCGGCAAGAGCTAGAAAGGCACTTGGCGAAATGGGTAAGTTAGCTAAGGCTAGAAGAGCCGAAATACAGGAAAAAAAGAATAATATGTAGTTGTTATAGGCTACCTATTAATATATAAATATACTGAAGGCGTGGGTTATAACTACACGCCTTTGGTTTAACAAGGGCATATAAAAACATGGCAAATCAAGGTAAATTAAAGTGGTACAATCATGTCAAAGGATATGGATTCATATCTCGCGATGAAGGACAAAAAGATATTTTTGTACATGTATCCGAATTCCGTAAAGCTGGTATAAAGAAAATTGTTGAAGGTATGATAGTTGAGTATCAATTGTCAGATCATAACGGCAAACCAGTAGCTACCGATATCTTAATAGTTCACACTCCAGACAAATAAATATATGTATGAAGGATACAAATTTTGCACAGTTATCGTCTGAAGATAAAGTCGCTGATATAAAAAGCAGAATTATAACTTTCAAACATAACCATCCTAAGCTGTATCCCGAAGTGGAGGAAAAGAAAGAGGAGATGCAAGATCGTGACAGCCGCCTACGTTCTCTTTTTACTCATAGTTAAACACGCAGTAGCAGATCTAATATTACAAAGTAGACTCACCTCAGGTGATAAGGCTGATCTTACTTCTCTTAAAGGGTATAAACATGCACTTGATCACTCTCTTTGCACATTATTAGTTTGCATTTTCTTTGTACCAATTCCTTTCGCATTAGGAATAGCTGTATTAGATTTTGTTTTACATTTCATAATAGACTACACAAAAACAAAAATAATAAGAAGATACAAAATTAAGTATGAAGGTAAGGCTTTTTGGTGTATTCAAGGCGTAGATCAAATAGCACATTATTCCTGTTATATGTTTTACGTTCTTCTCTTGACAAATCAATTATAAGATGCTATAAATATACTTGCAACGTTGAAGCAATTCAAACGCTGTGCAGGACCTGGGGGCGGTACCCAGCAGGTCCACCATAAAGACACTGGAGTTTAGTGATGGTTGAAATAGTTTGGCATATACTTTTGACAGTATGTTTACAAGGTGACTGTATGTCACAAGAAGTAATGACATTTAGAGATCAAAAGACTTGTGAAGCTATAGTACAACGATACACAGAAATTCCAATAGATGGTCACTGGACTAGTGTTACATATATTTGTAAACCAAAAGATTCAGTGTCTTTATGATGGGCCTGAAATAGGATCGACTGGCAGTCAATAGAGTTCGTGGAGTTGTCCGGATCTAAGCTCGGTTAACGCGAAGACACGTTATAGATGCAAACGATAATGTATCAAACGTATTTTCTTTTGTAAACTTCGGTTCACTTAAGAACTACGTAAATGAGGATTACGCCTTAGCGGCGTAATTGCTCGGGGTTGGCAACTTACCTAGCAACAGAAAAGTTGCACTTTTTGGAGAAGTCATGAGGTTAGGCGTAAGAGGTAGTAAATTAGCAATAGCATACGCAAATAAAGTCGTTGATGCGTTACAGTCTCTTAATCCTGTAGACATTGTTAAAATTAAAACCACAGCTGATATCCATGAAAATAAAGCTATCCATGAGATAGGTGGTAAAGGTGTATTTGTTTCTGAGATAGAACAAAGGCTCTTAGATAAGTCTATAGATATTGCTGTCCATTCATTTAAAGATTTACCAGCAGAGATGAATGATGATCTTGAGATAATAGCTGTGTTAGAACGTAATGATCCAAGAGATTGCTATGTTGGTAAACTGCATCCTTATGCAAGAGTAGGTACAGGATCTCCCAGAAGAATAGCTCAATTGAAAAATAATTTTAATGTAGAATTTGATATTAGACCTATAAGAGGTAATATTGATACAAGACTTAAAAAATTAGATAATAATGAATATGATGCAATAATTTTAGCAGTAGCAGGACTAGAAGCACTACGTCTACAGAAAAGAATACAAAAAATACTGCCTTTTGATAAGATGTTGCCATGTGTAGGACAAGGAGTGATTGCTATCCAGGCACGTAAAGATATGCCAGATAAGGATTTCTTTATTCAAAAACTTAATCATTTACCTACTTATTATAGTGTAATGAGTGAAAGAGCAATGCTACAGGAAATTGACGGAGACTGCCATACGGCAGTAGGTGCCGTTTCAACTCTTGTTGGCGACTGTTTAATCTTAGAAGCGATAAATTATAATAACAATAAACATTGGAAAGCAATGAGTAAAAGAAACGAATATATTTGGTTAGGAAGAGAAGTAGGTAAAAATATTAAATGAACGAAAAGTTCCAAAATGCATGTAAACGTATTGAACAAAAAACTCCACCTATATGGTTCATGCGTCAAGCAGGACGATATCATTCACACTATAGAAAACTTAAGGAAAAATGGACATTTGAACAACTCTGTAAGTTACCTAATTTGGCGGCTGAGGTTGCCTTAGGCCCTATCAAAGAATTTGATTACGATGTTGCTATTTTGTTTTCCGATATACTTTGGCCTTTAGAAGGACTAGGAATTCCATTAAAATTTGATCCAGGTCCTAAATTTGAATTTAATCTTACAGAACAAAATGCAGATGAATTAGCAGATACTAATAAGGCACTTGCATTTTTACATTTTCAAAAAGAAGCAGTTGAAATGACAAGGACAAGGTTGTCTAAAGATAAAAGTTTAATAGGATTTGTAGGCGGACCTTGGACACTTATGAATTATGCAGTTGGACAATCAAGGGTAACAAATAAATTTAAACTTGACTACATGGAAAAAATCTTAATACCTTTATTGGTTGATAATATAAAATTACAAATCGATGCTGGTGCAGAAAAAGTTATGATATTTGATAGTGGATTGCACAACATGTCGCAAAGTTTTTTCAAAGAAAAATATGCTCCATTGTTACTGCCTTTCGGAGATCCAAACATTGGTTATTACAGTAGGAACTTGCCAGGAATTAATTGTTTGGATGAGATATGCGAAATAATAGTAGGCGGTGTTGGTTTAGATCACAATGTTGATATAAACGATGTATTGACTAGAAGATTTCTATCAGGATTTGTGCAGGGTAATTTTGATGAAAACAAAATGCTTTTACCTGAGCAGGAGTTGAGAAAGGAAGTACATAAATTTTGTGATAAGTTAGAGAACGTAGATAGAACTGGTTGGGTTTGTGGTTTGGGTCATGGTATTAACAAACACACCCCAGAAGAAAATGTTCACTTATTCATTAATATTATACGAAGTAGATTTTAACGTTTTCTGTTTCTTCCCATGTAGTGATCGGCTGGTTCGTAGTTCCATCTTTTTCCATGATGGCCTCTTATGTCAGCGTACCACATTCTGAGACGCACAATAAACTTTCGTAAATTTAAGCTCACTAGATACTCCTTAAAGGTTTTGGAATACCATTTGCTCCTAATATCATTTCACCTGTGTCGGCATAAGCACCGCACATTCGTCCGTTGGACCCGGGACCATAGTATCTTACTGGCTTGACTTCAACAACTTCACCGTCTCTCATCACAGTTCTTTTGTGATGTATAGTTATAACGCCTCGTTGTTTTATCCCTGCCATCTTATCTTCCTATTTTCTTAGAGCGACCAATTGGTAATCTAATCTTCTTTGTCATTTCTTTTCCTTTTTTGCCTATCCAACTTACTATAGTTTCAGTGGCTTTGGCTGATCCTTGAAAAGACTTAACAGCTTTTTTCCAACCCATTGCAGTCACTTCTTTTATTTCCTCGCCGTCTTTAAACTTAAATGTTCTATTTTTGGGCATTGATGTTCCTTTGTGGTTATTTAGTAAAAATTAATAAATATGTATGTATATTATCAAAAGGTGGCTTTAGGTTCCGGATCGGAGAAGAAAATGTATGAATATAAATGTAAAATATTAAGAATAGTCGACGGTGATACTGTCGATGTTGATATCGATTTAGGTTTTGGCATGTGGATGCACAAAGAAAGAGTTCGTATAATGGGTATTGATACTCCGGAGTCTAGGACTAGAGATAAGATTGAAAAGAAGTTTGGATTAGCCAGTAAAGCCAGACTGAAGGAACTTATGCCAACTGGTTCCAAACAAATACTACATACTCAGATAGACAAATCAGGAGAAGATAAAAAAGGAAAGTTTGGTCGCATACTTGGCGACTTTTTGATTGATGAATTATTTGTTACCAACATAATGATTAACGAAGGGTATGCAGTAAAATACAATGGCCAGAATAAAGAAGAAGTAGAACAAGCTCACTTAAATAATAGAGAACGTCTTATTAAAGAAGGTAAAGTTGTAATATGAACACCATTACATTTATTTTTTTAGCAACATTATTTTATGTTGCACAGCCTGAAGTCAAGGAAAATTTGTTTAGCCATGCTATAACTTTCACAAGTTATGAACAATGCGAAACATTTTTTGATGACTACGGCGATAAACTATTAAATGGCGTAATTGATCATGGCACTAAAACTTATGGACAAGAAGTAGGAATAGATTATTTTGCCTGTGCCAAAGTGAAAATCAATATGCAAATGCCCGGACAACCAGAAGTACTTGGACAGAAGGTGATGTATCAAAGATGAAATGGTTTATAGTTGCCTTGATGGCTACAATTCAACCAGACATGAGTAGAGATGTGTTTGTATTTTACAAACCCACATTTGATACAGTTGAGGAATGCGTTTCCCATGTCCAAAAATTTCCACAACCCCTAATGTGGAAATTGGCACAAGAGTTTCCAAATGACAAATTGGATAGAATATTATGTGTTCCCGAAGAAAATGTTAGGGGATTAATTCAACAAAGTACTCCAAAAGACAAAAATACCTTAGATACTTAACCAAAACAGGTTGACACAATACAACTCCTATATTATATTGTAACTATTATGTTTATAAAAGATAGACTAGTAACAAGTATAAGAGCTCTTTCGGGCTCTTTTTTTAATAAAGGAGGCACGATGCCAAGCAATAATAATAAAGGCTCTACTTACTTTAGAGTAGGCACACAGAAACAACAAATCCTAGCAAAATACTGGGGTACAGGTAAGACTTTCACACTAGAAGGTTTGACTGATAAATTGGACGCAATGTCACCTGGTGCTAGAGTACATGAAATCAGAGAAGCTGGTTTTAATGTAAGATCAAAGCCAATTTACACAGGTGAAGTTGGTAGACCAGCACTTGAATATTCAATTTCAAGAAGAAGAACTTTTGCATATTAACCAAAAGTCTTGACAATCTAAACAACTCCTGTTATTATTAAACAATAACTAATAGCAGGAGTTTTTTTATGACTATGCACTTACAACGTGGACTTACCACGTTGAACACAAAGAAACGTAAAGCATCCAAGAGAAAGCCTGACAGCTATTACATGGATGGTTGGCGTAAGCACAATAAGTTTTATAAACAAAAAAATCTTCAAACAATGACTCTGGACGAATATATAGATTATGTCCACGGGGTATACAAACCCAAGTCGCAACCAAGGGCAATACAAACACCTTGGCATCATACAGACTCTACGTTCAGGAGAGAATCAACTAATGTACCTAGTCATAATAGTGAACATAGTTTTGCTCCAGCAACAAAGAAAGAGTCAATGCAATACACAGGTGAGAGAAGGCTTGTTGGTATAGCAATGATGCACAAGAGTAATTTGGTTCCCGTCTTTGCTGACGATGACGACAAAACAGGTTCAAAACAAGCAACTGAAATTGCACAAATGAGGAGGAACTAATGTCGGAGTATTACAATTTTGTTACATCCATTAAATATAATATGGGGTTGATATTTAAATTTCTCTCAATCCTGACTTTTGTGTTTGTGTGGGTACCAATGTCATATGCCCAAGCAATAACTTTACAGAACGCAGTTGAGGGAGAATTATATACTGAATCTACTCATCCAGAGCTATACTGTTTGGCAATGAATATATACTTTGAAGCCAAATCAGAACCGGTAGCAGGCCAATATGCAGTGGCGGATGTAGTACTAAATCGTGTTAATGACGCAAGGTATCCGAACTCTATCTGTGAGGTCGTTTTGCAAGGTCCAGTTAGGGAAAGTTGGAAAACAAAACAAGATCCTGACTTGCCTAAAGAAAAACGTAAATTTAATCCTATTAAACATAAATGTCAATTTAGTTGGTATTGTGACGGCAAAGCTGATAAAATCCGAGACGGCGATGCTTGGCGTAAAGCACAGGAAATTGCATATCGCATTGTTTTTGAAGCCAAGTTTAGAGGAGTGACGGAAAGTGCTACCCACTATCATGCAACCTATGTAAGTCCAAAATGGGCACCTGAGTTGGATTTGGTAGGTAGAATAGGAACTCATATATTTTACAGATGGCCGTAAAACTTTGGAAAAAGATTCCACAACGTATTAGAACAATATTTTTACTTTTATTGTTTTGGATCACCACGGTTGCTGGTGCCTATGTAACAGGAACCTATCAACCTAACAAATGGGTCGTGGCAGAGCTAACCAAAAAGACACAGAACAAAGTTCAAACCGAATGGGAAAACTACGGCTTCTATGAGCCAGATATGAACTATACAGATAATCTATCTTTTGTAAAAGCAGTCACGAAATGTATTGACTATATTAATTTGACTACCCCTGTTGAGCAAAGGGTTCCAAGAGAGATAATAGTTGCTATGGCTGTGATAGAAACTGGCTACGGTACAAGTAGATTTGCTCTAAAAGGAAATAATTTATTTGGTATTAGGACCTGGAATAACGATGAAGCACAACTTAAACCAAAAGATAATCCTGATGTGATTTGGGGAGTAAAGACTTATATTACCAAATGCCAATCTGTCAAAGACATGGTATCAATAATCAACAGACTTCCTCATTACGAAGATTTTCGTGAAGTAAGAGACTATCAAATGAAATCAGGAGACAAAGATATTTTTGCTCTTGTGCCTCTTTTGAGCGAATGGAGTACAAATCCAAACTACACAAAGTTAATAATTTCAAAGATTAAAAAGATACAAACTATTTTGGCAAAACAAGTATCCAAAACATCTTGACTTTATTTATAGACGATAGTATACTACTTAAACAATGAAACTAAATGGAGGCTTTGATGAAAGGCATTTTTAAACTAGGCGCAATTATTACAACAATGGCAATGCTCAATGCATGTTCAAGTGGATATGTAACTATTGCGGAACGTGACAACTATGCACAACCTACATGGTATGCAAAATGTGCCGAGACTGGTACAGAAGGCTGGTTTTGGTGGAAAGAAGAATATGCTTATGCCTGTGGTGCAGGTGTTAGTGTTTTCGAACAAGCCGCTGAAGAGCAGATGTATGCTATCGCAATGAACAACTTTGCGAAAAGGATTAACAGTACAGTTAACAGTGATACTAAGATCCAATTTAAGAATAATAAAGGTGCAGAAACTAAAGAGACAACCACTTATATTAGCTATCAGGTAAACGATACTAAGATTCGTGAGCATGTTTCACGTGAAACTGGCACATACAAATATGCTGGTAAGACTTATACTTTTGTAAAATTAAGCATGAAGAAAGAAACTTTCGATGCTTTATTGGCAGAAGCTAAGTCACGTGATGCTATCGCACAGAGTAACTAAGATGAAACATCTTATAATGATGACAGGAGCAATCGCCATACTATCGGCTTGCTCCTCTCACAATCAACCTGTTATGTCTCAATTTAAACCGCAGTATTGTTATCAAACTACAACTATTAATACCACAGATGGTAATACTGTAAATAGCAAAGGCACAACAGAGTGTTCGGATAATCCAAAAAATAAACATTTTTTAGCATACAGTGAAATTGCTAAAGATTGCAGGGAGTATTGGTATGATATTTGGCTTAATGGAAAGGCAGTTGCACAACGTGGCTACGTCTGTCAAAAAATTAACGGCGAATGGGAAATCGTTAGCCATCCTTATAATTAGTTTCGGACTTCTTACTGCTTGTCAAACAGGACAACAGTTTCACACAACAAGTCATAGTACAGTTTCAAGCACACATGATCTATATCATCCAGGTAATAGTACTTTTGCATTGGCAGTAAATGCCGTACAATGGAAAACATCTATGATGAATGATTATGATAGAAAACAACAAGAGAATGCAGTATTCTTCGCACTTAACAATCTAAAGACAGGACAAATTACTCGTTGGTATAACGGTAACACAGGTGCAAGGGGCACAGTAAAAGTATCTATGAGCTATCCACAAGGCAGTGGCTATTGTAGGGTTTTGATGACACAAATTGTTTATAACAACAAGAAAAGAGACTTTTCCGAGACTGCTTGTATTAACAGTACTGATAACACTTGGCGTTTCGTCAGGTAAATACTTAACTTAATAAGGACAACAATGGCATTAGGTATATTAGTATTATTATCTGCTTTAAGTATTTCAGCAGTCGCAATTTATTATAGTATAGCAGGACTCGTAGCAATATTTGCCGCGGCCGCTATTCCCATAATGGTCATGGGAACTGTATTAGAAATAGGAAAACTTGTAACCGCTGTCTGGTTACATAGGTATTGGAGTAAGGCGGTATGGTGGCTGAAAACATATTTAAGTGTTGCAGTTGTTGTCCTTATGTTTATCACAAGCATGGGTATCTTTGGATACCTGTCCAAAGCACATATAGAACAAACTTCTGCTAGTATTGAATCTGTTGAAAAGATTTCTCAACTTGAAACTGAGATTGCTCGTTACACCAACATAGTAGAAAGAGCAGAACAAAAGATAGAAAAGGCTGAAAATGCAGGTGCTAATAAAAATGATACAATACAGGATCAAATTGATAGAGAACAGAAACGTATTGATACTGCATATGACAGAATACAGCCTTTAGTTTCAGAACAACAAAAGATAATACAAGCAGAAATAGAACGTAAAGATAAGAAGATTGAACCTTATCTTGCACAAGTTTCTAGTATTGATGCTGATTTGGCTACATTAAACGATTTACTAAACAGGCGTGATGGTGAAAGTATTAGACGTCTACAAAGTATTGTTGGTACTAGAGTTGACGGAACATACGGTAGCCGTACTGCAAAACAGGTTGAAAACTATAGAGAAGGTTTGATTGCTAAACGTGAAAGCATATTAAAGACAATAACACAAATAGAAGAAAAGGAATCACCTATAATAGTTTCGGCCAACGAAGAAATAAAAAGACTTCGTGACATAGCTGAACAAGAAATATCTGATTCTAACAAGGTAATTAACAAACTTAGATCTGAGATAGGTACAGTGGTAACGGATAATAGCACTGAGCTTATTGAAGGTGAACTACTTAAAATTAAAAAAGCCAATGTAGAAATAGATGCACTTACAGAACAAAAATATACAATTGAAGCTGAGTATAGAAAATTAGAGGCTGAAGTTGGTCCTATAAAATATATTGCAGAATTTATATATGGAGAAGAGGCAGATAGAGATTTATTAGAGGAGGCAGTACGATGGGTAATTATTCTTATAATATTTGTTTTTGATCCTTTAGCAGTTCTATTGCTAATTGCAAGCCAATATACATTTGAATTATCAAACCCAAAACGTAGGGGGTTGGCCTGGCGTGAATATGAACAGTCAAGAGCTAAAAAAATTATGGAAAATGAACCTCCCTTACAAGACGAACCAGGGATTGAACCAGAAGAAGAAAAAGATAAAGAGGAGGAAGTAGATGATACACGAGATATTGACCTTACAGTTCAGACACCTACAGATGTTGGACAGGATGATGGGAACGAACAACGAAACGACCTACAAGACATTAACGTGGCAGATGATGAACGAGATGGAAAAGCCAGTGATGAAGCAGATATTCAGCCAGGGGAGGAAGTGGAGAAGGTTGAAGGACAGGTTTCTAACAACCAAGTAGTCGAAAAAAAAGATTCCGAATCATCGGTAGAATCAAAAAGCAATCTTGATAATTGGAACGAATGGGTTGAAGCCGCTAATGCTGAAGCAGAGAAAGATTTGGGTGAAACCTTTACTCCAGAGCAAATATCAGAAAGAGCTAAACTTTTAGAGACTTATGAAAACGACAACGAATGGACTAATGCAAAACGACGTTGGAAAGATGATAATCCAGATCAAAATATTAAGGATTGGAAACAAGCATATATTACAGGTAAGATAGAAGAACTTCCTTGGGCAAGATTCGTAAGCAACAAAGAAGTTTTGGAAGAAGAAATTGGAAGATTGAAACCTGACCTAACAGAAGTAATTGAGCCACAAGGATATAAGCAAAATGAAGAACAAAACGATAAGTCAGTTTGGAACAAGATCCGCGATAATGACAAGTAAATAATAGGATGCCTGATCCTACAATAAACCTAATAACCGCTCCAGATAAGCTATTAAACAACAATGCAAGTGTATTGTTGGTTAATCCTAGCGATACAGTTAAAGAGCAATTTAACCACCATGCAAAGCAGTTTAAAGCACCAATAAACTTATATTTGTATGAAAATACACAAGAACAATTAGGATGGCTATTTGATACTATACCAGTAGTAGATTACATAGTTTTGGATATAGATAGCACCATTATTGAACAATGGGTAATTGGATACATTTTACATTTTGATAAAACTTTTTACTTGACAAACAAGGCAGATAGATTGTATAATGTAATAAATGTTAATAGAATATTTGAACTTAAACAATTTTTAGAAAGGATAAACTATTTTGGGGTGGAATAACAAGAAGCAGTGGAATACTAAAAAACAATTTGACAGAAAGCCAAAGGACCGACCATTAGGTGCTGGCATTTATGTTGAAGTAAGAAACAATGATGTGAATAAAGCATTACGTATCTTTAAAAAGAAGTTACAGAATGAAGGTATTCTCCAGGAATACAAAGAACGTCAACATTATGTAAAGCCGAGTGAAAAGAAAAGAAAAGATAAGGCGGCTGGCAAAAAACGTTGGTTGAAAAAACAAGAAAAATTAGCGAACGAACGAGGTTACTAAGATGGCACTAAACGCCGAACAATGGTTTCCCAGTGTCATTTGGTCTGGAATGCTTAATGGTGTAGACAATGACAAAATTGAAACTTTTGCTTATGACAGAAAGAACTTAGATAAAGGAGTTCAGATTAGTAACTATATAGGATGGCAGAGTAATTCTGTCAAGCAGGGCGATAACGAAGAATTTGATGCATTAGTAAATGCAATTACAGAACAGGTAAACTTTTGTGCGGCTCAGGCTGAAATGCCTGCCTTACAAATACAAAATATCTGGATGAATATTAACACACCAGGAGCATACAATACATTACACAATCACGCCGGAGCAGTATTAAGTGGTGTTTACTATATTAAAAGCGATCCAAGTCAAGGCAACATTATGTTTGAAAGAAATGATGGTGCAGAATATTTTTTACCTCCTATGGAAAAGCCTAATTATTTTACAAGTACCGCAACAACTTATAAGGCAATGACAGGAGCCATCTATGTGTTTCCTGGTTGGTTGAAGCATAGTGTACAACCTAATCTGACTAAAGATGACAGACTCAGTATATCATTTAACTATGGAGTGACCAAATGAGAATCGAACATGATGTAAAACTAGACTATCAAGATGTCCTATTCAAACCCAAGAGATCAACTCTTACATCAAGAAAAGATGTTGACTTGACTAGGAGTTTTAAATTTTATAATAGTGGTAAGGAATGGACTGGTATTCCTATCATGGCAAGTAATATGGACGGTGTCGGTACTTTTGCAATGGCCAAAGTATTGCAAGATCATAAAATGATTACTGTTCTTAGAAAACATTATTCATTAGACGATTGGAAGACTGCCATTGGAGATGGCGTAAAAATGAAGTACCTTTCTGTTTGCACAGGCACAGGAGTAATATGGGATAAAAATGCACCAGACTATGCGGTTATGAAAGAAGTGCTTAAAAGATATCCTGATATTCCGTTCATCTGTGTTGATGTTGCAAACGGATATCATGAAAATTACGGAGACTTTATTGAAAGATTGAGATACGAACACCAAGATAAAACAATTATTGCAGGTAATGTAATCACTGCTGAAATGACCGAAGAATTAATTCTTAGGGGTGCTGACATTGTAAAATGCGGAATTGGCCCTGGATCAGTATGCACTACACGATTAATGACTGGTGTAGGTGTGCCACAACTGTCTGGAATAATTGAATGTGCAGATGCGGCCAATGGCGTGGGAGGACATATTATTGCTGACGGCGGTTGTGTATATCCCGGAGATGTAGCAAAGGCTTTTGGAGCAGGAGCTCACTTTGTTATGCTTGGTGGTATGTTGGCAGGACACGATGAAGCTGAAGGCGAGATTATAGATGGTAAAGTACAGTTCTATGGTATGAGCTCCAATGCGGCTATGTCTAAGCACGGAAGCAGAAAAGATGGTTACAGAGGTGCAGAAGGCAAAGTTGTGCAAATTCCACACAAAGGTAAAGTAATTGATACAATCACAGAAGTACTAGGTGGTGTAAGATCTGCTTGTACATATATAGGTGCTAAGAGACTAAAAGATATGGGTAAATGTACCACTTTTGTCCGTGTAAATAATGTGGTAAACAAAGTATTCAACAGTTTTGAATAAAAAATCACTTGACAATAAGCCATTTACTGCTAAAATAGGAATTACTATGATAAATAGTATTGTTGAAGATATGCCAGGGTTGGGTATTTTCAATAGGGCATGTAGCCCAAATAACGTTAACTTGCTTAATATAAGGAGAAAACAATGACAAGAGTAACTACACTAAACCTTCCCACTTTTCACAGATCTATGATTGGCTTCGACAGCTTGTTCGATGAAATGGACAGAATGTTCGAAAACAGTACAAATGGAGCTGGTGGATATCCTCCATACAACATAGCTAAAATTAGCGATGACGAGTTTATGATCTCAATCGCAGTTGCAGGCTTTGGTATGGATAACCTAAAGATTGAAAAGGACAAAAATGTTCTTAAAATCGATGGTACTCAGCCAAAAGGTGCTGACGAAGTGAACTATGTTCACAGAGGTATTGCTGGACGAAACTTTACTAGAGAGTTCACTTTAGCTGAACACGTTGATGTAAAGTCAGCTAAACTAGAAAAAGGTATGTTAAATATACATCTAGTGAGAGAAGTTCCAGAAGAGCTCAAGCCCAAAACAATTAAAATTGTAGAGGCCGAGTAACAGTGGTAAAGTTTAGGGGGTGAAAACCCCCTAAACAGAACAGGAGTTATTATGACAGTAACAGTTGAAATAGATACTAATATTGACATACAGGAAAAAGTCAAAAATATCGTTGAAGAGCCTGGAAAATACAAGGTTATTTTCATGAACGATAACCAAACACCTATGGATTTTGTAGTTTCAATCCTAATGGAGATTTTCAAACATACTGAAAAAACAGCACAAGAATTAACAATGAAAATCCACAGTGATGGTAGCACAGTGGTAGGATTATACACATTTGAAATTGCTGAGCAAAGATCATTAGAAGCCACTAAATTAGCACGAAGCAATGGCTTTCCTTTACAGATAGCAATTGAAAAAGAATAGCATAAATAATGTATATGAATGATAACTTAAGGAGTATACAATGAGCTTACAAAGTTTAACATCTGCATCGCAATCAAACGCGGAATCAACTTCGTTTGCAGTTGAAATGAATGCAGGCAAATTAAGCAACGACAAATATCTAAAGTTTCTTTGGAATATGTACATGCTATATGACATCATGGAAGATGTTTCATTGAGCATGGGTTGTTTTGCACCAAAAGACCCGCAAATGCCAGCTGGTGATGAACCACTAGATGGACTTATGCAGGCTGACGACATCTTGGCTGACTTTAAAGAATTAGGCGGAGATGAAGCTAACCCACCGGCAACAGTGGCGGCAGTAGATGAATACATTAATCACATTATTAAAAGTATTCAACACGATAAGCAGAAGCTTATGGCCCATGTTTATGCTAACCATATGGGAGACCTAGAAGGTAAGCATAAAGATAAAGTTCCGGGTAGTGGTAAAATGTATCAATTCTCAGACATGACTGTTTCAAAAGAAGAAATGAAAAAGCTTCTTGAAGCAAGAGTAAGTGAATCTGATTCAGTTGAGTGCAATATTGCTTACGGGTACAGACAAAAAATCTACGAACAATTAGCATAAGAAGAATCAGTTATGATTTGGGATCAGCTGGTAAAGTGCCAAGACCAGATTATCCAGATGTTTGATCATCATGGAACAGAAATAAATGAGCCAGGAATGGATCATTTTAATCAACCTGACAGCGGATGGATAAACAGAGTCTGGCAAAATGAAGACGTTCGTCGAGCCCACATAGATGTTGTAGATGCAAGGAAATCAAAGGGCTTATGGATGATGCATGTATGCGTTTTTCCAAATTTACATAACGATGGTCCCATATATGGCTTTGACGTAATTGCTGGTAAATCTAAAATGACAGGTGCATTTCATGATTTTTCTGCAAGTTCGGGAGGTGAAGACCACCCAATGGTTCAATGGTATCAGGATGCTGTCAAAGATTTTATTCCAGAAAAAGTACGTGAGTTGCCTGAATGGGCAAGAAATATTTTTACGCCTAGCATGATTGCGGCTAGTAATGTAAGAGAAGAAGAAGCTGGAGTTATCATTCAAATAGCTCTGGATAATCTTTACACGTATCTTGATACTATTGGCGAATACAACGGGCAAGGAGAAAGAGATTTAACTCTTGCCAGTCAAAATTATTATTGTGAAAATCAGCAACAGAACCCACATACACCGCGTGTCATGAAGTCCTTAGGATTAGACGAAGCAGATGTAGATAAGTTCTGCACTGATATGTTATTTCCTAAAATTTAGTTAGCAACTACAGGATTATTCAAAGGATTGTCTAAAGCCTTTTGGATCTTAAGATCTAACTGGTTTTCAAGTTCATCAATTTTCTTATCCAGTCTATCAAGTTTACCATCCATTCGTAATTCAAAGGTATTGATAACACCTCTGACAGTATCTGTATTAGCCCTGTTTCTTTCGTCTTGTTTATCCATGCTATCATGTAAATCTCCTACATCATCTTTGAGCTCGATCTTAATATCATGAACATCACTTTTTATATCACTTAAGGTCTCTTTGAACATACCTATTTCATCTTTCATTAAGATATAGTCCTCTTTAAGTATTGCTAGATTTTTATCGAATTCACTAAGATCAGGAGCCACATAGGCATCTATCTTTTGTTCCATCATAAGATATCTGTTATAAAGTTCAAAGCCTCCCCAAAGTCCGCCAATAATGGTACCTATTAAAGGCAGTATAAGTAACATCTTACTACCGCCTACTTTGATACCTTTGTATTCTATTTCTGCCATTTGTTTCTCCTATTAAATGTAGTTATTTATTGTAAACCAAGTCCATATCCTGGTTTGTACTGTTCGTTTATCATCTCGTTCATCAGGTTATCCTGTGCTGAACCAAATAAAGCACCATATGGATCGCCCATCATAATCTGGTCCCTATACACTTGGGTATCGGAATACCATTCCATTGCATCTTCGTTTTGTTTTTGTACATATTTTTTGAAGTTTTCAGTATCGGCCAATGATTGCATGACTGCAATTTTAGTTGTTTCGTTTATAGCACTATAAGTATCTGCCATTGCACTTAATATCCTATTTGCTATCTTCTGTTTTGCTTTTGCTATTTCCAGTTTAACTTTCTCGGCCTTTCTCTCGTTTGATTTTGTCTTGGTTTTATCTTTTGATTTTCCTTCGCTTTTTCCATCATCTTTTTCTTCTCCTCGAGTGTCATTTCCCCCGGGAGAGTCTCCATCTTCTTGATTAGTGTCATTTGTTCCGCTACTTTCGGCTTCGGATTCGGTTTCTGACCCACTGGTATCTCCTTCAGAATCAGCGTCTCCACTGGCTTCTGATGCAGGTTCATTGTTATCTTCTCCCACTGGCTGTTCAACATTGCTATTGGACTCTTGTAAACTTTCAGTTTGCTCAGTGGTGGACGTATCGGTTCCGACTTCGGTTTCGGAAACTTCCGGTTCCGTACTGGCATTTTCGGATAGCCCTCCTTCAGTTGTATTTACTTCTACTTCAATAACTGGTGCCTCCACTGATACCTCTATATCAGCTATAGCTGAATCAATTTGTGAACCTATGTCGGCTTCTATTTCTGCCACCGTAATCTCTGGTATTTCAGTTCCGCCTGTGTCCATGTCAAAATCTAAGCTAATCTCTGCTATTGTTTCTACTTGCACAACTCCTGTGTCTAAGTTTGTAGAACTCATTTCAACTGTGGCTACATTAGTTGTTTCATCTACTTCTACTGTAAACTCCATTTCAATACCGCCGCCTGTTTCTTCGTTGACTATTTCTATTTCAAATGAATCAACTTCTGTGTAATCTATAGGCTCGACTACGATTGTATCTTGTATAGGATCTCCTATATATACACTTGTTAGTGTATCTTCTGATGTATTGTATATTGTTTCCTGTGTGCTAAGAACAATATTTGTTATGGTTTCTGTAATAGTTGTTATAGCATCATATGTAAGTGTCATGAAAGGATCGCTAAACACAGGGCCATAATAACCTGAGTGGTATCCTGCGTCAGCTCCCCACAGTTCCATCTGTCCCCATACCTCTGTGTAATTGTTTGTAGCAATGTCTTGCGTGAATGAATGTGTTTGTGTACCGTTGTATGTAAGTGTTACAAAATTACTGTACTCGCCTATCAAATTGGTAGCATTGGCTCCTGCCGCCTTATAAAGTTTTGCCGTAATTCTAAATACGTCCTTACAATCTCCTCCTGTGTTAGCACATAAAGGAACAGTGGTATTTGATTTGTGTGATTGTACATCAACACCATAGTTTAATTGAAATCCTGATTGTATTTCTGCAACAGTCAAGTCTAAGCCCATTTCAAATTGTTCTGACTGTATTTCACCTCCACCTAATGCAAGGAAGTTTGAATTTTGTTCGGTTACAAGATTGTTATTTGTATTATTCATATAACCAGTACAGGCTTCCCCTGCACCAACAGTTGAACTTGATCCACCTGTTCTACATTGTGTTTGACCTTCCAGCTTTACTCTACCAGTCGAAGACCAATCAGTATCATTTATAGTAGGCAAAGAGTTCGAAGTGGTTGTAGACGTTAGGACAGTTGTCTGTTGTGTGGTAGTGGTAGTTGTAGAAATTTGCTCAATGACTGTTTCTGTATATTGTGTTGTAGTTGTTGTATCTTCAAAGCCACCATTAAGTGCAACCTCTGTGTTTGTAATTACAGATGTGATTGTGCTAGATGTAACAGTACCGCCGTTAGGTCCGGTATCCCCTACTTGATATTGTTGGGTGTATGCTTCTAAAGGATTAGAGTAAAAGCAAAAGCAAAAGACCACCAAAGCCCCAAGTAGTTGCTTTATTTTGCCATTCTTTTTCGTATGCTTCAAGATCATTTTCTTTCAACCATTTGTCGTAATCGGGACGCTTTTCAGGATTTTCTGCCCAAGCCTTAGCCGCTTCGATACCAATCTTGCCTTTGTAAGGACATGGCGTACCAGCCATCTCCATTGATTCAAAGACCCTTGCGTCTTGGCATAGCAGGGACACAGCCGCTACCTTCATGCCCATTCCATAAAGGGCTCTTGATAGTTTAAGTCTTTCACAGTTTAAATCTCTAATAGTAGTACCGCCAGCAATACCTAACACCTGTGTTTGTACAGCGGCACTGGTTCCTGTTGAACATACGTCTTGATTGTTTATCATGACATTGGGTGCTGATGCTGTTGGTGGTGTTTTATCTACAGTGGTAGTACCTGTTACAGTTGATGTTACAGTATTTGTTTCTGCTTGTAAGGCCATAGGCCAGAAGAATGCGAGTAATGAAATTACAATTAAATATTTTTTCACGGATTTTTTGCCCTCTTTACTTTCTTACTAGTTGTTAATATACTATGCTATTATTTATGCCTAGGTGTAAATATTTTTACACCATTATTATATATAAATTAAATGCATACTAAATACAGTATGAAGAAGAACCAGGAAATATCAGAGCAGGACTTTATCTGGGATCAGTTCGACAATCTTTTTGGTCCTATATCAAAGGATATGAAGGCAGAAACATTACCGCAAGAAGTGGAAAAACTTGAAGTGAAAAGAATACAATTATCCTTAGAACAGAACCAAGGAAATAGGACTAAAACTGCTGATGAATTAGGAATTGGGCGAACTAATTTGATTGCTAAATTAAGGAAGTATAACTTACTAGACTTTGTTGCATGAAAGCCCTCACGCTCTAATAGTATTTAGTTCTAAACCAGTTTTTAGAGCTTACATTTCTCGCCTGGATATATAACTTAAAATATATAATTAATCCACAAAAGGACGAAAGATGATCGAAGGATTTACCTTACCAAAAGCAACGTTTCGTACCCGGGCGTTTGATGAGTCAAAAATGGAATACTATTGGTTGGACAAAACCACTGATGATTATTTCAAGGGTAAAAGAGTAGTGCTATTCAGTCTACCAGGTGCATTTACTCCTACGTGTTCAAACTATCAGTTGCCTGGATTTGAAGAAAATTATGATGCAATCAGAAACCAAGAAATTGACGCAGTTTATTGTTGTAGTGTAAATGATGCATACGTAATGAATGCATGGGCAAAAGAACAAAAGATAGAAAATATACAGATGATTCCGGATGGTTCAGGAAACTTTACTAGATTCATGGGAATGTTGATTGGAAAGAATCACTTAGGATTTGGTATGAGAAGTTGGAGATACATGGCAATCGTTAATGACGGTGTGGTTGAAAAATGGTGGCAAGAGCAAGGCATCAACAACGAAGGCAGTGATGACGATCCCTATGTAGAAACAACACCTGAAAACTGTCTACAATATCTAGACAAAAGCATTTAAAGGAGATAGTATGCAAAAAATATTTTTAATCATTTCGGCTGGACTGATGCTCACTGCATGTGGCACAAGTTATATAACCAATGACGGTAAAAGACTATTGGAAAATAGTGCCCTTGGTTGTGTAGCAGGTGAAGTGCTGTTTGGTGAGTGTGCCAAAGGTGCGGCAGTAGGCGCTGGCGCTACGGTTATTTCAGATCAAAAGAAGTAGCATTATTCACTGAAATTCCTATAAAGATTTAGCCAAAATTTATTGACATGTAAAAATAAGTTTGTTATAATTAAAACTTGATACATTAGCTATAGGAGTTTCAAATGTATAAAATTTTCAAGGCAGTTCCAGAGGCAAGGTCTCGACACACTACACATAAGTATCCTTGGGCCGGTATGAAACCCGGGTCAGCAATAAACATTCCTGCAGATGATCCTGCAAGTCAAAGGAATAGAGGCGGAACTTGTAATGCACAAAGCTCTGCTTATGCTTATGCAAAGCGTCATGGTGTAAAATTTACAAGCAGACGAATGACAGACGATAGTATTACTATCTATATGATATAACAGAATGGGTGTGGTGTCAATGGTAGCACGTTGGTCTCCAAAACCAAAAGTGAGGGTTCGAATCCTTCCACCTGTGCCAACACAAGACGTAAATAAAACGTATGAAATTATATAAACAAAACATTGATAATTTTTTTAGATGGGTAAAAGGCACAGAATTAGTAGAGCTAACTGATATTGATGTTTCAGAAGATCCTGTCAGACCAGAATTAGATTTAGAATGGAGACTTTCAGCAGAGAGAAAAATCTATGGTTTGAAATATGAGGATAGTATAGAAGCAATCATTTGTGTAGCATACACCAATGAAGTACCTAGCACAGTTAGAGAAATGGATTATATGAGTCAAGTGGCTTGCCAAGACGGACAATGTGGTAAAATAGCAGTTGCATATACTGTTTGGTCTCGTAAAAGAGGTGCCGGAAGAGAGATTATCAATAAAGTAAGGGAGTTTTTAGTTAGCGAAAGAATTGCGACGAAACGACTTGTTACCCTATCTCCGCTTACACCTATGGCTACCCATTTCCATATAAGCAATGGAGCCAAGCAGATCAGCATAAACGATACTACTCAAAACTTCGAATATACAATATAGTGTATGTGCTATTATTTTATATACTACATATAGTTTTTTTACGTATCCCACCAATTTTTCTTGACAAACAGGTTAAATAGTAATATACTTAA
>CENP01199081.1_pt1 | contig 23619 bp, 22 predicted proteins | sample 361281 | NCBI WGS metagenome assembly CENP01 (sample SAMEA2591122, study PRJEB7988) | marine metagenome | biome: marine biome (ENVO:00000447); feature: deep chlorophyll maximum layer (ENVO:xxxxxxxx); material: saline water (ENVO:00002010), including plankton (ENVO:xxxxxxxx) | depth 70 m | reverse complement strand
AAAAGGGAGATGCTCTACCAACTGAGCTACCAGGTCTAAAAAAGAGGACAAATATACTTTTAAATATTGATTATGCAATGATCATTTTATTATAAATTTGTTAAGTAAAACAAAATGTTGAATACTATTTTTTTAATTGGATACATGGGAGCTGGTAAATCTGTTATCGGCAAATCTCTGTCTAAAAATAATGGTTTTAATTTCTATGATTTAGATAAATATATTGAAGAAAAGGAGGGGAAGAAAATTTCTGAAATATTTAGTGATAATAATGAGATATACTTTAGAAAAATTGAAAATAATTATTTAAAAGAAATTTCCCAAATTAAAGAGAATAAGATAATTTCCACAGGAGGTGGTACTCCTTGCTTTCAGAATAATTTTGAAATTATTGATGGTTTACCGAGTTCAATTTCAGTTTACTTAAAAGCAAATGTCGATACTCTCGCAGACAGATTAAAAGACTCTATTGAAAAGCGTCCTTTAATATCACATTTACAAAATCCAGTTGAATTAAAAGAATTTATTAAAAAGCATCTTTTCGAAAGAAGTTTTTACTATGAAAAGTCAAAAGTTAAAATTAAAACAGATGACTTAGATGTTAATGCAGTAGTTAAGTTGATAAATCAATTATTAACTTAAATAGACACTAAATCTATTTTTCTTATCTACCATTACATCTACATGTTCGTTTACTGATGTAGAAAGGCTCAGACCTACATAATCAATTTTCACAGGATAGATAGTCTGATCTCTATTAATTATAACGGAAGTTTTTATTTTAGAGGGTTTATGCATCATAAGATTGCTAATTACAATCTGAAGTGTTTTACCGGTTTGTGAAACATCCCCTACTATAATTATTGACTCATCTAAAATATTTAATTTTCCAGTATACTCTGGAGGTCCATTTTCAATTACTACCTCGATTAATACAGTCTCTATATCTGAAATTTTATTTATATAGGACACTAATTTTTCAGCTATTAATTTGCCATTATCTGAAATTCCAAATAATGTAATTTTTGATTCATCTGTATTATCTTCTAATATCTCTAAACCAATTCTATGAATTTTATTTTCAACATCAGAGTCATCTAAAATCAAGTTTTGAATAGCAAGTTTTTTCATATAAATAGTCTTTTAAATAAAGAAAGTAAAGTTGTATCTTTGCACTAAATTATGAAGAAAAAATTATTTTTTCTACTTCCAGTTTTTTTATTATTTCTTCAATGTAAGAAAGAAGACACCACTGAGCCTATTCCGATTAGAGATTACAGTGAACAAGTTATTGTTGATCAGGATCTATTGGAAACTTATTTAAAGACTCATACTTATAATTATGAAGATTTTAATAATGAATCTGATGTTAACATTAAGTTAGATACTATATTAGATAATAATTCTTCAAGAGTATCACTATTTGAACAGGCTAGTATTAAAACAATTGATGTTACCAACGTTGAAGGTCAGATTACCTCTCACAACTTATACTATATTATAGCTCGCGAAGGTTCTAATGAGAGTCCTTCAGTTGCAGACTCTGTATATGTTGCATATAACGGAATACTTACTGATGGAAGTACATTTGATAACAGTAAGTTTCCTATTTGGATTGATTTAGCAAATACTATAGAAGGTTTTAGAGAAGGGGTTTCAGAACTTAGAACTGGAAAATTTACAGAAAATTCTAATGGAACTATTGCTTATACTTCTTTTGGTGTTGGTTTATTTTTTATTCCTTCAGGTATAGGTTATTTTGAAAATATAAACTCGGGTATACCTGAATATTCTCCTTTGATTTTTACTGTTAAACTTATGACTCACACAGATACAGACCATGATAATGACGGTATTATATCAATTTTTGAGGATATAGATGGAGATAATAAACCATTTGGAGATGATTCAGATGGAGATAATCTATGGAATATGTATGATGTAGATGATGATGGAGATGGGATTCTTACTGTAAATGAAATAGATAAAAACAATGATTCTATAATAGATGATACGAATAATGACGGTATTCCTGACTATTTAGACCCAGACAACTAATTATTCTTTTTCTTAAATAATCCATAAGGAATATCATAAGAAAGATTTAATGATAATTTATTTGATGTTAAATCTACATTGGCATTATCAAGTTCAACACCATTTGCGTTAATAATTAAAATCTCCTTATTGTTAAGTCCTCTCTCATACCTTAAACCTAAGCTAAATGATCTAAATTTAACTCTAGACCCAATTAGTAAGCTTAAGGTGTATTTATCTTTAATTTCTTCTAAATCAAAATTACTTGAGTTTGATAGGCTATATTTAAAAGCAGGTCCAGCAAAAACACTTATTGGTCCTAAAACTTTATATCCAAATATTATAGGCACCTGAATTTCAGTAGATTTATATGAATGTTCTGCAATATTAATTGATTGGTCTAAAATAGAATTTCCTTCAAAAGCAGTTGCATTTTTGGATTTTGAGAAAATTAGATTTAATTCTGGTCTAATGTAGAAAGTAATTAAATCAATCTCAGTAAAAACTCCAAATTGAAAACCAGTTGAATTTTTAATATCAAGGTCATAATTATCAATTTTGTTTTTAATATTTTCAATTGCACCAAAGTTATCATCATTTAAACCAAAGTTGACGCCTAAGCTGCCTTGACCTAGAAGAGAAGATGAGATTAATGTAAAAAAAAAGAATAAAATAGTTTTTCTCATAACAATAAATGCACAACAATTATGCCACTGATTACTTTCTTTTAAGAACCTCAACTGTTGAATTATAAATAGATGAGCTATTCAACCCATATTTATTCATAAGTTCGGATGGAGGACCAGATTCACCAAAAGTATCCTTTGTGCCAACGAATTCTTGAGGTGAAGGTAGTTTTGTTACAAGTAATCTAGAAATACTTTCGCCTAAACCACCGTAAATATTATGTTCTTCTGCTGAAACAAGACATCCTGTTTTTGAAACTGACTTGAGTATAATGTCTTCATCTAAAGGCTTAATAGTATGGATATTTATTATTTCAGCATTTATTCCATTTTCAGCTAATTTTTCTGAAGCTTTAATTGCCTCCCATACTAAATGTCCAGTAGCAACTATGGTTACATCATTTCCATCTTTTAACTTCAAACCTTTTCCAATTTTAAATTTCTCAGATGAGCTTGTAAAATTTGCTACTTTAGGTCTTCCAAATCTTAAATATACAGGGCCATCAAAATTTGAAATTTCAATTGTTGCAGATTTTGTTTGATTAAAATCACAAGTATTTATTACTGTCATTCCAGGTAACATTTTCATTAGACCGATATCCTCAAGGATCTGATGAGTAGCCCCATCTTCTCCTAGAGTTATTCCAGCATGAGAAGCACATATCTTAACATTTTTATTAGAATATGCAATTGATTGTCGAATCTGATCATAAACTCTTCCTGTTGAAAAATTAGCAAATGTTCCAGTAAATGGTATTTTTCCACCAGTTGCAAGACCAGCTGCAAGGCCAATCATATTAGCTTCTGCAATTCCTGTTTGAAAAAACCTTCGAGGATTTTCTTCAGCAAAAACATTCATTTTTAATGAGCCAGTTAGATCAGCACATAATGCTACTACATTATCATTAGACCTACCTAATTCTGTTAGACCTTCTCCAAAACCTGACCTTGTATCTTTATCTCCTTGATTTATAAATTTTTCCATATTAATAGTCTCCAATAGTTTCAGGGTTTTGATTAAGTGCAATTTTTAATTGTTCATCATTTGGAGCTTTACCATGCCATTCATGAGTATGCATCATAAAGTCAACACCATTTCCCATTACTGTTTTCATTAATATAACAATAGGTTTACCTTTTTTAGATTTTTCCTTAGCTAAACTAAGTGTTGAATAAATTTCATCAAGAGAATTTCCATTTTCAATTTCTAGAACTTTCCATCCAAAAGATTCAAATTTTGATTTTAAGTCACCAATATCTAAGACATCCTTTGTTGACCCATCTATTTGTTGTCCATTATAATCAACAGTAACAATAATATTATCAACTTTTTTTGCTGCTGCAAACATAAATGCCTCCCAATTTTGACCTTCCTGAAGCTCACCATCACCAGTTAAAACATACACAAGAGAGTTATCATTATTAAGTTTTTTTGATAACGCTATACCAAGTCCTACTGAAACACCCTGACCTAGTGAGCCTGATGAAATATTTATACCGGGTAAATCATCATGATTAGTAGGGTGCCCTTGAAGTCTAGAATCAATTTTTCTAAAGCTATCTAGTTCTTCAACTTTAAAATAACCTGTCCTAGCTAGGGTGCTATAATAAACTGGTGATATGTGTCCATTTGATAGAATGAACATATCATTTGAGTCACTTTTGTCATCTACTTTTAAAACTCTTTTATATAGCGTAACAAAAAATTCAACACAACCAAGTGACCCACCTGGATGTCCAGAATTAACAGCATGAACCATTCTTAAGATATCTCTTCTGACCTGTGGTACTAAGTTATTTAAATCTCCATCCATATATAAGTAAATGTAGGATTAAACATATGACAATCAAAACTCTTTAAATTCTTTTTATCATAAATTATATAGAAATAATTAACAATCTATTTATGATGTTAATTACTTTACTAATTTTGAGATAATGAAGATTATAGATAAGTATATAATCAAGAAATATCTCAGTACTTTTTTTGTAATGTTTGGTTTATTTATTCCAATTGGAATAATGGTTGACTTTGCTGAAAAAATAGACAAATTTAGAGAAAATGAAGTCTCAGGAGACTTAATCCTAGATTATTATATAGATTTTGTTTGGTATTTTGGTAGTCAGCTTTATCCTGTTTTTCTTTTTTTAGCAGTCATTTTCTTTACTTCTAGATTAGCTGCCAACACTGAGATAACAGCTATACTTTCCTCGGGTCTTTCTTTTCAAAGATTCTCAAAACCATATTTTATATCTACTTCTTTAATTGTTGTCTTTGCTCTTGTAGCAGGTATGTTTATAGTTCCTAAATCAAATCAAAATTTTAATGAATTTATTTCAGAAAATATTAAATCAGAAGAAAAAAGAAAAACATCAAGATTATTTAAACAGATAAATGACAGTGAGTATATCTATGTTAGTAATTATTCTCCTTCAAGAAAAAGAGGTGTAAATTTTACTTTAGAAAATTTTGATGGAAACAAATTAAGACATAAAATAACTGCTACAACAATTAGGTGGGATGACTCTATATTTAGATTAACAAATTATGTTAAGAGATCAATAATTAATGACCAAGAGATTATAAAAAAAGTAACAAGGTTGGATACTATTTTAGATTTTGATATTGATGATTTAGCTCCATTAAATTATGTTGCTGAAACCTTGAACTTCTTTGAATTAAATGAATTAATTAGATACGAAAAAAAAGCAGGATCACCTCTAATTAATTCCCATCTACTTGTTCGACATAAAAGATACACTATACCTCTTTCATGTTTTATTTTAACATTAATTGCCATTTCTGTCTCCTCTTTTAAAAGAAGGGGTGGAACTGGAAGTAATTTAGCTATTGGTGTTTCTCTTGGATTCTTATTCATATTTCTGGATAAAATTTTTAGTGTTTTAGTTATTAAATCTAATTTTTCACCCGCAATAGCATCTTGGGGAATACTACTAATATTTCTTCTTATTGCTCTTTTATTATTAAAAAAAGCAATTAGATAGATTGTATTTTTAAACTATATTTACAAATATTTTTTAACTATGGAGTTTTTAGAATTTGAAGTTCCTATAAAAGAAATTTTAGATCAAATTGAAAAGTGTAAGTCAATTGAAAATGAAAGTGATGTTGATATAACAAAGACTTACAATCTTCTTCAAAAAAAATTAGTTGAGGCTAAAAAAGATATATACGGAAACCTCTCTGCTTGGCAAAAAGTTCAACTATCACGTCATCCAAATAGACCCTACACATTAGACTATATCAACAATATTTGTGGTGATTCTTTTCTTGAATTACATGGTGATAGAAATGTTAGTGATGATAAGGCTATGATTGGAGGTCTTGGGAAAATTGATAATCAATCATTTATGTTTATTGGAACACAAAAAGGTTACAATACTAAGACTAGACAATATAGAAATTTTGGAATGGCTAATCCTGAAGGATATAGAAAAGCTCTAAGATTGATGAGACAAGCTGAAAAATTTAATATTCCAATTGTAACTTTTATTGATACCCCTGGAGCTTTTCCAGGACTTGAAGCCGAGGAAAGAGGACAAGGTGAAGCTATAGCTAGAAATATATATGAGATGATGAATATAAAAGTTCCCATAATATGCATAGTTATTGGTGAGGGAGCTTCGGGTGGAGCATTAGGTGTTGGAGTTGGAGATAAGATTTTAATGCTTGAAAACACATGGTATTCTGTTATTTCACCTGAATCATGTTCCTCAATACTTTGGAGAAGTTGGGAACATAAAGAAGCAGCTGCAGATGCTCTTAAGCTAACTGCTAAAGATATGCTCAAAAATAAACTCATTGACAAGATTATTGATGAACCACTTGGAGGTGCTCATTATAATCCCTCAGAGGCATTTCAGTCAGTAAAAGAAAATATTTTATTTTTTAATAAGAAGATAACCTCATTATCAAAAAATAAAATGATTCAAATTAGAAGAAAAAAGTTTACTAATATTGGTAAATTCAAAGGCTAATTTTAGTATTAACAAATTTCTATAGTTATTAACAAACTTCTTGTTCAAATATTTAATTAATATCATTTAAAATTATGATATTTAAAAGTCCATTTTCCATACATTTACGAAATGGAGAAAAGGAATCCTCTTAAAATTTACGAAACTGAAAACCAGTCTGTAGTTAACCTTTCAGATGGTAAAATTCCACCTCAGGCAATTGATCTTGAAGAGGCTGTGCTTGGTGCAATGCTTATTGATGAAAAAGGGGTTAATGAGATTATTGAATTATTATCTCCAGAAGTTTTTTATAAAAAGTCTCACCAATTAATTTATGAGTCGATTGAAAGACTTTTTAGAGAATCTGAACCGATTGATTTGTTAACTGTTTCGGCAGATTTAAAAAAGAATAAAAATTTTGAATCAGCTGGAGGAGATTTTTATTTAATTAACCTCTCTCAAAAGGTATCATCTTCCGCTCATATTGAATTCCATTCTAGAATTATACTTCAAAAATATATTCAAAGGAAATTAATTACAATTTCTAATGAAATTATTCAAAAGTCATATAACGAAAGTACAGACGTTATGGACCTTTTAGATGAGGCTGAATCAAAACTATATGATGTTGCTCAAGGAAATATTAAAACATCAACAGAATCTGCCCAAAACCTAGTAATTAGAGCTAAAACAAGAATTGAGGAAATTGCTAAGCAAGATGGCCTTAGTGGTGTCTCTACAGGGTTTGAAAAACTTGACGCATTAACTTCTGGATGGCAACCAAGCGATCTTGTTATTATTGCTGCTAGGCCTGGTATGGGTAAAACTGCTTTAGCACTTTCAATGGCAAGAAATATATCAGTTAAACAAAATATTCCTGTTGCTTTCTTTTCCCTTGAGATGTCTTCTGTTCAGCTTATAACTAGATTAATATCATCTGAAACAGGTTTATCATCCGATAAGTTAAGAACAGGAAAGCTAGCTGATCATGAATGGCAACAACTTAATATTAAAGTTTCAGATCTTGAGTCAGCACCATTATTTATTGATGATAGTCCATCTTTGACAATTTTTGAACTAAGAGCAAAAGCTAGAAGACTAGCTTCATCTCATGGAATTAAACTTATTATAATTGATTATTTACAATTAATGAACATTGGTTCTTCCAATAAGGCTGGTAATAGAGAACAAGAAATTTCAACTATTTCTAGAAACCTAAAGGCTTTAGCTAAAGAGCTTGACATACCTGTAATAGCTTTATCACAGCTTTCAAGAGCTGTAGAGACAAGAGGTGGAACTAAAAGACCAATTTTATCTGATCTTAGAGAATCAGGAGCTATTGAACAAGATGCTGATATTGTATCCTTTCTTTATAGACCTGAATATTATGGTATAAATGAATGGGATGATGAAATGAAGACCCCATCTGAAGGTCAAGGTGAATTTATTGTCGCAAAACATAGAAATGGAGCCTTAGATTCAATAAAGCTTAAATTCATTCCTAATCTAGGGAAATTTGAAGATCTTGGAGGCTTTGACTCTCCATTTGAGTTCCAGTCTAAACTTAATCCTGAAAATAAATTAAGTGACTTCAGTGAACCAAGTAATAAGGATGACGATGATGATATGCCTTTTTAGATAACATAAACTTTAATATTATTATTTAATTTTAAGTTTAAAGCAAAAAAAAGCCCCTTTTGGGGCTTTTTGCATTGTAATAGGGAAATTTAAATAACTTTTACGTTTATAGCATTTAAACCTTTATTACCTTCTTTTAATTCAAATTCTACTTTATCTCCCTCTGTAATCCTGTCAATAAGACCTGAAACATGAACGAAATGTTCTGTATCGTTATCATCTTCTTTAATAAAACCATATCCTTTGGCCTCGTTGAAGAATTTTACTAATCCTGTACTCATATTTTAATTTTTAATAATTTTAGCGAAATTACTCTAATATTTTAATAAATCAATCTAATTTCTAATTATTTAACGATTTAGTAGAAAAGACTTTAAGAAATCATTGATGTCTCCGTTTAATATATTCTCTATATTTCCAGATTCAAACCCAGTTCTAACATCTTTTACAATTTTATATGGATGCAGCACATAATTTCTAATTTGTGATCCCCACTCAATTTTTTTCTTTGAATCTTCTATCTTTTTTTTCTCTTCGTTATTTTTTTGAATTTCAATTTCATAAAGCTGAGATTTAAGTAGCATTAAGGCTTTTTCTTTATTATCTAGTTGAGATCTTGTTTCAGAATTTGCAATTGTAATCCCCGTTGGCTTATGTTTCAGTCTAACTGCTGTTTCAATCTTATTTACACTTTGACCTCCAGCTCCTCCTGACCTCATTGTATCCCAAGATAAATCAGAGGGATTAATTATAACATCAATTGTGTCATCTACAAGCGGATAAACATATACTGATGCAAATGAGGTGTGTCTTTTTGCATTGCTATCAAATGGTGATATCCTAACTAGCCTATGAACTCCATTTTCTCCTTTTAACCAACCAAATGCATATTCTCCATCAATTTGAATTGTTGCAGTCTTAATTCCTGCAACATCACCTGATTGATTATTTAGTTCTTTGATCTTAAAATGATTTTTCTCTCCCCACATTAGATACATTCTCATAAGCATTTCAGCCCAATCACATGATTCTGTACCACCTGCACCAGCAGTTATTTGAAGTATAGCACTCATTGAATCCTCTTTCTTACTTAACATCATCTTGAATTCAATATCTTCAACTGAAATAAGTAATTCATTAAATGATGTGTTTATTTCAGCTTCACTAACCTCATTATTAACTAGAAACTCGCTTAAAACAATTAAATCATCATATTGAGAGACAAGACTAAGGAAGTCAGATAACTGTTTCTTTAGGATTTGAATTTTCTTAACAGTTCGTTGAGCATCTTTAGGATTTGACCAAAAGTCTGCAGCTGATGACTCTTTTTCTAAATTAATTAGAGTCTTTTCTTTTGATTCTGCGTCAAAGATACCCCCTTAACGTATCAATACGATTCTTAACTGCTTTAATATTTTCCTTTGAAAACATGTCTCAAATTAATTATATGAATTGAAAAAAAAAAATTATATTTCTAAAAAAATTAGTTATGAAAAAATTACTTCTATCAATTATTCTTGTTTCTAGCTTTTCTTTCTCACAAGAAACAGATTATGAGGGTTTTATGAATTTTTCCTATAATAATGATTCAGGTAAAATAATTTTAGAAATTAATAAATTAGATAGTGAATTTATGTATATAAATTCATTGAGTAGGGGGGTAGGAAATAATGATTTAGGATTAGATAGGGGACAGTTAGGTAACTCCAGGATTGTATATTTTACTAGAAGAGGGAATAAAATATTATTAATTCAACCAAACTTAAGATATGTTTCTAACTCATCTAATTATCTGGAAAACAAAGCAGTTAAGGAAGCATTTGCAAGATCTGTTTTATTTGGTTTTGATATAATTAAAAAAAAAAAAGATTCATATATAATTGATATTACATCTTTTTTAATAAGAGATGCACATGGAGTATCTCAAAGACTTAGATATTCTAATTCAGGTTCTTATACATTAAATAAATCTATGTCTGCTATAGACTTAGATAGAACAAAAGCATTTCCGAAAAATATTGAGTTTGATGTTTTATTAACATTTACAGGAAACCCATCAGGAAATTTAGTCAGAAGTGTCACTCCTACAGCTTCTAATTTGACTGTTAATCAACATCACTCTTTTGTCGAACTACCTGATAATAATTATAAAAAGAGAAAGTTTGACCCAAGAAGTGGAAGTAATCCTTTTATAGTTTATGATTATTCAACACCAATAGATGATAAGCTTGAACAAAGATTCATTGTTAGACATAGATTGAATAAAAAGTATCCAAAACAAGAAATTAGTGAACCTGTAGAACCAATAGTTTATTATATAGACAATGGAACACCAGAGCCAGTTAAAAGCGCTTTAATTGAGGGAGGAAATTGGTGGAATCAGGCTTTTGAGAGTGCTGGATACAAAGATGCATTTAGAATTGAGGTTTTGCCTGAGGATGCAGATCCAATGGATGTTAGATATAATTTAATTCAGTGGATTCATAGATCAACAAGAGGATGGAGTTATGGGGCTAGTATAGTAGATCCTAGAACTGGAGAAATTATTAAGGGTCAAGTTAGTCTTGGGAGTCTTAGAGTAAGGCAAGATTATATGATATTAAGTGGTTTAATTGATAACCCTAATGATATCAAAAACAAATCACTAATTAAAAAAACTTCACTTGATCGAATTAGACAGTTATCTGCTCATGAGATTGGTCATACATTAGGCTTTGCACATAATTATATTTCTAGTGCTAATAACAGATCCTCAGTTATGGATTACCCCCATCCCAAAATAGATATTGTAAATGGTGATATAAATATAGATAATGCATATTCTAAAAATATTGGTGATTGGGATAAAGTAAGCGTTAGATATGCATATACAGATTTTCAAGAAAATGAAAATGAAGATGTCAAGTTAAATGATATTATAGAAGAGGCGGTTAATAAAGGTTTGTATTTTTTAAGTGATTCAGATTCTAGACCAGTTGGAAGTGCAAATCCATTCTCTCACCTTTGGGATAATGGAGAATTTCCCTACAAAGAATTAAATAAACTTTTAAAAGTTCGTGATTTAGCATTAAAAAATATTGACTTAGATAACCTTGTTGATGGAGAGCCTTATGATAGAATAGAAGATATTTTAGTTCCCATATATATGTTGCATAGATATCAAATAGAGTCAGCAGCTAAAGCTATTGGAGGGGTTGATTATCTTTATTTTGTTAAAAATAAAAATAATGATAAAGTAAAATTTGTTGACAGTAAATTACAGAAAGAGTCACTTAAATCTTTATTAAATGTTTTAAATCCAAAAAACTTAGTCTTACCCAATAATTTAATTCAGATTCTATCTCCAAGATCATTCAGAAATCCAAGAACAAGAGAAAATTTTGAATCAAACACAGGTGTTACATTTGACTATATTAATGCTTCTAGTTCCATAATAAATCACACATTGACTTTTCTGCTGAATCCTCAGAGAATCAATAGAATTTATCAACAGAATATGTTTGGGGAAAAAATTTTAATGCTTGATGATTATCTGACAATTATTTCTAATTCAATATTTAGTAATAATAGAATGAGTCCATATGAAAGCTCTATCAATAAAAATACATCATCACTTTTTTTAGATCATCTATTTTTAACATTTAATAATATTAATACAAATGATCTTTCAAAATCAGTAATACTTTCTAGTATTATTAATACTAAGGAAAAATTATCAAGTAATCTTAATGATTATAATAGTTTCTTAGTAAATAAAATTAATGGATTTATTGATAATCCTGATAAATATATACCTGTTGAAAAAACAAAGATTCCTGATGGTTCTCCAATTGGAAATTTTTCATGTGATTACTAGTTTTTTTCTGTAAATTTGTGATTTATTTTAATGATATAATGTCCCAGGAAAATCAAGCTTATAATAATGTTCTCGAACTAATTGGTAATACACCTTTAATTAAACTTAATATATTAACTAAAGAATTTCCAGGTTCATATTTTACAAAACACGAAGGCTTTAACCCAGGTCATTCAAACAAAGACAGAATAGCTCTGCATATTATTAATCAAGCTGAACAAAAAGGATTATTGAAACAAGGAAGTACTATAATTGAAACTACTTCTGGTAATACTGGCTTTAGTTTAGCAATGGTATCTCTTTTAAAAGGATATAAATGTATACTAGCTGTTAGCTCAAAGGCATCGAAGGATAAGATTAATATGATGAAATGTCTTGGCGCTGATATATATGTTTGTCCATCCAATGTCCCTCCAGATGATCCTCGCTCATATTATGAAGTTGCAAAAAGACTTAGTAATGAGATTGAAAATTCTGTTTATATAAATCAATATTTTAATGAATTAAATGTTGAAGCTCATTACCAAACTACTGGTCCAGAAATTTGGAATCAAACAAATGGAAAAATCACTCACTTAATTGCATGTAGTGGAACTGGAGGTACTATATCTGGGATAGGACGTTTCTTAAAGTATAAAAACAGTAATATAAGAATAATTGGAGTAGATGCTTATGGCTCTATACTTAAGAAATATCACGAGACTGGAAAAATTGATAAAAAAGAGATTTATTCTTATAGGATAGAAGGATTAGGTAAAAATATTGTCCCTTCAGCTACAGATTTCAAAATTATTGATAAGTTTGTTAAAGTCACTGATTCAGATAGTGCACATATGGCAAGAGAAATTACACTAAAAGAAGGATTATTTGTTGGATATACTTCTGGTGCTGCTTTCCAAGCAATTAATATCCTAAATGAAGAAAAGGAATTTAATGCTGATAGTCATGTTGTGGTAGTGTTTCCTGATCATGGTTCAAGATATCTAAGTAAGATTTATTCAGATGAATGGATGAATAATCAAGGCTTTTACGATAGTGCCTTTTATAAACCAAAAAAAAATACAATTAACTATATATAATATTATGCAAGATTTATTTGAAAAAATATATAAAAATAAAGGTCCTCTAGGAAAGTGGGCATCTATAGCCGAGGGTTACTTTGCTTTTCCAAAATTAGAAGGTCCAATATCTAACAGAATGAAATTTAATGGAAAAGAAGTTATTACTTGGAGTGTTAACGATTATCTAGGCCTAGCCAATCATCCTGAAGTTAGAAAGACTGATGCTGAAGCAGCTAAGGATTATGGAAGTGCCTATCCAATGGGCGCTCGTTTAATGTCTGGACACACAAACTTACATGAAAAATTAGAGTTAGAATTAGCAGAATTTACTTCTAAGGAATCTGCATATCTCTTAAACTTTGGATATCAAGGGATTCTATCGACAATAGACTCGCTAGTTTCAAAGAATGATATTATAGTATATGATATTGATGCACATGCATGTATTGTTGATGGAGTAAGACTTCACTTAGGTAAAAGGTTTACTTATCAACATAATGATATGCAAAGTCTTGAAAAAAATCTTGAGAGAGCAACAAAAATGGCAGAGCAAACAGGTGGTGGAATTTTAGTTATTTCCGAAGGTGTTTTTGGAATGAGAGGTGAGCAAGGTAAGCTGAAGGAAATTGTTGAAATGAAAAATAAATTCAAATTTAGATTATTAGTTGATGATGCTCATGGTTTTGGAACTCTTGGAAAAACTGGTGCTGGAACAGGTGAGGAACAAGGTATACAAGATCAAATTGACGTTTATTTTGCAACTTTTGCTAAATCAATGGCATCAACTGGTGCCTTTATTTCAGGTGATACTGAAATAATAGGGTACTTAAAATATAATATGCGTTCCCAGATGTTTGCTAAATCTCTTCAAATACAATTAGTTATAGGTGCACTAAAAAGACTTGAATTACTTAAAACTAAACCTGAATTAAAAAACAAGTTGTGGGAAAATGTAAATATGCTTCAATCCGGTTTAAAGAAAAGAGGCTTCGATATTGGTTCAACTCAAAGTTGTGTAACACCAGTCTATCTTGAGGGGAGTGTTCCTGAAGCTATGGCATTAGTCAGAGATCTTCGAGAGAATTTTCAAATATTCTGCTCAATAGTTGTATACCCAGTTATACCAAAAGGTTTAATTCTCTTAAGACTAATTCCAACTTCATCTCATAATGAGGAGGATATAAACGAAACTCTTGATGCATTTGCATCTATTAGGGAGAAGCTTGAATCAGGTATCTATAAAAGATCACCAGAAGGTGTCAAAAAATAAAATTTAGTTATTATCATTCAACATAACAGGCATTACTAGCATTGTTATGGTCTCTTTAGATTCACCATCTTCGTTTAATGGTCTTATTATTCCTGCTCTATTAGGGTGAGACATAGAAAGAGTAATCATATCAGATTCTAAGTTATTTAACATCTCAATCAAAAATTTTGAGTTAAATCCAATTTGAATATCATCACCAGAAAATTGACATTCGAGGTTTTCATCAGCTTTATTACTAAAATCAAAGTCTTCAGCGCTAATATTTAATAAAGTACCAGCAATTTTAATTCGAATTTGATTAGTAGTTTTATTAGAAAAGATACTAACCCTTCTGACTGAATTAAGAAATAATTGTCTATCAATTGTTAAAACATTTGGATTATCTTTAGGGATAACAGCCTCATAATTTGGAAATTTACCATCAATTAACCTACACGTTATAGAAGATTTATCAAAAATAAATTTCGCATTTGATTCGTTGTATTGAATTACAAGTTCTGAATTTTCACCTTGAAGTATTCCTTTCAAAATTTGAAGAGGTTTCTTTGGCATAATAAATTCTGATACTTCATTTGTTGTATATTCTGAAGTTTCAAACTTTACCAATTTATGAGCATCAGTAGCTACAAACTTTAACGAGTCACTGTTAAATTGAAAGAAAACACCATTCATTACAGGTCTTAGATCATCAGTTCCTGAAGCAAATATTGTCGAATTTATAGCATTTCCAAGATCAGAGCCATTAACTTTAGTTTCATGTGCGTCCAGTAATTCAATTTGCTTAGGAAATTCATCTCCATTTAGATAAGCTAGAGAATATTTACCATTACTTGCACTGATCTCTATCGTATTATTATCTGTTTTGCTAAATGTCAACGGTTGTTCTGAAAATGTTTTCAAAATATCTGTTAATAGCTTAGCTGATATAGCAATTTTATCTGTTGAAGTTGACTCAATCTCAATTTCTGAAGTCATTGTAGATTCAAGATCTGACGAGCTTAAAGTAAGTTTATTGTTGTTTATTTCAAACAAAAAATTATCAAGAATTGGAAGAGTATTTGTGGAATTAATAATCCCACCTAAAGTTTGAATTTCTTTATAAAGTAAAGAAGAAGAAACAATGAAATTCATGTGTTTTTTTTCAAATATATTTAATTGAAACTATATTTCTTAGTTTAACTCATAAAAGTTATCTACTAGATACAAACACTAAAAATATACACTAACAGCATCTCTATAATTTAATCCAAAAAGTGAACTAGCACTTCCAACTGTATGAGGGTTACTTTTGTATATACTTAGCTGTAGGTACCCTAAATTATTAAATAATGCAATCTTTTTCCCATCTTCCTCTCTATCCTTTTTCTCCAAAGTAAAATCAATAGCATCTGAGTAATTTTTATGAATTTTTGAAAACTTTACACTTCTAGCATTTATAGTAAAATCCCTTGTCTTTGATATTTCTTTAAATAGTTTTTCAGTAATATTAGTTATAACATTACCGTAATTGTCAATATAGATTACACTTCCAATAATTTGACTTTGTTCTTTATTAACAACTGGTCTTAAATTTGTTATTTCTTTGATTTTATTTTTTTCATTTCCCACAACATTAAGGGGTCCAGATCTATGAATGTGAGCTGCTACTTTTACAAATAAGTCATCTGCTAAAATTTTATAATTATAATTGCTGTGTAGATTTATTTCAACAATTTGATCTGGTTTTTTATCCCTAAACATTAATGAGAAAACACCATTATCTGCACCAATGAAATAACATTCTTCATACATTATAGCTATATGTTTATTTTCTGGAGTTAATTCTGAATCAACACTTAGAATGTGAATTGTTCCCTTTGGAAAATTCCTAAATGCTCCTTCAAGAACATAACCTGCTTCTGAGAGATTGAAAGGACTTATGTTATGAGAAATATCTATTATATTTATTTCATCTATGGCACTAATTAATTTTGCTTTAAGTGAACTAACAAAGTAGTCTTTATTCCCATAGTCAGTTGTTAAAGTTATGATAGACATTTAATAAAATAAACTTTATAAAATTTATGTAAATTTGAATCAAATAATCTACTATAACAAATTTTTAAATATAATCTATTGAGTGACCTCCATTTTGAATTAACCGACGTTGACCCACAACACTTCTTTTCAAGAGATAATTTAAATTCTTTAAAATCAAGTTTTCCAAAAATTAAGTTAGTTCAGCGTGGACAGACTATTAAAGCTCTTGGCGGAAAAACTGAATTAAAGGATTTTGATAAAAAATTCAGAAGTTTACTGAAATACTATTCAGAGTATAATTCAATAGATCCAAATGTGATAAATGACATAGTTGTAAAGGATGTTAAGTTTAATGGTGATAAACCATCACTTATACTTTATGGTGTTTCAGGTAAGCCTATTCTTGCAAAAACTGTAAATCAAAAAAAACTTCACAAGTCTTTATCAACAAACGATTTGATATTTGCAATTGGACCTGCTGGGACAGGTAAGACTTATACTGGGGTTGCGATGGCTGTAAAAGCTCTAAAAGAAAAAGAAATTAAAAAGATAATTTTAACAAGACCAGCAGTTGAAGCTGGAGAGAACCTTGGATATCTTCCTGGAGATTTAAAAGAAAAACTAGACCCTTATATGCAGCCTTTATACGACGCTTTAACTGATATGATTCCATTTAGTAAACTTGAAAAATTCTTAGAGGATAGAACAATTGAAATTGCACCTCTTGCATTTATGAGAGGGAGAACTCTAGATAATGCATTTGTTATTCTAGATGAAGCTCAAAACACTACACCTGCTCAAATGAAAATGTTTCTGACTAGAATGGGTATAAATGCAAAATTTATGGTTACAGGTGATCCTGGTCAGGTTGATTTACCAAGAAAAGAAAATTCGGGATTAAAAGATGCAATAAAAATACTATCTAATAAAAAGGGTATTAAGATTATTTATCTTGATGATAAAGACGTAATTAGACATCCTATTGTCAAAAAAGTTATTGATGCATACAATAAAATTGAAAAAGACTCACAGTGAAGAATATTTATAAAACTGATTTTAATTTCCCTGGTCAAATTTCCAAATATGAAGGAAAAGTAAGAGATGTATACACGATTGAAGATAATATTTTAATAGTTATAGCTTCTGATAGAATTTCTGCATTTGATATTGTAATGCCTGAACCAATTCCCAACAAAGGTCAAGTTCTTAATCAGATATCTCTTAAAATGTTGAAATCTTCTGAAGATATTATTGATAACTGGTTAATTTCTTCCCCTGATCCTAATGTTTCGATTGGACGTAAACTTAATCCAATTAAAATTGAAATGGTTATTAGAGGTTACTTGAGTGGTCATTCTGAAAGAGTTTACAAATCAGGTAAAAGAAGTATATGTGGGGTTAAATTAGAAAATGGTCTTGTTTCAAATCAAAAATTTAACAAACCTATTATCACTCCCAGTACTAAGGCTGATTTTGGTCATGATGAAGATATCTCTAAAGCTGATATAATAGACCAAAGAATACTATCAACTGATCAGTATGAAGAAATTGAGCATATAACACACCAGTTATTTGAAAGAGGTACAGAAATTGCAAAGAAAAAAGGTTTAATATTGGTTGACACCAAATATGAATTTGGATATGACAATAATAACAAATTATATCTTATAGATGAAATTCATACTCCTGACTCCTCAAGATATTTTTATGTTGATGGTTATGAAGAATCTGTCCAGAATGGCATACCTCCCAAACAACTTTCTAAAGAATTTTTTAGACAGTGGCTAATTAATCATAATTTTCAGGGTAAAGAAAATCAAACCTTACCAAATATATCTAGGGAAATTATTAATGATGTCTCCAATAGATACATTGAATTATATAATTTAATAACTGGGAATAATTTTGAACCTAGAAAATCTAATAATGTTTTAAAAGAGTTAGAGTCTAATATTATTGAACATTTGTCTATTTAAATTCTGAGGAAAGAATCCTCACAGAACGTTTAAACACTTTTATATAACTTGTTAACTGGAGATTCTCATTATATATTTTTAAATAAAGATTTTGTTTTCTTTTTATATTGACTTTAATTATTTATTAATGATTTTTGAGAATTAAAAATCATCAGTTAAAATTCCCAAGTAAGTTTGAATTCCACTAATATAATTTTCAATTTTGATGTTTTCATTTGGGCTATGCTGATTATTATCTTGATTTACTGTGGGAACTGTTACAGCTGGGATACCTAAAGTGTTTACAAATGGTGATATTGGCACTGATCCACCACTAGTTCTCTTTTTTACTGGGTCTGTATTAAATGTTTTCTTTAAGGATTCTACCAACCATTTACCGATATCAGAATCTATGTCTGTTCTAAATGCATCATAATCAAAAGTTGATACAAATGTCACAATTTTATTATATTTTAATCTTTCTTCTTTTGTAGGTCTACGGTCCATTATAAAATATCCTAACTCTTTAATGTGCTCTTTAATAAGATTGTGAAGTCTTACAGGATCAGATTCTAATACAAGTCTTACATCAATTTCAGCAATACACTCAGATGGAACGATTGTTCTTACTTCCTCTCTAACCCATCCAGATTCAATACCTCTGACATTTAAAGATGGATACTGAATTGATTCTTGATAATTTGCACCAACATTATCAAAAGTATTAAACTGCATATCTTCCATCATCTTCTTTTCATCATCAGGAACTCCTGCTAATATTGCCTGAGTTTCTTTATCAATCGTTATCCCATCATAAAAACCTTCTATTGTAACTCTTCCATTTTTATCCTTCATTGATGATAGAATCTCAGACATTCTAAATACAGGGTTTGGAGCATAATTGCCAAAATGTCCACTATGTTGTGGAACAATAGGTCCATAAGTAATTAATCTAATATCAGATATTCCTCTTGCTCCAAAAGTTAATGTAGGTAAATTAGATGGATGTTTTGGACCGTCAAAAATTAGTAATGCGTCACTCTTTAATTTGGAAGAGTATTTTTTTACTGCATCTGCAAGATTTGGTGAACTAATCTCTTCTTCAAAATCCATAATCACTTTAACATTATATTTTAACTTAAGATCATTTCTCTTCATAATCTCAAAGGCATTTAAAATCATCATAACTGGTCCTTTGGCATCAGATGATGATCTTGCAAAAATTCTTAAGTCTTTTGCTATAATATCTTTCAAGGTGATATCGTCTAGTGTATTCCAATTAATTATTTCATATTTATTATTAATTTTTTGCTTTAATACAGCTTTGTATGGATCTTCTTGATTCCATTTTGATCTATCAACTGGTTGCCCATCAAATTGAAGGTATATTAAAATAGTATTAGCTTTTTCAGAAACAATCTTGGAGGCCAATAAAAGAGGTAATTCAGGCGTTTCAAGTCTTTCAACCTTAAAACCATAATTTTCAAAATTATCTATACCCCATTTTATAAGAGGTTCCATTTCTGTCTTATAGTTAGCATCATTTTTAATTGATAGAAAGTCTTTAAAGTTATTAATGCTTTCAATTCCTATCTTAAAAGACTGATTTTTATAATTTATTTGTGATAGTAGAGGTACACTATTTAAAACTATCAATATTAAAATAACCAATTTTTTCATTTTTTATAAAATTTTATTAATGTTTACTTTTGTGTTTCCGTTCATATTTATTTTTTTAGCATCAGAATATTTCTTCAACCATGTAATCTGTCTTTTTGCGTAGTTTCTAGTATTCTGTTTTATTTTTTCAATAGTTTGGGCGTGTGTTAATTTGTCTTCAAAATAGTTGAAAAATTCCTTATAACCAACTGTATTTAATGGATTTAATTCTTTAAAATCTTTTAATTTAAGAGCTTCTTCTTCTAACCCTTCTTTTATCATTGAATCAACTCTATCATTAATTCTTTTATATAGTTTTTCTCTATCAGTTTCAATAATTAGTACATGACTTTTAAAGATTCTCTGTTTTTCTTTTTTAGTCCTTAGAGATGAGAATTTTTTACCTGTCAATTCAATTACCTCTAAAGCTCTAATTATTCTATTAAAATTACTTAAATCAACTTCTTCATAATATTCAGGATCAAGTTTTTTAAGTTTGTTTTGAATAACTTCTAAACCTCCTGACTTGAAATCAGCAATAATATTATTTCTTATACCCGAGGGTATATCTGGAAAATCATCAATACCATACATAATTGAATCAGCATATAATCCAGATCCTCCAACTAAGATTAGATTGTCTTTCTCCTTAAATAAATCATTTATTACTGTGATTGCGTCTTTTTCATATTTACCAACATTATAAACATCATGGATGCTTTTATGGTGAATAAAATGATGTTTTACTTCTTTTAATTGAGAATATGAGGGAGGGGAAGCGCCAATTTTTAACTCTTTATAAAATTGTCTTGAATCACATGAGACAATATCCGTATTAAATTTTTTGGCTATTTCTAAACTTAAATCAGTTTTACCAACTCCAGTCGGGCCAGCAATATAAATTAAGTTTTTATTTTTCTTCATCTAGGTGTGAACCACATTCGTGACAATAAATTGCAGAATCTTTGTGATTGGAGTTCATACATTCAGCACAAACTCTAGTATTAATATCAATATTCCTTTTTCTTTGAGCCATTTCTGCTGATATTATACCAGTTGGGACAGCTATAATTCCGTATCCTAGAATCATAAGTATAGATGTTAGAAACTTTCCCATTCCTGTTAATGGAACTATATCACCATAACCAACAGTCGTCATTGTACTAATACACCAATATATACTTTCTGGAATATTATCAAAGCCTGATTCAGGTCCTTCAACTATATACATAAGAGTTCCAAATAGAATACACATTATTAATACGAAAAGCAGAAATATTATAATTTTTGCTCTACTAACAAGAAGTGATCTTACCAGGAAAGTAGATTCACCTATATATCTAGAAATATGAAGAACACGAAAGATTCTCAAAATTCTAAGAGCTCTAATTGCCATCAAAGCTTCTACAGGTGCTCCAATAAAAATTAATGAAATGTACTTTGGAATTGTAGCAAGAAAATCAATTATTCCGTAAAAACTAAAAATATAATCTTTTGGATGATGGATTGAAATAATCCTTAATATATATTCAATTGTAAATAATATAGTGATAACCCACTCAGCAATATTAAAAATGCTAGCATATCTCTCATTTATCCAGCCAACAGTTTCTAGTGCAACTAAAATAATACTTATAATTATTATGATTATTAGTGATATATCGAATCTCTTTCCTGCTGGAGTATCAGCTTCGTAAATTATATCATGTATTTTCTGACGAGTCTTATTCAATCTCTGAAAATTTATAAATTTCCTTCAAAGTTAGTAGTTTTTTATATTTCTTCTGGAAAATTAGTCTGTAGACGTAATTTTTAACCTTATTTGACTCATCTACCTCTACTAACCTAGAGTTTAACTTCTGTTCAGTATTTATATTATTAAATAGATCAAAATAACCATAACCAGTAAATTTTTCATTTTTAAAAAAAATAAAACTTTTTTCATTTTCATTTTTACCATTAAATGTAATAATGAAATCTTTTAGTTTAGATATTACATCAGGCTTATCAATTTTATAAAATAATTTTGGATCAATATTGTTATTAATCTTTGGTTTTAAAGTTCTTATTTCATTTAAAGCCTTGATAACACAAATACTTATGTTTCCTGTTTTATGAACTTTTATAGATTTAAAATTATTTTGAACAAACTTTGCAATAAACTTTTTACTAGTAAAAAGTTTCACAACTTTATTTTTAATATCCTTACTGTAATCAATATATATCAACTTTTTATTTTTATTGTATATATAGAAAACACCTACATCATTATTTAAACTTTCAATTGTCTCTTTAAAAAGAGAATTCATACTTTCTCCAGGAAATTCAACTATACTTTTTTTAATTATATCCTGTTTAGTATCCTTCTCCATTAAAATTTTGAAAAGTTCTACAGTTGCCAATGCATCTCCACTTGCTCTGTGCCTATCCTTTAAAGGAATCCCAAGACTTCTCGATAGCCTTCCTAGTTTATAAGATTCTTGATCTGGAAGTAATTCTTGAGATAAGATAACCGTACATAATGATTTCATGGAAAATTCATATCCAAGTCTCTTAAATTCTAATTGTAAAATTCTGTAATCAAATTGAGCATTATGAGCAACTAAAATAGAATCTGATGTTATTTCAACTATTCTTTTAGCTATTTCATGAAATTTAGGAGCTGTTTTAACCATTTTTGATGTTATACCTGTGAGTTTTTCAACATATGGATGAATATCTCTTTGAGGATTAACTAGGCTTATAAATTGATCTTTGATAGAAGTTCCGTCAAATCTATATGCTGCAACTTCAATTATTGATTCTTCATTAAATTTTCCTCCTGTGCTTTCTATATCAATTATTGTGTACATTAATAATTTCTTTTTCCAAAAATTTTACTACCAACTCTTATCATATTTGATCCATTTTGGATACCTATTAAATAATCATCACTCATTCCAATTGACAGAATCTTAAAATTTGAATCAATTGCTTTCATTTTTTTAAATAGTCTTCCCATCTCTTGAAACTCATCGTTTATGAGCATTTTATCATTTGTAAAAGTTGCCATACCCATTAATCCTATAATATTGATGTTTTTAAACATTTTTACTTCATTGTAAAAAGAATCAAGTTCATCAATATTTAATCCAAATTTAGATTCTTCCTTTGATATTTTAATTTGAATTAAACAATCAATTGATTTATCGTGTTTCTTTCCATTTTTATCAATTTCATTTGCTAATGATAGTCTATCTAGAGAATGAATTAAAGAAATAAATTCTGAAATGTATTTTACCTTATTTTTTTGAAGATGTCCAATCATGTGCCATTCAATATCTTTTGGTAATTTATTGAATTTATCAACAATTTCTTGAACTCTGTTTTCGCCAAATTTTTTCTGACCTTGTTTGTAGGCTTCATTAATATCTTCAATGCTTCTTGTTTTAGATACAGCAATTAATTCTGCTTTATCTTT
>CENP01055032.1_pt1 | contig 23646 bp, 18 predicted proteins | sample 361281 | NCBI WGS metagenome assembly CENP01 (sample SAMEA2591122, study PRJEB7988) | marine metagenome | biome: marine biome (ENVO:00000447); feature: deep chlorophyll maximum layer (ENVO:xxxxxxxx); material: saline water (ENVO:00002010), including plankton (ENVO:xxxxxxxx) | depth 70 m | reverse complement strand
GGTGAAGGTGGAACTAATACAAATAATTATCTCACTGTAGATGTAACAGATATACCTACCCCTGCGATGATTTTAGATTCTAAATATACTACTACATCATCTGGAGCTAGTGTAGCTTTAGATTTAAAAGTTCTTGGTGTAACTGGTCTTGCTGCAGCTCAAGCTACATTAAGATATGACAACAGCTTAATCACTATTGGTGATATCACAGCTGGTGACTTTTTACAAGGGAATACTGATCCATTATTAGTTATTACAAGTAATCCAGGTATTGGTAGGGTTATAATTTATACCTCTTCCCTTTCAAGCGATCAACCAAGTTCGGACGGAGACGGTGTAATTGCCACGATAAATCTAACAGTAAATGGTACTGTTGATACAAGCATAGGCTTTAATGAAGATGGATCTGGCAACATCATGCTTGATGTAGATGGTGAAGATATTTCAATTAACGGATTAGAAAACGGATACTTAATAGTAGAATAACATTATGAAAAAACTAAATTATATTACAGCGTTTATCATTATCGGAATTATTGTTTTTCAACCAACAAAACAAACGGTTACGAACTATATTGCTGAACTAAACAGATTAGAAGTGGAAAAATCTATTAACAAATTAATTGAAGATAATAAAGTCAATTATAAAGAAATGAAATCATCAACTAGAAAAGGTGAAAGACCAGATCTTAGAGGAATTCATAATTATTTAATGACCCATGATCCTAATATAGGACGAATACCTACCGAAAGACTTCTTGATGCTATTGCAATGTCAGAACAAAAAAGGAATTCTGCATCCTATAGTAAGCGTCTATCTGAAGTAAACTGGGAAGAAAGAGGTCCTAACAATGTTGGAGGTAGAACTAGAGCATTACTTGTAGATCCAAATGACGCAGATAAGTTATGGGCCGCTGGCGTTACTGGAGGATTATGGTATAATACTGATATTACCTCTTCAAATGAAGATTGGAATTTAGTAGATGGGACATGGGCAAGTCTTTCAGTATGTAGTATTGACTATGATCCGAATGATACAAGTATAATGTATGTTGGTACAGGAGAAAGAATGGGTAATCATACTGGTTTTCTAAATCCTGGAACCAGTAAAGGTTTAGGTATGTGGAAATCAACAGATGCCGGTACTACATGGACACATCTTTCTAGCACAGTAGATTTCAGTTTTGTCAGTGATATTATTGTTAGAAATGAAAGTGGAGTTAGTGTTATTTATATAGCAGTTGGTGGACAATATTATGAAGGTCAATGGATAGGTTCTGATACTGCTGGATTATGGAAGTCAAGCGATGGTGGTTCTACATGGACCAGAGCATTTGATGGAGTAACTGCAAACGGCTCATCTGAAGAAATTGGAGATCTTGCAATAGGAAGTGACAATAGATTATGGGCTGGATCAAGACTCAACAATTACAATGAAGGTGGTGGACAGATATACTTTTCAGATGATGGATCGACATGGACTAATGTGAATTGGCAGGGAGATGATTTAGGAGTTGATGGAAATAGGGTTATTATTCAAGTTGCCCCTTCTGATCCTAATACAGTTTATGCTTTAGTTGAGGATGATTCCGAAGCAGTGGTTGGCTGGATACCAAAAACAACTGATGGTGGTGCTACATGGACAAATGTTACCGTACCATTAGATGATAATGGATATGTTTTAGGTGACGCTAATGGTCAAGCAGGTTATGATCTAAGTTTAGGAATTGATCCAAATAATGCAAATATTGTATATGCTGGAGAACTAGATGTTTTCAAAACAAGCGATGGTGGATCTACATGGACTCAAATAACTAATAGCGGTGGAACTACTTATGCTAACATGCACGTTGATCAGCATAATATTAAAAATATTGATAGTAATAAGGTTATTTTTTCTAATGATGGTGGAATTTATTATTCTAATAACGGTGGAGTTCAAGTTGAAAATAGAAATGACGGATATAATGTTAGTCAGTTTTATACTGTAGCTATACATCCAAGCACTAAGTATGTTATTGGAGGAACTCAAGATAATGGTTCATGGACAATTGGAGGCACTACATTGTCTGATGGAAATAATCCAACTGGAGGAGATGGGGCGTTTGCTCATATAGATCAATTAGATCCAAACTATCAATTTACTTCTTCACAATATAATAATATTTATCGATCTACAAACGGAGGTGCTTCTTTCTCCGCATATATTAGATATGAAAGTGGTGGAGCTGATACAGGACTATTTATTAATCCTTCTATCATAGACCCAAACACTCAAACATTTTATTCTTCTGTTGATAGTAATACTATATTGAGATCAACTAATTATTCACAATTAGCTAATATCTCTACTATGAACATTGCTTTGGGATCTACAGCTAGTGCATATAAATTTTCTCCCTATACTAGTGATCTTCTTTTTGTAGGTACATCAAGCGGAAGGGTATTTAAGATTGCTAATGCATCAAAAACAAGCTTCTCAGTTACCGAAATTACAGGTTCAAATGTACAAGGATATATTTCTTCAATAGATATTGGTAAAGATGATAATCAAATACTGCTCTCTGTAGCAAACTATGGAGTAGAATCTTTGTTTGAAACCATTGGTGGTGGTGGATCAAATGGCTGGGTATCTATCGAAGGAGATCTACCAGATATGCCTATTAGATGGGCTTTATATAATGATGAAAACTATAATCAAGTAATTGTTGCTACTGAAGTTGGTACATGGATATCAGATGATGTCTCTACAGAAGCTCCTTTATGGAATCCATCTAATGATGGTATAAGCCATATTCGTGTTGATATGCTTTCAAAAAGATCTGATGGTGCTATGGCAGCTGGTACTCATGGAAGGGGAATATTTTATTCTGAAGGATTTACTTCTACTGCCCCACTTAATGCAGCATTTGGGGTAGATAAAACTTCTGGTGTATTTCCAGTGTCTATACAATTTACTGATAGATCTACAGGATTACCTGATACATGGTCTTGGGATTTTGGAGATGGAAATACAAGTACAGTTCAATCTCCTGTGCACACATATACCACTGCAGGCCAATTCAATGTATCTCTAACTGTAGGATTAAATTCCGGATCGTCAGATAATGTAACAAAGAATAATGTTGTATGGGCAACTGCTCAACAAGATACTCTTTGGGTAGATGGTTTTGAAAGTTGTTTTGAATCTTATCCAAGAAATGGAAGAGATAACTATAGTTGGACGTGGAGAGATGTCAATGGTGATAATGATGGTCCAGGTTGTTATCCAGAAAGTTTAAATACCAGTTTTGAACTAGCATATGATGAAGATAAGGGCTTAGGTTTTGGTAACGCAGCGTCAGATGCTACAAATTGGGATGATTGGTATATTTCTCCTGAACTATGGCTAAGACCAGGAGTGGATAACTTAGCTAAATTCTATGCTAATGGTTTTAATTCAGCTTATCCTGAAACTTTCGATGTAATGTTGTCTCCATCAGGAGGTTCTGAAATTGAAGACTTTACCGTAACCCTAGCAAATGTTATAGATAACGGTGAAGCTTGGACTGAGTATATATACGATTTAACTCCATGGGCTGGAAATAAAGTACGTATAGCAATTCATCACCAATCAAGTGCAGCATACTACGAATTTTATGATTTATTTATGGTGACTGCAGGTCAGCTAAGTGCCAATGGTGCACCTAATGCTCCAGACGGTGTTACTGTTGAGCCCGCCCTCATTTATGAGGATACGGACGCTGATGGTACAGTTTCAAGTGGCGATACTTGGACTGCTAGTGAAACTTCTTTGGGAATCTTTTGGAATAGAAATGCTGAACCAGATTTAGCAAGTTACAATGTCTATGCTAGCCAGACAGATGGTTTTACACCTGGTAGTTCCAACTTGCTCGGTCAAGGTGTTCAAGGTGAAATAAATATTAATATTCCTGTATTGGATGCAAATGATCCTACTGATCAAACTATATTAAATCCTGACTATTATAATATGAGAACATTTGGAGCTGATTCCTTTGTTCATGAAAATCTGGTACAAGGAAATACATGGTATTACAAAGTAGGTGCTGTTGATAATGATGGCAATGAAACTATTTCGGAACAAATAGGTTATGTATTAGATAGTATTGCTCCTACTACTGGAACATTTACTATCGATAGCATTATAGATGGCTCATATTTACGATCTACATCTGAAGTCGCAGTTACAGCTGCTGACTGGTCTGATAATACAGGTATCAATTATTATGTACTTGGTATTGGATCAAGTGGAGATAATACTTCCGCTGATATTGTTGCATATCAAAATGTTGGTACTTCCACTCTTGAATTAACGGGATTATCACTTGACGATTATACAACCTACCATGTAAAACTTTATGCAGTAGATGGTGCTGGAAATCTTTCATCTTTAGTCATCAACGACTTTATGACTTATAATAATTTATTAGGAGACTATGACGCTGATTGGGATGTTGATGTAGAAGACTTAAATGCTTTTGTAAATGCATGGCCAAATGCCGGTGTAGATACGAATGTTGATATTGGTCCTGCTACAGGAACTAGTCCTTACCTATCTCCAAGTTTTGATAATCTAAATGATATTAATGATATTAGTGTATTTACTAGGAATTGGTTATGGACCAAAGCCCAAGGAAAGACATCTGAACCAGTTAATCAGAGAAAACTAAATCCAATAGAATTCACTGCACAATTATTTGGTAATCAAATAAAGATTACTCTTCCAGATAATATAACAGCTGGACGATTTGAGATTCTAAATGAAGGTAACACCTATCAATTCTCTGTAGCAAAAAATAATCAAAGCATGATTATACTTGAGAATAACAATAGCCTTGAAGAAAGCTATGAGTTTGAGTTTGGAAGACTTGCACAAGATGAAAAAGAATTATTTATCTATATTGATGGAGATGCATCTATGACAACAGTTGAAGTTAGTTATCAACTATTTTCAAAAGATGGTGAAGCTGGTAATGGTATAATGGAACTTGGTTCACCAGACGAATTTAAACTCTATCAAAATTATCCAAATCCATTTAGTAGTCAGACTACATTCCAGTATGATGTAGCAGAAGCAGCTTCTGTTAAGATTTATATCTACAATACGCTAGGACAACTTGTCAAAACAATTGATCGTGGTGATAATAGTGTAGGAACACATACCGTTGAGTGGGATGGTAAGAACGATGATGGCGATACATTAAGTAGTGGTGTATACTTCTATCAACTTCGTACAAAAGATTTTAATAAGACTATGAAAATGTTACTTGTTAAATAACTTCTAGAAGGAATCATAATAAAAATTTGAAGTGATATTAAACTAATTTAGTTTGATATAAATCATGTAATCTAATTAAGCCTAGACATTCTTTAGACTCATTCACTACTGGTAAAACAGAAATCTGCGAATCACGATCCTCCATTAATTTCATAGCATCGTGAATAGATAAGCCATGAGAAACGGATATAGGATTCTTATTAATCAATTCTCCCATTGAATCTGATAAAGTCTTATCTGATGCAATCGCTTTTCTTAAGTCCCCTTCTGTCACTATACCTTTAAGCTTTTTATTATCAACAATTAATGCTGCACCTAAAGGTTTTTCAGTCATTGCAGATGCGATATCTTCTAAAGAAGTATCTTCATCAATAATAGCTACATCTTCTAATGAATGAATTAAATGATTTACAGTTAGTCCTAATTGTTTACCTAATTCTCCGCCAGGATGATATCGTGCAAAGTCTTCAGCATTAAACCCTCTCTTAACCATTAAGACGGAAGCTAGAGCATCTCCTATAGCCAAGGCAGCTAATGCGCTTGTTGTAGGCACAATTCCAAGAGGGTCAACCTCACTCTCAATTGTTCCATTGAGTACAATATCTACATTTTTTGCCATATAAGAATCCATATTACCTACTAAAGCAATTAATGGTGATTGGAATTCTCGTAAAATTGGAATTAATCGTACTAATTCTTCTGTGTTTCCACTCTTTGAAATAAGGAGAGTTGGATCTCCTGGATTATAAATACCTAAATCTCCATGTAACGCTTCTGCTGCATGAACAAATACACTTTTTGTCCCTGTACTACAAAGAGTTGCAACAATCTTTTGTCCTATTAATCCTGATTTTCCTAGACCACATATTACCAATTTACCTTTGTTACCAATAATAAGCTCTGAAGCCTTTACAATATCATCATCAATTTGTTTTGCAACATTATTTAGCTGACGCGATTCATTTTCAAGAATTGCTTGAGCTAGTCCATTTATTTTACTTTTATCCATATATGAATGAATATAATTAGTTTTGGTGGGATTATGACTGATAAATTTGTAGAATGTTTACTATGAATATTTACATAACAGGTGCAAGTAGTGGAATTGGAGAGTATGTTTCCTATGAATATGCTAAAAGGGGTAATCACCTAGCATTGTGTGCCAGAAGAAAAGAAAAATTAGAGAATATTGCTACTAAATGTCGTGAAATGGGTGCTGAAGTGACCATCTACTCAGTTGATGTTACCGACCAACATTCCACCAAAGAATCAATAGATGACTTTTTATCTAAAATTACAACAATTGATTTAGTAATTGCGAATGCAGGTCTTGGATATCTTGATGCACTTCATAAAGGAGATCCAACATTAATTAATGAAGTAATAAAAGTTAATGTTATTGGGGTTCAAAATACAATCCTCCCCTTTATTCCGGTAATGCTCAAACAAGATAGTGGGCATATTGCATTAGTAGGATCAATAGCTAGTCATATTGCATGGGCTAGTGGTGGAGCATATGCTGCCTCAAAATTTGCTGTAAGAGCTCTGAGTGAAAGTTGGAGAAAAACATTACCAACAACAATAGATGTAACATTAATTTGTCCAGGATTTGTTGAAAGCGAAATGACAGATCCAGTAGAGTGGACTCCATTTATCATCAAAACTGATATTGCTGCAAAGAAAATTGTAAATGCATTACATAAGAAGAAAAAAATGTTCATTTTCCCATGGCAATGGCATATTGTGATTGCATTCAAGGGCCTACTTGATATATTTATGGCGAGCGCTGCAAGAAAAATGCATAAAAAATCTAAGTAATTCTGTAGGCTATGTAAAATAGAACTATACCTGGAAAGAATAGTAGTAAACTGAATGATTCTCCAAAAATTAATACTGAATTTATAATTGCAATTGGTATTACCAAGTTATTTGATATTGCAAGCCTGTAGGAATTCACTTGAGTTGCACCAATATTCCATAGTAAAAAACCAATTCCGGTAGAACATAACCCTAAAAAAAGTAAGGCAAATAAGTTTGTATCTGTTAGCTCAATCATAGTATCTGATACTGACAAGTAAACAGAAGAAGTAACTATAGTAGCACCCAGAAATAGTTGAGAAAAATTACTAATGATATCAGTGTTAGGATGCTCACTATTCCATTGCTTAAACCATATTTGTCCCCAGGCAAATACAAAATTAGCACATTGAATCAATAGAAATCCATACCAGTATTCAAATGGATTTGTAACATTATACCGCATAAGGTAGGAACCTAGTATTACTAAAAAAATAGCTAAAGTGTCTCTTAAGGTAATAATATTTTTAAAAAAATATTTATCAGCAATAGATATAAAAATAGGTGTTGTGATAGTAAAGGTTGCAATGAGATATGCAGGTAGATATTGATATGATTGTATATAAAAAATATACATTAATCCAAATTGGATTGCTCCGATGAGCACTAACTTACTATCCCACTGAAATTTTTTTAACTGATAGATTGAAATTGAGGCAAAAAAAACTAAAGCAATTAAATTTCTAGCATAACTAATAAAAAAAGGATTTATTTCTGATAATCCATACTTAATTATGCCAAATGAGAAAGACCAAAGTAATGATACTAAAACTAGATATCTCAATACTAGTCCTTACAATGCTTATCACATAGCTTGGCTAATTCTATATCTTTTTCAGTTACATCGCCTTTATCATGTGTTGTAAGCAAAATATGCACCTTGCACCACGTTATGGTGATGTCAGGATGATGATCTAATTCTTCAGCTAATGAAGCTACCTTATTAAGAAAATTAACACCAGATAAGTATGATGAGAATTCAAAGGTTTTTGAAATAGTTTTATTCTTATAATCCCAGCTTTCTAAATCTTTAAACATTAAAAGGGCCAGATCATTGGTATAACCATAACAGAAACAATCCATAGAATAATCCCTAGAGGTAATCCTACTTTAATATAGTCAGAGTACCTGTATCCACCAGGACCATATACCATCAAATTAGTTTGATAACCAACTGGAGTAATAAAAGATGCTGATGCTGCATAACATACTGCAAAAATAAATGGTTTTGGATCAAATCCAAAACTTGCCGCTAATGTTAGGGTTATTGGCGTCATAATAATTGCGGTTGCTGCATTGGATGCAATTTCTGTTAAAATCATAGTGATTAAATAAATTATTGCTAATAAAAAATATGGAATAAGATGTTCAGGAAATAAATTAACGATACTACCTATTCCATTACCAATCATCACATCTAATCCTGTTCGCTGAATGGCAACTCCCATAGGTAGAAACGCTGCAATGACAATGATTACCTGCCAATGGATAGACGAATAAGCTTCATTAGGTGTAATAACTCTAGCTAATAATAAAATAATTACTCCAAGAATAACTCCTACTACTATTGGAACTACTTTAAAAATAGCTAAACCTACAGCACATAAGATTGTAACAATACTTAGCCACCATAATGGATGGCTATCAAGATTGGCATCTGCCTTACCAAGCACAATAAATCCTTCTTTAGAAGCAAGTTGACTAATTCGATCTTTAGGTCCGTATACTAATAAGGTATCAAATGGTTTTAATATAAAGTGCGCTAATTTTCTTCTTATGACTTCACCTTCTCTGCGAATTGCTAATACAAAACTACCAAAAGTTCTTCTGAAATTAGCATCTTGAAGTGTTTGGCCTATTAGTTCTGAATTATCAGTTACAAGACATTCTGCTAATATATGATTCTCTTGCTCCAATTCTTCCTGAGTAAGCTTTTCATCAGTAAGAAGAGCAAGGTTTTCAATTTCTTTCAAGCGCTGAAAATTATCAAAAGAGCCTTTGACAAATAAAACATCATCTTTCTGCAATGATAAACCTCTTAGATTTGAAGTAATAATTTCACCACCCCTGAGAACATCTAAAACAATTACATCGTAGTTTTCATTAATTTTTCTATCTAATAATGTTTTACCACATAAAGGAGAGTTTTCGTTAACACGAAATTCTGTTAAATATCCGTCAAGACTATAGTCTTCAATACTTGAAGATTTTGCTACCCTTGTTGGAAGCAGTTTATATCCAATTGTAAATATGTATACTAACCCTATTACAAATTTTATTATTCCAAACTTTGCAAACTCTAGCATTCCAAGAGATACCGTACCTCCAGAAGTATCAACTAATATAGAATTAACAATTAAGTTAGTAGAGGTTCCAACGAGTGTTAATGTTCCACCAAGAATAGCAGCATAGCTTAATGGAATCAATACCTTTGAAGGACTGATCTTATATTTATCTGCTAATCGAATAGTCACTGGCATGAATATTGCTACTATTGCTGTATTGTTTACTACAGCAGAAGCAATACCGATACAAAATAAATAAGCAATCATCCCTATGACTCTAGATTTATCAATTAATTTATTTACGCTGATAATCACATATTCTAAAATATGAGATTTTTGTAATGCATAACTCATCACAAAAAGGCAAGCTATTGTCATAACCGCAGGGTTAGAAAATCCCGCAAGACTCTCAGCTGGACTGACAAGTCCGAGGATTAATAACAACCCAAGAACAAGTAGAGCTGTCACATCTATTGGAAATAATTCTGAAATAAAAAGTACTAATGCTATCAGAATTATAACACCTAGGAATATAATTTCCATAAGTACCGTGGAAAGGACTCGAACCTTCACATCTTACGATACTGGTTCCTAAGACCAGCGCGTCTACCAATTCCGCCACCACGGCATATTTTTAACAATATAAAAAAAATTAACTAAAAAAAGCGTTAATTATGATTCATTGCAAAATCAAGTTCTGAAATTAAATCATCTGCGTGTTCAATACCAACAGAAAACCTTAATAAATTAGGCGTGATACCTAGCTCTGCTTTTTCATCATGCGGTACAGATGCATGCGTCATTGAATAAGGGCAAGATATTAAACTTTTGACTCCACCTAAACTTTCAGCCAATGTAATAATACTTAATTTTTTTGCAAAACTGTCCAGATTGATTGACTGATCGAGCTCAAAAGAAATCATACTTCCATACACAGGTTTACCATCTGGACAAGAATGTTGCTTCGTTGCTAAATCAAATTGTTTATGAGATTTTAATCCTGGATAAATTACTCTTGTAACTCTAGAGTTGTTATCAAGCCATTTAGCAATTTTACCAGCATTATCAAATTGCTTCTCTACCCTAACAGATAGGGTTTTTACTGATCTTAAAAGTAGCCATGCATCAAATGGACTAGGAAGCGCACCTCCAGTATTTTGAATTAAGGTTATCTTTTCAGATGCTGAATCATCATTTATCATTAATGCACCACTAAGCACATCAGAATGTCCACTCAAAAATTTTGTGGTACTATGCATTACAATATCCGCACCAAGGTCCAATGGCCTTTGTCCATAAGAACCCATAAAAGTATTATCAACACTCACTAAAACATTATTCTTATACGCTAATTCTGAAACTTTTTTAATATCAGCTAACTCTAGTAGAGGATTACTTGGAGTTTCAAGGTGAATTAACTTTGTATTTTCTGTAATTGATTCAGCAATCGTATCTAAATTTGTTGTATCAATAAATTCAAAATCCACTTTATTATCATTTAATACTTTAGTTACTAATCTAAAAACACCTCCATATACATTTCGTGAAATCAATACATGGTCTCCAGGCTTGAACATCATAAATATGGCAGTCATTGCCGCCATACCAGAAGAAAATGCATATGCATACTTAGCATTCTCAAGCATAGCTAAATTTTCTTCTAAAGCTGCTAATGTTGGACTTCCGACCCTCGAATAAACATATTTTGATGTACTAGCAAAAGTAGGTTGTCTAAAAGTAGATGTAAAATGAATTGGAGTTACAGCTGCTCCTGTTTCATCAATTTTATTTCCAATATGAATAGATTTGGTTGAAAAATGTAAATTATTTTTTTTATTAGCCACGTGTGTATCCTTTCGAAAGGTAAGATTCTAACTTCTTAAATTTAATTTCTATTTCTTCTCCAGCCGGGGACAATACTTTTATTTTATCATTTCTACCGATTTTTTCTTCAATGTTATTTTCAGGTAATCTCACTGGATCTGACTTTGCGTCCGATAAAGCATCTGCATGTGTAAGTTGAATATTTTTCTGAAGAGGAGCTTTATCTGTTGGTCGGGGATTTTCACTAATTTGTGCACGATACACTCTTTGTACAATTGATGCTCGTAAGCTTGCCATTAAATCTTGAAAAAAAGTATATGCTTCTGCTTTATACTCTATTAAAGGATTTTTTTGTCCAAATGCTCTAAGACCAATTCCTTCCCTTAATTGATCCATTCCCAATAAATGATTTCGCCATTTTTCATCAATAGTGCGTAATACAACAAATTTTTCAAGCTTACGGAGTAGCTCTTCAGGAATAATTTCTTCTTTTTTATTATAATATTGAAGTGCTTTATCTAGTATAAGTTTAACTATTTCTTCTTTATTATTTTGATCTTTAAAATCGGACTCATTGATATCGATTAATAGATGTGCATTCAATTCTTGATTTAAAGCTACCCAATCCCAATCTTTAATGTTTTTTATATCAAACGGCTCAAATAAATCGTAGATAAAATCTTCAATAAATTCATCTATTGAAGATTTAATTGATTCTGATAGTAATGCTTTATTTCTTAACTCATAAATAATCTCTCTTTGCTGATTTAGAACATCATCATACTCAAGCAAATGTTTACGCATACCAAAATTTCTTTCTTCAACTTTCTTTTGAGCATTACTAACACCACGATTTAACATTCCAGCGCTTAATTCTTGATCTTCATCCATTGCTAATCTGTCCATATACGAAGCAAGTTTATCCATATTGAATAGTCGCATCAAATCGTCTTCTAATGAAATATAAAATTTTGATGAACCACTGTCTCCCTGCCTACCAGATCGACCTCTTAATTGTAAATCGATACGTCTAGACTCATGTCGAGCAGTACCTATAATATGTAATCCACCCAACTCCTCTACTCCAGGACCTAATTTTATATCAGTTCCCCTACCTGCCATATTGGTCGCAATAGTAATAGCTTTTTTTAAACCTGCTTGTGCTACAATTTCAGCTTCACTTTTATGTTGCTTAGCGTTTAAAACATTATGAGGTATTCCATTTTGTTTTAACATTTTTGATAATAATTCTGATACTTCTACTGAAATGGTACCAATTAAGACAGGTTGTCCTTTTTTAAAATATTCACTGACTTCATTTATCACTGCTTTATATTTAGCATGCATTGATTTGTAAATAACATCATTGAAATCTTTTCTAACAATTTGACGATGTGTTGGAATTACGGTAACTCCTAAATTATAAATTTTTTCAAATTCTGCTGCTTCAGTATCAGCTGTACCTGTCATTCCTGATAATTTATCATACATTCTAAAATAATTTTGAATAGTAATAGAGGCTAATGTTTGAGTCTCTTTTTCAATTTTAACATTTTCTTTCGCTTCTAATGCTTGATGAAGACCTCCACTAAATCTCCTTCCAGGTAAAACTCTTCCTGTAAATTCATCAACAATCAGCACTTGCCCATTTTGTACTACATATTCTACATCTTTATCAAATAGAGTATATGCCTTAAGTAATTGATTAAGATAGTGAATCTTTCCACTTCGCTGTGAATGTAGTTGATAGGCTTTTTCTTTATTCAACTTTTTTTGATCATTAGATAAGTCTTTTTCATCAATATCACTTAACATTTCTCCTAAATCTGGGATTGTAAATGCTTCCATATTATCTGGAGATAGAGCAGTTCTACCTTTATCTGAAAGATCTACACTATTTGATTGTTCATCTATAGCAAAATATAAATCTTCATCTAGTTCATGTAATTTTTTATCTGCAATAAATTCAGATTCTACACTGTTCATTAGCTTTAAAGTGCCTTGCTCTTGAAATAGCTCCTGCAACTTATTGTCTTTAGGTAACCCTTTTTTTGCTTTTAATAAGAGCAGTCCAGCATCATAAAGCTGTTCTTCTGAAGGTGAATCTATTCTCATAATTTCTTCTGCTTGATTTACTAAAACTGAAACTAATTTTTTCTGCTTTCTTACCAAAGATTGTACTGGAGAACTTAAATCTACGTAAGATTGATTAATTTTTGTTTCTACTGGCCCTGAAATAATTAAGGGTGTTCTTGCCTCATCTACCAATACACTGTCCACTTCATCAACTATGGCATAATGATGAGGTCTTTGAACTAAGTATTCAGCATCTATTGTCATATTATCTCTTAAATAGTCAAATCCAAATTCATTATTTGTCCCATAGGTAATATCACAGTTGTATGCAACTTTCCTTTGATCTGGATTCATTGAGTTTAGAATATGCCCAACAGACATCCCTAGCATCTCAAAAACCTTACCCATCCATTCTGAATCTCTTTGGGCGAGGTAATCATTAACAGTAACTACATGCACTCCTCTTCCAGATAATGCATTTAAATAAATAGGCATAGTTGCGACTAAGGTTTTGCCTTCACCTGTTTTCATTTCAGATATTTTACCTTGATGAAGGACAACTCCTCCAATTAACTGTTCATCATAAGGAATCATTTCCCATTTAATTTTTTGACCGACAGCTATCCACTCTTTTCCACATAACAATCGGGAGGCATGTTTTACTAAGGCAAATGCTTCTACCAAAATATCGTCAAGTACTTCTTTCTCAATTTGTGTACGTATTTTCTGTACTTCTTTTCTATCAGAAATATCTTTTAGTTTTTTGCTTTCTATGCTTTGAATTTTATGCTGCACATCTCGCTGAAGCTCTTTAGTTCTTTGAGCTAGATAAGATTTGTCTTTTCCTTCAAGAGTGTTATATAGGTCATTAATTTGATTAACCAACGGTTGAATCTTTTTAATTTCTCTACCAGACTTTGTACCAAATATTGTTGTTAATAAGCTCATATTGATTATAATTTTTTATATACCGAATCTAATATACCATTTACAAATGCAGTGCTATCTTCTGAACTAAATTTCTTAGCATTTTCTATTGCTGAACTAATCGTCACTTTGTGAGAGATTTCATAGTGTTGCATAAGTGACATTTCACATATTGACATTTGCATAATCAATCTGTCAATGATATTGATTCTTTCGATTGTCCAATTTTCAAGGGCAGACTCAATTTTTTTATCTAATGCATCAACATTCTTAATTGTTGATTTAAATAATTCATCTACAAATTTTCTAGTTGGCTTATCGAACTGATATCTATCGTTGATATCTTGAAGAACTTTCTTTTCATCTTCGCTGGAAACATGCTTCGCGTAAAGAGCTTGAAGTACCGCTTCTCTCGCTTTTTTTCTATGTTGTTTTTCACTCATCAATGATGCCATTTAGCAAATTCATTTATTCTTCTTTCTGCAAGTAGATTCGCGGCTTCAAGAGTTGAAATATCATTTGTTGCTGCATAATCAAATATTCTCATTAATATATAATATATTCCTTCTACTTGATAATGGGCTTTCTCTTTATTGTATCCTTGAAGTTCACTAGCTACATTTATTAATCCACCAGCATTAATCACATAGTCTGGTACATACATAATTTTTTTTCTAATTAAGAGCTTATAATCTCTTGCTTCTTTCTCAAGTTGGTTATTTGCAGCACCTGCAATAACGGAGCATTTCATTTTTTTAATTGTTTCAGGATTCACAATAGCTCCTAGAGCACATGGGGAAAAAACATCTAAGTCTAGACTAATCAATTCTTCATTGGAAACAGGAATGACACCAAATTCACTAACAACTGTATCTAATTTGCTTTTATTAATATCATACCCATAAACAATGGCTCCTTCTTTATGTAGGTGCTTACATAGATAATATCCTACTTTTCCAAATCCCTGGATACCCACCTTAAGATCGCGCATTGAAGTTATGCCTAACCTTTTCTTGAGTGCAGCTTTCATACCAACAAAAACTCCTAAGGCAGTTAATATAGAAGGATCTCCACTACCACCCATAGCTCGCTTAATGCCAGTAACATGATTAGTCTCCATTCTAATAAACTCCATATCATGTACCGACATACCAACATCTTCTGCAGTAATATACTTTCCATTAAGGCTTTCTACAAAGTTTCCGAAAGATCTTAAAAGTACTTCAGATTTATCTGAATTTGGGTCTCCAATAATTACTGCTTTTCCTCCACCTAGATTTAAGTTTGCTATTGATGCCTTATAAGTCATTCCTTTTGATAGTCTTAAAGCATCAACAAGAGCTTCCTGCTCTGTTTTATATGGATACATTCTACACCCACCAAGCGCAGGACCTAAAATAGTGTTATGAATTGCTATAATTGCTTTCAAACCAGAACTTTCATCATTACAATAAATAACTTGTTCATGATTTGTCTTACTAACTCTTTCAAATATGCCTTTAGTCATAACTTTCCTTTTTATGCTTTTAATTTGGAATATGCATTAATAATATGCTTTACTAAATGATGTCTAGCAATATCATGTTCACTTAATTTTACAATTCCAATATCTTTTATATCTTTTAAAATACTTAAAACACTAACTAATCCTGAATGCACTTTCTTAGGTAAATCAATTTGAGATACGTCGCCAGTAATGATTGCTCTAGAATCTATACCCAATCTCGTTAAGAACATTTTCATTTGAATTGTAGAAGAATTCTGAGCTTCATCTAGAATCATAACTGATCTATTAATTGTTCTTCCTCTCATGTATGCTAAAGGAATAATTTCTATTACACCTTTATTGAGAAGCATTTGAATTTTACTTTTTGGTAATAATTCATGTAGTGCGTCGTATAGTGGTGCAAGGTACGGATCTATTTTATCTTTTAAATCTCCCGGAAGAAAACCTAAGCTTTCTCCGGCTTCTACAGCAGGCCTACAGAAAATAATTTTTTCAATTTCATTTTTTTCAAGTAAAGACAGAGCATAAGCAACAGCTAAGAATGTTTTTCCTGTACCAGCAGGACCTACGGATATGACAATATCATTTTTAAATAAGGAGTGTAATAATTCTTTCTGACCGTCAGTTCTAGCATGTACTGGACCTTTTTTACCGTAAAAAACAACATTACCAATAGATTTTTTACGATCTAAAGTTTGCTGCATATTCATAGCTAGCAATTGATTGATATCCTTAGTGGTAAGGTTATTACCTTTTTTGATCGAGTCCACCATATGGCCTAGTATAACTGAAAAATGATCTAAATCTTTTTTTAAACCCTTACAAAAAAGACTATTACCACGAATATTAATATTTAGTGGAAGTGATTTTTCTAGAAAAAGTATATTCTGATCACCAATGCCATACAGCTCTGTCAGGTCAACTCCCTTTATTTCAAACGTTTTTTTCATTCTCTTTAATGCCGATACCTAAATCATCTAATTGTTCATCTGATACAGTATTAGGGGAATCTTCCATAAGAGCTGAGGCTGAAGTAGTTTTTGGAAATGCGATGACATCTCTAATATTATTAACACCAGCTAATAACATGACCAATCTATCAAGTCCAAAAGCAATACCTCCGTGAGGAGGAGTTCCAAATTTTAAAGCGTCAATGAAGAATCCAAACTTATTACTAATATCTTCTTTAGTAAGATTCATTGTTTCAAAAATTCTTTGCTGTAGTTTTTGATCATGAATTCTAATAGATCCTCCTGCAACTTCATAACCATTGATTACAATATCATAACCTTTTGATATAGCTTTTTCAGGTTCAGCTATTGCAGTTTTAATATCTTTATCTTTTGGTGCTACAAAAGGATGATGTACTGAATCAAAGCGTTGATTGTCTTCATCCCAATTAAATAAAGGAAAATCTACAATCCATACTGGCTTAAAAATTGAATCATCATATAAGCTTAACATCTCAGCGATTTTAACTCTTATTTTTCCTAATACCTTTAAAGATAACTGAGAACTATCAGCTACCATAAAACATGTTGAACCTTCATTTATATTGCAATCTGATACAATGTTAGATTGAAGATTTTGATTAAAAAATTTTGATATTCCTCCTTGAAATGAACCGTCACTATACTTCATCCATGCCAGTCCTTTGGCGCCAAGAGATTGTGCATAAGAATCAAGATCAGAAATAATTTTTCTAGAAAAATATTCTACATTATTTACATGAATCATATTAACTGATTCAGAATTTTTAAAAGCTTGAAAATCAGATTGATCAGAGAACTTTTTAAAATTTTGTATTTCAATTGAATATCTTAAATCAGGCTTATCAGTACCAAATCTATTCATCGATTCTTCATATGATAAGATTGGAAAAGGAGTTTCCATTTTAGTACCGTTTACTTTATCAAATACAGTTACAATAAGTTTTTCTACCATATCTCTTATATGCTCTTCGTCAACAAAGCTCATTTCAATATCAATTTGAGTGAACTCAGGCTGCCTATCTGATCTTAAATCTTCATCTCTAAAACATTTTACAATCTGAAAATATCTATCTAAACCAGAAATCATAAATAATTGTTTATACATTTGTGGAGATTGAGGTAAAGCATAAAATTTACCATTATGCACCCTACTTGGTACTAAATAATCTCTCGCTCCTTCTGGGGTAGATTTAGTTAATACAGGAGTTTCAATTTCAATAAAATTTTGGTCATTTAAAAAATTTCTAACTACTTGAGTTGTTTTATGTCTGATAATTAAATTATTCTGCAATTCAGAATTTCTCAATTCTAGATAACGATATTTTAATCTATGCTCTTCAGTTGAAGCTTCTCTATCATGAATAGACATCGGAAGCGGAGCAGATACATTCAAAATATGTAATTCTTCTGCGACAACTTCTATTTCTCCTGTTGTAATATTCTTATTAATTAAATCATCTGATCTGGAAATAACTTTACCAGATACTGATATTACATCTTCGTTTGATAATGACTTTCCCTTTTCTATTAGAGAATCTGAATTAAGAATGATTTGAGTTTTTCCAAAACGATCTCTGATATCAATAAAAATAATTTTTCCATGAGTTCGCGTAGAATTAACCCATCCAAGTAAATGGACATTTTCATTTATATTGTTTTTGGTTAATTCACCACAATTATGTGTTCTAGAATCCATATAGTTTCAATGTAATAATTATTTTTCTAATTCTTGTGCATTTTCGACAAGTAATAATACCTTATCTGGAATATCATCTGTAGAGTCAGAATTAATATCAGCGATACCTGCTGAACAAGAAAACTCTATTTCTTTTTCTTCTGTTTTTACCGATATGACTCCCTCCTTGAGGTTAAGGATGGAGTTAGTATGATTTTTCATAATCCCAAAATAACCCTCAGTTCCTGGACACCTTACATATGTCACATTGTCAAAACTGAAAGAATCTGTTGGAGTTACAATATCTAGACTAAAGACTTTATTCACTTTTTAGCCTTTTCCATTGCTTCGTCAATTGATCCTACATAAGAAAAAGCATTTTCTGGAAGATCATCCGCCTCACCATTTAATATTGCTTCAAAACCTGCAATAGAATCTTCTAACTTTACATAACGACCTTCTAGCCCTGTGAATTGCTCTGCTACAAAGAATGGCTGAGACATAAACTTTTGCATTTTTCTTGCTCTAGATACTACCATTTTATCTTCATCAGATAGCTCATCCATACCAAGAATTGCAATAATATCTTGCAAGTCTTTATATTGCTGCAATGTTGTTTGGACTGATCTAGCAACATTATAGTGTCTATCTCCAACTACTCTTGGATCAAGAATTCTAGATGTTGAAGTAAGCGGATCAATCGCAGGATAAATTCCTAACTCAGAAATCTTTCTATCTAACACTGAGGTTGCATCTAAATGAGCAAAAGCAGTAGCTGGCGCAGGGTCTGTTACATCATCAGCTGGAACATAAATAGCCTGGATTGAAGTAATAGATCCTTTTTTAGTGGATGTAATGCGTTCTTGCAAGTCTCCCATTTCTGTAGAAAGCGTAGGTTGATACCCTACTGCTGAAGGCATTCTTCCTAACAATGCTGATACTTCAGAACCTGCTTGAGTAAACCTAAAAATATTATCTACAAACAGAAGAACATCCTTACCTTCATCGTCACGGAAATATTCTGCCATTGTCAAAGCACTCAAACCAACTCTTAATCTTGCTCCTGGTGGTTCATTCATTTGACCAAATACTAATGCAGTTTTATCAATTACACCTGATTCCGTCATTTCCGCATATAAATCATTTCCTTCTCTAGTTCTTTCACCAACTCCAGCAAAAACAGAAAACCCGCCATGCTCTGTTGCGATATTTCTAATAAGTTCTTGAATTAAAACTGTTTTTCCAACTCCGGCACCACCAAATAGCCCTGTTTTTCCACCTCTAGTGTAAGGTTCCATCAAATCAACAACCTTAATACCTGTCTCGAACATCTCAGAAGTTGTTGTCAGATCTTCCTGAAGTGGAGCAGATCTATGGATAGGTGACGTCTTTGTATTTCCAACATCTCCTTTTTGATCAATTGGATTTCCAAGTACATCAAACATTCTTCCTAATGTTTCTTCTCCAACAGGAACTGAAATTGGTTGACCTAAATCTGATACAGCTGTACCTCTTACAAGTCCATCAGTTGAATCCATAGCAATGGTTCTAACAACCCCTTGACCTAAATGCTGAGCAGTTTCTAGTACAAGATTTGATCCGTCATCTCTTTTAATATTTAAAGCATTCATAATTTTTGGTAAATGCCCTTCAGTGAATTTTACATCAACCACCGCACCAGTTATTTGTAGTATTTTACCTTCATTATTCATTTTTATGTCCCCTTAATCGACTAGCGCTTCTGCTCCACCAACAATTTCTAACATCTCTGTGGTAATTGCAGCTTGACGCGCTTTGTTAAATTCTAGTTTTAATTCTTTAATTATTTCTTTTGCATTTTCTGTGGCGTTATCCATTGCAATCATTCTAGCAGCTTCTTCACTACTGTAAGACTCTAACATCTGCTGCCACATTTGTACTTTCAGATGTTTTGGAAGTAATGATTTGACAATACTTTCTTTATTTGGCTCATAATCATAGTTATAGTTCTTAGGATTATAGTCCTCAGTAAAATCAATTGGCAATACTTTTTCCATCAACAAATCTTGGGATGCCAATGTTTTAAATCTATTATAAATCACATTTACTTCATCTATTTCATGATTTTTAAATGCTGTAATGAATGTTTCGGCAATATCAGATGCTGTATCAAAAGTCATATCTTTCCAAAAGTCATAAAAAGACTGTACAACATTATATTTTCTTTTGGTGAAATATTCTGAAGACTTCTTTCCTAAGCAGAATAAATCAACTTTGTCTTTTCCAAGTTTTTCAATTTCTTTTTCAGCAAGTCGAATGACACTGGAATTAAAAGATCCAGCAAATCCTCTATCACTTGTAATAATGATTAAAGCTGTTTTTGAAACTTTCCTTTTATTAACTAATGCTATATTGTCATTAGATACTTGAGGTAAAATTCTACATATCATTTCTTGGGTATTTTTTGAATATGGTCTTGATATCTCCATTTTATCTTGAGCTTTCTTTACCTTTGCAGCTGCAACCATCTTCATTGCTTTAGTTACCTGCTGAATACTACTTACAGATTTAATACGTTCTTGTAGACTTTTAAGATTTGCCATGTTAGAAGCTCTTTTTAAATTCCTCGATCACTTTGTTCATCTTTTCAGCTAAATCATCTCCAATATTACCAGTATCGTCAATTTCTTTAATACATTCGGGAGATTTAGAAGCAAAATGCTCTAGTAAGCCAACTTCAAAATCCTTTACAGACTCTAATTCTACATCATCAAGATAACCTTGACTAGCTGCATAAATAATAAGGACTTGATTCGCTGTAGACATTGGAACATATTGGTTCTGTTTAAGTATCTCTACCATACGACGGCCTCTAGTAATTTGTGCTGCTGTAGCATCATCTAAGTCAGAAGCAAATTTTGCAAATGCTTCTAGCTCTCTAAATTGTGCTAAATCTAATCTCAATTTACCTGCAATTTTTTTCATTGCTTTGATTTGTGCACTTCCACCAACTCTTGAAACTGATAGTCCAACGTCAACTGCAGGCCTTACACCACCATTGAATAAGTTAGTATCTAAATATATCTGTCCATCAGTAATAGATATTACATTTGTTGGAATATATGCAGATACATCACCTTCTTGAGTTTCAATAACTGGCAATGCAGTTAATGAACCTGAACCTAAATCTTCTGATAATTTCGATGACCTTTCCAGTAATCTGCTATGTAAATAGAATACGTCTCCTGGAAATGCTTCTCTTCCTGGGGGTCTCCTTAAAACTAATGACATTTGCCTGTAAGCTGTTGCTTGCTTAGATAAATCATCGTAAACAATTAAACCATGCATTCCATTATCTCTATAGTATTCTCCCATTGCACAACCAGAATATGGTGCAATATATTGTAAAGGAGCTGGATCTGATGCATTAGCAACAACAACTGTAGTGTATTCCATTGCTCCATTTGCTTCAAGTTCACCAACTAATTTTGCAACAGTAGATGCTTTTTGACCAATGGCTACATAAATACAGTAAACAGGACTATCGCCACTATGAGTAGCTTTTTGATTAATAATCGTATCGGTAGCAATTGCCGATTTTCCAGTCTGTCTATCACCAATAATTAATTCTCTTTGACCTCTACCAATTGGAATCATACTGTCAATTGATTTTAAGCCAGTTTGTAATGGCTCTTTCACTGGAAATCTTTGCATTACTCCCAATGCTTTTCTTTCAATTTGCAGAGAGTGTTTTGCTTTAATTGGACCTTTACCATCCATTGGAACTCCTAAAGGATTTACAACTCTTCCTAATAATTCTTTTCCAACAGGAACTTCAACAACCTTACCCGTTCTTTTTACAGTATCTCCTTCTTTTACAAGACTACTATCTCCAAAAAGTACTACACCAACATTTTCTTCTTCTAAGTTTAGTGCCATACCAAATACATTATTTGGAAATTCTACTAACTCGGAACTCATAACATTACCTAAACCACTTGTTCTAGCAACACCATCTCCAATTTCAAGAACTTCACCAACTTCATTAACGTCAACATTGTCGTCGATATTTTTAATTTGGTCGCGTAATAAATCGCCGATTTGATTAGTTTTAATATCCATTTATACCCCTATTAATTTTGATTTTGCGTTTTCTAATTTAGTTTTCAAGCTACTATCAAATAGCATATCATCAATTTTAATCTTTAATCCTCCAATTAAATCTTTATTAGTTGAAAAATTAATATCAATCTTCTTACTAGTTATGTCGCTCAGCTTATCTGATAATTGATTTCTCATATTCTCATCCATTTCTGCGGATGATGTTACTTCAACATATGCTATGTTCAATTTTTCTTTTACTAAAACTACAAAACTCTTATTTACATCAATTAACAAATTCATATCATCATTTTCAATCATGACTAAAAGTACTTCAAGTAAATTTTTATCAAAAACTTCCTTAAAGGCTTGTGTAAAAATGTCCATTTTCTTACTCATATCAACTGATTTTGACTTTAGAAATGTATTAATCGTTAGATCTTTTTTTGATAAAGCAGTGAGTTCATTTAAAGATACTTTAATATTTTGAAATGTTTCAAAAGTATCAACGCTATTGCACAGCGCCTCAGAATATATCTTTATTTTTTTATGATTTTGCTTCATCTGTTTTCATTGCATCTAGTGAAGACTTAATAAATTTATCGTTATCATCATCTTTCACATTTCTCTGTAATATCTTAGAAGCTAAATCAATACTAAGATCAACAACTTCTTCTTTGATTTCTTTAATTGCTCGCTGCTTCTCGATTTCAATTTTAGACTTTGCATCGACAATAAATTCATCTGACTTTGCCTTCGCACTTTCTAAAATTTTATTTGCTGAATCTTCAGCTTTTTGCTTGCTATCAGTTACGATAACCTTACCTTCTTTTTTGGCTTGATCTAGTATTTTTTGTGACTCATCTTTTATTTGCTCTAAATCAGATTTTGCACTTTCCGCCATTTTTAAAGAATTTGCGATATCCTCTTCTCTCTCTTCAAGAAAATCTAAAAGAGGATTCCATGCATATCTCTTTAGTACAAAAAGAACAGTCATAAAAATAAATAATGACCAAATATAAGTACCAAGATCTGGTGTTAATAAATCCATACTTCTTCCTTACGTTTATCGTTTACTATTAACCAAGAACCAATGATAATAATCCAAGCAAAATTGCTGCTCC
>CENP01038502.1_pt1 | contig 23678 bp, 11 predicted proteins | sample 361281 | NCBI WGS metagenome assembly CENP01 (sample SAMEA2591122, study PRJEB7988) | marine metagenome | biome: marine biome (ENVO:00000447); feature: deep chlorophyll maximum layer (ENVO:xxxxxxxx); material: saline water (ENVO:00002010), including plankton (ENVO:xxxxxxxx) | depth 70 m | reverse complement strand
TTACCAAAATGTAAGTGTCTTTGGGGAGGAGGATTCAACCAAACGCGCCATGCGTTTGCTACTATGTCAAGCAGTAGCAAATAATATTAAAGCTGCCAGTAAACTTCTTGGTATCTCACTTCCCAATAGAATGTAAAAAAAAATCGCTCCGAAGAGCGATTTTTTTTCAGTGGCTTAGTAAAGCCAATGACTAAATTATTTTGAACTAACAGCCAAGTTGTAAACAACTAAACCGAATCCAATTTTGTTAATGGCATCACCAACGTTGTAAATAACATCCATTGGAAGACCACCAAAGATACCACTGTACCATCCTTCTGTTCCAGCCATGTATCCGATAGGATAGATAGCCCATCCGATGAATACAAACTTCAAAAGAGTTTTGTGAGCAGAAAGTACAGCACCACCAGCAGCTTCAGCTAGTTTTGCAGCCCCACCTTTCCAGATTTCAAAAACAATTGCAAAGTAAGCTAATCCAGAGATAAGACCCCATAATGCAGGACCATTACCAGTAGTGTGAACTGCTTCTCCGAAGTAACCTGTTACAAGCATGATTACTGAAAGGAAGATTAATTTCCACATCAATTGCTTAGTTGCTCCAGCAGCTTTTAGGATTAAGTAAAATTCAACACACATTAACGGCACAGTCAACACCCAGTCAACATAACGAAAGAATGTTGGAGACGTGGCGTTAGTTGCCCAGTAGTCTCTCATGTACCAATAGTGTACAGCAGCGATAAAGGTAATCAGACCTGATACCAAAATAGAGGTTCTCCACTTGCTGTCAAATGAATTCATTGACAAGAAGAAGAAGGCAGATGCTGCCATCATAGCCATACATCCTACAAAGAATGTAAACCCTACATAATCGTCTGTAGCCATCGCAGGTGCTACAGCAGATAAATTAAAAAGATTTTCCATAATTAAATTAATTATTTATTTTGTTTAGGTAAATTTAAAAAAAATTAAACTTACTCACTATTTAAGTGACATTTTTTTAAAAAAAAATATACTAATTTGATATTAATACCTACTAAAAATTACCAAATTGGCATTCTGACCACTTTTGTGTTTATGTTGCTAGCATTCTTATTATCAGGTAGTTTTATGGATATTTTTTGGGGTTTTGGTGTAATTACTGTCGGAATTTTACATGGGGCTAATGATTTAGAAATTTTGTCAAAAAAATTTAAAGGGGGGGTAAATAAATTATATCTGAGGTTTTTAATGCTTTATTTACTGGTTGTGATACTAGGAGCAATCTTCTTTTTCACCCTTCCTTCTTTAGCGTTGCTTATTTTTGTCATATTTAGTAGCTATCATTTTGGAGAACAGCATTGGGAAAATAAATTAGCGATGTACCGATATAATTTTTTGTTTTATACTATTTACGGCGCTTTAATTTTCTTTTTGATATTTACACTTCAATATGATGAAGTTGTTGTAGTAATCGATAGAATTTCAGGATATACCCTCACTTATGAACTATTTTTATACCCCTGCATAGGATTAGGAATAACGCTAATAATATGGATATTGTTCGTCAAACAATTAAGGATTTTCTTTATTAATGAATGCCTACTGCTATTGTTATTAGGTGGTTTATTTTCAGTTGGCTCCTTATTATTTGCTTTTGCTTTTTATTTTGTCGTTTGGCATAGTTTACCTTCTTTAAAAGAGCAATTGATATATCTCCATGGTGATTTCAATCTCAAATCTTTTTTTAAATATTTTAAGAGTTCATTTATCTATTGGATTGCGGCTTTAGTTTCGCTTTTTTTGGTTTATCGTTATGTTGATTTTAAGGCGGATTACTTTATGCCTTTGTTTTTTTCATTTCTTGCCGCAATTACATTCCCACATACTATAGTGATTGGAATGATGAAATACAAAAATGCTTGATCTCTTAAGGTTTTAAATAACACTGAAAAGATTAAATTTGCCTTAACCGAACAAAAAACGATATGTTTGACAGTTTAAGTAACAAACTTGAAGGCGCTTTTAAAGTTTTAAAAGGGCATGGAAAGATCACTGAAATCAATGTCGCAGAAACCTTAAAAGAGGTCAGGCGTGCCTTATTAGATGCTGATGTTAATTTCAAGATCGCCAAAGAATTCACCAATACGATTAAAGAAAAGGCACTCGGTGCGAAGGTACTAACGAGTCTTCAACCCAGTCAATTACTGATAAAGATTGTCAAAGATGAATTGACGAAATTGATGGGCAGCAGCGCAGCAGGTATAAATCTTTCCTCACGCCCCTCTGTGGTACTGATGTCTGGTCTTCAGGGATCGGGTAAAACAACCTTTAGCGGTAAATTAGCGCTTCATCTTAAAAATAAAAAACAAAAGAATCCATTATTGGTGGCATGTGATGTATATCGTCCTGCGGCGATTGATCAATTGAAAGTGCTAGGTGAACAAATCGGAGTATCGGTTTATAGTGATTTGGAGGAAAAAAATCCAGTTAACATTGCCAAAGCTGCGATTGCAGAAGCAAAACAAAAAAATAATGATGTAGTGATTATTGATACTGCTGGTCGACTTGCAGTAGACGAAGTTTTAATGCAGGAAATTTCCGATATCCATAGTGCTGTTATACCTGATGAAACGCTATTTGTGGTTGACTCAATGACGGGTCAAGATGCAGTAAATACCGCCAAAGTATTTCACCATACTTTAAATTTTGATGGGGTCATTTTAACCAAGTTAGATGGTGATACCCGAGGAGGAGCTGCTTTATCGATTAAAGCTGTTGTTGACAAGCCGATAAAATTTATTGGTACTGGTGAAAAAATGGAGGAATTGGATGTTTTCTATCCTGAGCGAATGGCCGACCGTATATTGGGAATGGGAGATGTAGTCTCATTGGTGGAGCGAGCACAAGAGCAATTCGATCAGGAGCAAGCACGTAAAATCAATAAAAAAATTGCCAAGAATCAGTTTGGATTTGATGATTTCCTCTCTCAAATTCAACAGGTAAAGAAAATGGGCAATATGAAAGATTTGATGGGTATGATCCCTGGAGCCGGAAAAATGATGGGGGATGTGGACATCGATGATGACTCATTTAAATACATAGAGGCAATTATAGGATCAATGACACCCAAAGAACGTTCTCAGCCTACAATTCTCAACCATAGCCGAAAAAATAGAATTGCTAAAGGATCGGGAAGAGATATAAACGAGGTCAACCAATTGATCAAACAATTTAATCAGATGAGTAAGATGATGAAGATGATGCAAGGAGGAAAAGGAAAACAAATGATGCAAATGTTTCAGGGGCTAAAATAAATTATGGAAATACTTGACGGGAAAAAATTATCCGAACAAATCAAAGAAGAAATCAAGCAGGCTGTTAGCTTGCGTAAAGAAAATGGTTTAAAAACTCCTCATTTGGCTGCGGTCTTAGTTGGAAACGATGGTGCGAGCCTAACTTATGTGGGAAGCAAAGTAAAATCCTGTGAGCGTGTTGGATTTAAGTCAACTTTAATTCGACTGGAGGATTCAATTTCTGAGGAAGCTTTGTTGTCAAAAATTAAAGAACTTAATCAAGATGATACTTTAGATGGCTATATTGTTCAATTACCCTTACCCAAGCACATTAACGAAGAGAAAATTCTATTGGCTGTCGATCCCAAGAAAGATGTAGATGGCTTTCACCCAGCCAACTTTGGACGTATGGCATTGGAAATGGAATCTTTTATTCCTGCTACGCCATTTGGAATAATGGAAATGTTAAAAAGATATGATCTCGATATTTCTGGAAAACATTGTGTGGTTATAGGAAGAAGCCACATCGTGGGTCGACCTATCAGTATTTTAATGAGTCAGAAGGGTCAACCTGGAAATGCAACGGTAACACTCGCCCATAGTAGAACAAAGAACCTAGCTGCGCTCACTCAAAAGGCAGATATTATTGTCTCTGCGCTTGGTGTTCCAGATTTTCTTAAAGCAGATATGGTAAAACAAGGCGTAATCGTAATCGATGTTGGAATTACAAGAGTTTCGGATGAAAATCATCCAAGGGGGTATGTTATTAAAGGTGATGTAGATTTTAAGGCGGTAGCGAAAAAATCAAGCTATATTACGCCAGTACCTGGGGGGGTAGGACCAATGACAATTGCGATGCTATTGCAGAATACTTTGCTTTCTTGTGAAAGAAGTGACGGTTAATTTTCAGCCGATTTAACAGGTTTTTTTATTGGATTCTCCTCCAAATTGTAGATGGTTAAAATTAATAAACCAAAAGCAACTGAAGAGATAACGAGTAAAACATTCGTCAGTCCGTAAACGCTAAATGATAGCCGGATAAGTATGGTGCATATGACAAATCCAGTATTTCTTATCAACTGTGAATATCTTTCCGTGTATTGGAAAGAGAGTAGAAGAATAAATACATCAGCTAAAATAAGAATACTAAAAAATTCATTGTAAAAAATTGAATTGATATCTGAACTGGCGTTATTAGAAATAAGTTCATAAACCCAAGAGTATACACTGATAAAAGAAATAACTACTAGTATGGGTAACAGTATGAGACTTACGGCTTTTTTTGAGGCTACAAAACTTTGAATGTTAGGATTCAAAGGTTTTTTAGGTAATCTCGACCTCCCCTTGTTAAAAAGATAAATCAGAAAAAAGATAATCAATACACCCATTACATCGTAGATCAATTGAATATTTTCAGGGGTGGATAACCAATTTGCTTTTAGATCAATTTGAGGGATATCTGCAAAAATTCTTCTAATGAGAATAAGAGAAATAATTTCGAATTGTTTGGAAACGGAGGTAGTAAATGATCTGGGTAGGTTGACAACCAAAAGATAAATCTCATAGACAAGAATGATAGAGAATGGGGTGTAAATTGCCGAAATAGGGTCAATCAGTAAGCTTGCTTCAAATGGAAAATGAAACCAATCAAATTTTTTGGCGTAAATCAGCACAAGGTGAATTATAAAACCGATAACTGAGAGCCAAAGGGTGGCAGATTCAATCCTTCTTTGATTTGCCGCAGAAAAAACTCTGGTGTAAGTCAAATCAATAACCTGATGCCATCGTTTCATAATAAAATAGTAATTGTATGGTTTGCTCGATTACATCCAAATATAACTTTTTTTGACAAAACTTTGATGGCTTATACTTTATCTTTGCGATATGGATCTTGCAAAAAAGGATCACAAACTGGAAAAAGGAGAGGTGCTTCCGTTGATGGAAGCCTTTTATACTATTCAAGGGGAGGGATACCACAAAGGAAGTGCAGCTTACTTTATCAGAGTCGGTGGTTGTGATGTTGGATGTCATTGGTGTGATGTCAAGGAAAGTTGGGACCCCGATATACACCCAGTTACGGCTATTCATGAAATTATTGATTCAGCCAAAAAATATTCGGATACAGTAGTGGTCACTGGAGGAGAGCCCTTGATGTGGAATATGAATCCATTGACACAGGGATTGAAGTCTTCAGGATTAAAAATTCATATTGAAACATCTGGCGCCTATGCCCTCTCTGGTCATTGGGATTGGTTCTGCCTCTCTCCAAAAAAAAATAAGCTACCAATTTCTCCTGCCTACGCAAGGGCAGACGAATTGAAAATGATTATTCACAATAATGATGACTTTAATTTTGCGGAATCTCAATCCGAAAAGGTAGGTAGTGATTGTAAACTTTACCTTCAACCAGAATGGAGTAAAAGGGAAAAAATGATGCCTTTGATTGTTGATTACGTTATGGAAAATCCTAAATGGAAGGTATCGCTTCAGACCCACAAATATCTCAATATTCCTTAGTTAATCGCGCTAGATAATCCCAGTTATTTCCTGTCATTTCGAGATGGGTTTTTAGCCCCACTTGCTCAGCGATACCCTGTAGATTGCCAATGTCAACGTATAACCACGGAAAAGTGGCTGTTTTGTCAGCATATCGTATTCCATATTCTAATTCTCCGTAGTAGCTCAAAGCAGGAAGTATTTTTTCGCCTGTTTCCGTTTCGTCGAATAGGTAAATTAAATCAGAAGAATCCAGTAGTATTTGCCCTCCTGTATTGAGGAGTTTTACGAGGTGATCGAGTAGGGTTTTTAAATTTTCAAGTTTGCCACAAATCCCTGTTCCATTCATCAATAGTAAAAGGGTATCAAAAGTTTCTTCTTCATACTCAAAAACAGACTGTTCAATAGTTTTTTTCAGTCCTCTCGCGCTGGCGGTAGCAATTGCTCCTGGGGAGATGTCAATTCCTGTAACTTCAAGTTTTTTTTCATTCTGTAAAAACAGACTGTGACTCCCTGCCCCACATCCAATATCCAAAACTTTTCCCTTGGCCAATTTTAAAGCTTGTTGTTCTAACTTGGGCATTTCGGAATAGCTCCTGAAAAAATAGCTGAGGTCAATTGGATCTTCTTCGGTGAGACTTGTCCATGTTATTAACGCTGTTGAGAAAGGTTCTTTTTGATAATCCCACAACGCCTGCCCAAATAAATCTAGTTTGTCGTCCACCAACCTAATCGTTAATAAAGCAAATACTTTAGTCTTGTTATTTTAAACTTATCTAAACCTTCATCCCAAGTTGACCTAATCTGTTTTTCCTTCCTTCCATCTTGAATTTGTTTTTTTAATTTTTTAGTTCCTGCAATTCTGAAAAAGCCTTCTTTAAAAAAACTTTTTGGCTTGGGAAAACTGCTGTAAGCATCTAAAAGCCATTTAATTTCAATTTTATCAGCCACATTATAGCTGCGAAGGTCAAAGCCATGACAAAGTTGATTTTCTAGTTTGGGATATTTAGCTCCAAAATTGGATTTTGGCGTAAAAGTAAATTTTCCCTCAGTCAGTTCGGGGTGACCATATATCTGAAACTGCATTTCAGTTCCTCTGCCCACACTGATTTGGGTTGGCTCCAGTAAACAGAGACTCGGATAGAGGGCAATGGCTTGGCTATTTGGGAGGTTTGGGGAAGGTCTTAAAGGCAAATCATAAGGCGTATTGTGAGTGTAATTTTTTATTTTGACAACGTTTAGATCACATTTTATTTGATTTTTTAGCCAGCCCTCACCATTGATCATTTGTGCGTATTCTCCAATGGTCATTCCATAGACAATAGGAACTGGATGCATTCCTAGAAAACTTTTACTGTCTTGCTCTAATACGGGTCCATCGATATAGTGAGCATTTGGGTTGGGTCGATCCAATAAGATCAAAGGGATATTATTTTCTGCACAGGCCTCCATAATATAGTGAAGGGTGGACAAGTAAGTATAAAACCTTACTCCGACATCTTGTAGGTCAAATAGCATTATGGAAACTCCTGCTAGATTTTGATTTGAGGGCTTTCTTTGACTACCATAAAGTGAGATGATTGGAAGCCCTGTTTGTGGGTCTTTTTGATCTGATATTTTTTCTCCTGCGTCTGCTCCACCTCTAAAGCCGTGTTCGGGCGCAAAGACTTTTTGAACCTTTATACCTAGAGATAATAGGGTGTCAATTAGGTGTTTATTTTTCGAAATTACTGAAGCATGATTGGCGACTACTCCGACTTTGTGTTCTGCTAGTAATTTTATATAAGTGGGGATTTGCGCAGCTGCAGGAATGACCTTTTGCTGACTGCATGCGGTAAAGCCAAAGCCTAAAAAAAGAAAAAATAAAAATGTACTTTTGAATGAGGCTTTCATAAAACAAACTTAATTTGAATTTACCTTTATTTATCGCTCGTCGGATGCGGCTCGATCATATGGCTAAAGGTAGTGTTTCTGCCCGTATAATTAAAATAGCAATCCTGGCGGTAGCTATGGGAATGGCGATGATTTTAATCGCTGTAGCTACGGGAAAAGGCTTACAGAAAGACATTCAAAATAAAACAGCTGCCTTCAATGGTCATCTCGTGGTGTCTCCATTTGAAAATAGTGAATCCCAAATTTCTGTACTCCCGATTGCGGATAACTCTGATCTTTATGGTATGTTACAAAATGAACTGGGTGTATTGCACGTTCAAAAAGTAGCGATGAAAGGTGGGTTACTAAAGTCTGAAGCAGATTTTGAGGGGATAGTGTACAAGGGAGTAGCTAGCGATTATAAATGGGAAAATTTGGAGGGTTTTATGGTGGAAGGTCGCTTCCCAAGGTTTATGGATCGTCCCTCGAAAGAAATTATAATTTCTAAAGTTATTGCTGATAGATTGTCTGTTGCAGTAGGGGACGAATTAACAGCTTATTTTCAAAATTCATTACAACAGAAAGTTCCCAATATTAGGAAATTTGAGGTTACCGGACTCTTTTTGTCTGGTTTTCCAGATTTCGACCAAAATTTTGTAATTGGTGATCTGCAACACGTCCAGCGGATAAATAAGTGGAATCCAGAGGAAATCGGGGCTTATGAAGTCTTTACTTCAGATATCACCGCTTTACAGTCAATTGCAAATTCAATCTATGCTAAATTACCTTCTGACTTAGATGCAGTTGAAATCACGAGACAATATGCCACTATTTTTCAGTGGATATCACTTTTTGATTTCAATATCCTAATCATAATTATTGTAATGATTATAGTTGGGGTTATAAATATGTCCACTGCCTTACTGGTTTTGATTTTAGAGCGGACAAGAATGATAGGTTTATTTAAAACAATCGGTGCAGGAAATAGATTGATTCGTAAGATATTTTTGTACAACGGAATCGTTATTATGGGGTATGGTCTATTTTGGGGAAATCTTACAGGCTTGTTATTTTATTTCAGTCAAAAATATTTTGGTTGGATTCGTCTTGATCCCGAGACTTATTATGTAAATACTGCTCCCGTTTCATTAAATTTATTTGATTTATTATCAATAAATGCTGGAGTTTTGATCGTTAGTAGTCTTCTTTTGCTAATTCCGCTTGCGATAATAAGTAGTATTCGTCCCGCTAGAGTATTACGATATCGTTAGTTTATTTGAGCTTGTTTCCTTTTTGTAAAGTATGTGGTATCTTTGAAGTGAAAATTAACTAATGAATTACGCTAAAAATATTTTAGAAACCATTGGAAATACACCATTGGTTCGGTTGAATACTATCACGAAAGAAATCCCTGCCCTTGTTTTAGCGAAGGTGGAGAGTTTTAATCCAGGAAATTCTGTCAAAGATCGCATGGCGTTAAAGATGGTGGAAGATGCTGAGGCAGATGGTAGATTGAAACCTGGCGGTGTTATCATTGAAGGAACCTCGGGGAATACCGGAATGGGATTGGCACTGGCAGCAATCGTAAAAGGCTACAAGTTGATCTGTGTTTCTAATGATAAGCAGTCGAAAGAAAAATTTGACGTACTCCGAGCCATGGGAGCTCAGGTAGTTGTTTGTCCCACTGCGGTTGCTCCAGATGATCCGCGATCTTATTATAGTGTTTCCAAAAGTTTGGCGGACGAAACTCCCAACTCTTGGTATGTAAATCAGTATGATAACCCCTCAAACAGCGTAGCTCATTATGAACAAACAGGTCCAGAAATTTGGGAACAAACCAACGGAAAAATAACACATTTTGTGGTTGGGGTTGGTACAGGAGGAACCATTTCGGGGGTTGCTAAATACTTAAAAGAAAAGAATCCTTCTATAAAAATTTGGGGAGTGGATACTTATGGCTCTGTTTTTAAAAAATACCACGAAACAGGAATTTTTGATGAAAATGAAATTTATCCTTATGTGACAGAGGGCATAGGTGAAGATATTCTTCCTGAAAATGTTGATTTTAAGTGTATTGACCATTTCGAAAAAGTCACTGACAAAGATGCAGCTTTGTACACCCGAAAGCTTGCCCGAGAAGAGGGTATTTTTGCGGGAAACTCTTGTGGCGCTGCTGTTAAGGGAGTTTTACAGTTGAAGGAGAACTTTACCGCTGATGATGTAGTTGTAGTGCTGCTACATGATTCTGGAAGCCGATATATTGCCAAAATTTACAATGACGATTGGATGATCGAAAAAGGGTTTTTAGAAAAGTAATTTTCTAATAATAATTATCGATCTGTAATTTCTTATATATTCCTCGATTGTTTCTTCTGTAGATACTAAAATCGAATATAATACTTAATTCAAATAGGCTTGGGGAAAACACTTTTCCTACTTTTTGATTGGAGAAGTTATAGTGCAATCCAAAATCAAAATTCTCTAATGCTAAACCTACAGTCATTCCAAAATTATTTAGGCTAAAGGAGTTAACCGATCCGGTTTGTTGGGTGAATCCTACAGAAAACTCACCTAATTGAAATTCTTCGTTTAATCCTATATAAAGAGCCTCACCATACTTGACTAAATTTAAAAATGTGTATAAGTAAGAATATTGCGGAAGAAAACCTCTTTCAAACGGATTAATATTTAATTCATAACCAGCTTGAAGTGAGATACGGATGGGTTTTGTATAAGGGACCTCTTTATTAAATGAAATATTGGGTTTGTTAAGATGTTTTAAACTCAAGCCCAACATATAAAATTCATTATGAATGATGAATGACGCACCCAGGTCAAAAAAATTGATATCAGTGATTAAAGGTGCCAAAGGATCAATTGATTCAGTACTTATGAATCCTGTTGACATATTTAGCTGATCTGCAAAAATTAAATTTTCAACATTAATACTTGAACTTCCTAGCCCCAATGTTACTCCAGGAAGAAAATAAGTGTAATTGGAAAGTTGGATTTTATAGATATAGGATAAATTAACCAGTGAGTTGGTCAATCCTATATCGTTTATTTTGAAGGAATTAACATCAAACCCAATTGAAAAGTTTTTGTCTTGAAAAGCGATGGAACCAAAAGCATATTTGTTGTCCATGTTACTTTGATCATTAATTTTCAAGGAATTGAATAAAACACCAACCCTGTTCAGTTGATTCATTCCAAAAAAGCTTGCATTGGATTTTTGCAAAAATTTCACTTGATTAACGATGTAATCTTCTTGGGATCTAACCACTATCGGGGCTAAAATCAAAAGGATTAAACATAGAATTTTTTTCAAGTTGTTTTGCATTATCTTATAATAACAAATGTTCCACTTTTTTGGACCTCGATATCTCCAAATAAGGTCGTTCCATAAATTGAATAGATATAATAGGGAGAATCAATCTGTGTGTCTCCATCCCATCCCGTTATATTCATTGATTGGAGTGGGGTACTAGGATCTATTACTTTTTCTTCTGTATAAATCAAATTACCACGGTAATCGTATATCGTCATTTGAAAGGACTTGAATCCACTAAACAATGGTGTGAATCGGTCATTGTAGGTGTCATTGTTTGGTGTAAATACATTTGGAACCATTATGTTGTAACCCTTTCCAACCACTAATGTTTTTGATTCTTCCTTGTAACATCCCAGTGCGTTGTAAATTCTGAGTCTGGGGTAATAGGTGCCGGATACACCATAAATATTGGTTACTGGAGATGCAGTTCCAATTTGACTAAAGATTCGCTCTACTGGTCCACCATCTCCAAAATCCCATTCTGCATAACTGTATGTTCCTGTAGAAGTATTGGTAAACGTAACTTCTTCTCTAGCGAGAATTATCGGGAGTTGGGTATCAGAAGAATTCCCTGATACTTGGGAGTTAAATGAACTGAAGGTAAAGTTTGGCTTACCAATTTGAAGATCTATTTCTGCACTTACCCTACAACCTTCCTCGTTTTTTATGATGAGATCAGCTATTTCAAAGGACTCACTTATCTCTACCTTAAAGGTTGTATTGTCCAATTGCTGATAGGGAACTGGATTGTTTTCATCAGAATAATAGAATTCAATATTTCCATCGTAATTATTAAATACGTTGACATATAAATAACCCGATCCACCAGATTCACAAATGGTGCTTGAACCATTGGTGAAATTGTATTCACTCACATCAATTAGTGGGGCATTAGTAATGACTAAGTCTTGGTTTTGTGGGACTGTAATCACTTTTACTGTTCCGATTCCAGAGTCGATTGAATTTAAAGTACAAGTCCAATTAATCGGTTCAACAGTCACTCTATATTGCCCTGGTGTTAAGTTATTGGCAAACTCCTGGTTGGAAAGGTTAGATAAACCATTAGATCCATCCATTTCAAGATAGGAAGAAGTACCAGCGTCATATTTTTCCCACACTACACTATAGGGGTATTGGACATTTGAGTTATTTAGTGTTCCCCCAATTACATTGAACTTAATTTTTCCATCGTCTCTATTGGGGTTATCACAAGAAGGCTCTTCAGCAAAAACTGTCAAAGTGTTGGACTGAGGACCTACCACTAAGTCTGGCTCAAGAATAAATGGACTAAGTTCATCGAGGATTTCAATTTGAACTTGATCTGTAACGTCTTTTTCGCATCCCTTACTATCCTGAACGGTTAAAAATAAGGTACCGGGATCATTAACGGTGATGTTTTTCCCTGAATATTCGAAGATGATTTGATCAGCTCCAGAACCAGTAACGAACTGCCAGTTGTATTTGTAGAATGGCTCTCCGTCAATTCCTACAAAAGGAACGCCACCTTGAACTACTGCACTTATCTCGACTTCTCGATCACATTTATCCAGTACGAAAGAGGATTCGCCAATATATTCTAATTCAGTAAGCTCAGGGATAATTAATATTTGGTTGAGTTCACAGAGCGTAGCTGTTGCGCTCCCTGTTTCACTAATTCTAATGCTGTAATCACCAAATGGTACGCCTTTGATGGCATAGTTACCGGATCTGTCTGAGGTCAATGGCCAAGTGATTTTACTGACGTCTGATGAGGAATTTGAAGCCAAGAAAATTTGACTGTAGCCAACGCCGTTACTACTGATTTTGGTAACCTCAATAGTAATATTTCCACCGTTTATCTTTTCATTTACCAGGCTAAATAAGATATTATATCTCAAGTTATCTATTGAACAGCTGTCTACGTTGGGATCTGCTGGGGGCGCTTCAACATACCTTAAATTAAGCACTTCAAATCCTCTTCCTCCAACTACCTGTGTGTTAGTAATGATTTCGTTGTTTCCGCAACTACCCTGATTGTTACTGTTGATAATAGCACGATAAGACCCCTTCGCAAGATTTTGTATAGATAGATTACCTTCTAGCGAAGGTATATATTGCCAAACTTGTGTGATAACCTCAGTTGTTTCCGTACTTCCTGATGAAGTTACGGTTGAGGTTATTGCAGTTATTTTTTGCCATTTTATAGACATTTGTGGCGTAATGGTATTCTCATCTAGAATGAGTGATATGGAACCACCGCTATCGGATCCACATGGTGGATCTTCTTTTTTGACATCTAGAATTAGTATTTGATTGTTGCCTTCATCTAGAACTTCAACGGTTCCTGAACCCAATTCACAAACGTTTGTGTTGGAGGTTGCTCCAGAAGCGGGTGTACCAAAAATTTTGTATTCATAAGTTCCTGCTTGGTCAATTTCAATGATTGCGTCTCCTGCTCCAGAGGATAAGTTTTGCCAAGTATTAAAGTAGTTGAAGTTTAATAATGTTGATTTAAGTTGAATGGACAAACTGTTTAGATTAGGATTGCCCGTATAAGAGAAAGTAACGTTTCCTTCTTGACCAACAGAGCAGTCAATGTTTTGTGGTGTCGCTTGAATATCTATTTCGCTATAATTCGGGAGGCTTATTTGTGAAACAAGATTGCCTGCTTTAGAACAACTTGTATCCCCACCTGTTACAGTGTAACTGGAAAAACTACTGTGGTTACTTGTATCAATTCCAGTTATGATAATCTCTCTGTCTGAAGGTCCAGAAGAAGTTCCACTTAATCCATTATCAAACCTAACGGTGTAGGGACCACCTCCATTGACTCCTCCATTTACATTAAAGACCAATTGAGCAAAGTCACCCGGACAAGCAGGCACTATTCTTTGGGTAGTATCCTCAACAACAGACAATTCGTTAGGGACTAGAACTTCAAAGGAATAAATTTTTGTACAAGCTAAGTCACTTTGGTCGTAACCGAAAGGTGCATCTAGGGAGGAGACATCAATTGAAACTTCAACAGTATATATTCCCGACACAGGTGGGTCAACCGTTAGTTTATTTCCTCCACTTCCAATGTTGTTACCATTTCTATCCCAGTTATAAATATAATTAGAGTTTAATCCTCCGCTTGCCTGAACTTCAAGAACCAGCGCCGACGTGCTACAATTGAGGGAAATTTTTTCATCAATGGCAGTATTACTGCTAACACCGCTTACTGCATTGGGTGCGTTTCCTGGGGTGGGCGCGACGTCTAATGGGTCTGCACCCAGAACGGTGAAGCTCTCCCTTAAGATACATCGGGCGAATTCATTATCTGTTACTTCTAAATTATAAACTCCAGGAAGAAGATTATTAATATTCATTGTGCTGTTCGTATAGCCAATAGCAGGGTTTGACCATGCATAGGTGTAATTGTTTGACCCACCTGTCACTGCTAGTTGCCCTCCATAATTTAGTTCTATACTACCAAATCCAACATCGGGGTTTTCGTTACAATAATCATGGACAACTCTTGTATTAGCTGCCAGTGTGATCGATAATGTTCCTGCCATTGTAACCACATCACTTGGAACTACACATCCAGCGCCATCGCGCACATCAACCCTTATAAGATCACCGATCTCCACCCTACCTGCGGTATTAAATGCAACGGGCTGTGATGCAGGAAGTGCATTAGGGAACTCATAACTACTATTTGTGGTTAAGTTCCGAAGTGTATAAATATAATTAGCGGTTCCACCAGAGGCTTGAGCCGTAATTGTTTCTCCGCAAGTATCTGGTTTAGATATGGATAGTGGCTCTGGCTCCGTTATCTCGAAAGTCTCGGTTGTGGAGGTACAGCCCCCTGTCAATACAACAGTTAGATCATAAAAGCCGGACTCACCAATTTCATTGTATGTTATCATTGAAGCAGTAGATGAAGATTCCTTTCGATATTCCCAGATTAGTGAGTAATCTAGCGTAAGGTTCGTAATGGTTGCTTCATTAATAATTTCACCATTTTGAGCAGATTGCACCCCATTACCATCTAGTAAATCAACCGTGAAAGGTAAACCTGATTGATCTGAAGTCAAGGTTACCTCATTTTGGTTTGTGTCTGCAGTAACAGGAACTTCAGCAGGTATATTATTATTTATCTGTTGTGCTAATCCAATTGCAATAGCAATATTATCCTCAGCATCAGGGTTGTCGAAGGCTAGGGATTTTATAACATATTCGTAGGTTGTGGTATTATTTATAAGAATTCTTATTCTGTCATTTGCATCAAATGTTCCGGATACTGTGAGTGTATTGACTTGAGCCCTGTTAGAACCAACTCCTCCTGAAAGGAAAGTATTTAAATTCTCTGGTACAATAATTCTTCCATCTGCCAAACCATTACATGAAATGTCTTGAACTGCAATAGCTGATAAATCACTAAAGGTAGGTTTAGGATTGACTTGAATGCTAAAAATAGTGCTGTCCTCTGGACCGCATTGGTTTCCTGTTGTTGAAATGGTAAAGGTATAGACAGTGATTTCCGTGTCGTTGGTATTTGGCGACCCAGTAATTCGATAAAACTTTTCATTCAGATCAGCACTAACACCAGTATTTTGGAGGGTTAACCAACTTGGTATAGATGAGCTGTCGATGCCATTGGCTTGACCTCCAATTGTGAAGGTTATAGGAACTATTTCATCTCCTACGCATACACCACTATCATTGACCTGATTTGTAGTTGAAGCATTCGAGGTTAAAACAATATAAGAATTTGGATTTACCCTAATCTGACCAAAATCAGTGGTGTTACTACACGCCCCTGTTGTGATTACATTATAAGAGAAATCAGTAGTTTGTGTTATCGTTAATGTTGGGTTTCCATCGATGGTTAGCCGATTATCAGCAGAGGTGAAAGTCCCAATTAAACCGTCAGGAAGCCCTGTTACGTAGGCAAAATCAGCACCGCCGCCTATTTGAAATACAATTGGATCTATACTTGGACTTGCAGGATCATCTCCATTACAGATCACTTGATTTTTAGCTCCTGAGATATGGGTTAACTGATCTTTGGGTAGAATGGTGATTTCTCCACTTAAAAATTCTTCTTGACAACTACCACTGCCAACTATGGAAACAGTTACAGTATAGGTCTGTGGGCCAGTATTTTTGAGGTTTGGTTGCCCTGAAATGACTGCATTATTACCATTTAGTGCAAAGTTAAGACCAGGTGGGAATCCATCATAAGTATAATTCACTGCCGAACCTCCTAAATCAAATGTAATAGAAGTTATCGAAGTATTGTCACATATTTCTTGATCTAAACTAGTAATACCGGAGGTCAATGAAATAGTAGCGGCAGGAACGACGGAAATACTTCCATTGAGCGTGACTGGGTCACATGTTCCTGTGGTGGTTATGGTATAGTCATACAGGGTAGTTTGTGTAACAGCAGCGGTAACCACGCCAACTATACTTAAAGTATTTGAAACCGCGTCGAAGGCAACATTTACTCCTTCTGGTAAAGTTTCAGAAATATTGGCAAAAATAGTACTTCCACCAAACTGGTAAGTGATGGTTTCGATGGCGCTTAATGTTGGGTCTCCACCTGCACAAACGACTTGGCTATCCGTACCTGCTGCAGTAGTCAATGTTAATTGATCTTTAGGATTGACTGTAATTATACCCGAAAGAGTAAACGTACTGGTTCCACAGAGGAAATTACCGCTTAGACTATAATTGTAATCAAAGGATTGCTGAAGGGTATTTCCAATTTGGGGTGTACCATCAATAGTGAGTACTTTGGTAATATTATCAAAAGAGAATTGAAGCCAATCTGGATTGTCAGCTCCCTCTAGTACTTGAGTAGCGCCAAATATATCGTAACGAATTTGTTGAATAGCTCGTTCATCACATACTGTTTGTTGCTCTGGGCCACTCGTTTGATCAAACACACCGAAACTGGAAGGATCAACAATAATCGTTCCGCTGATATTTGAAGTCTGGGCAGTACATGCTGGACCTATAGGTCTAAGAACATAACTGAATTCTGTTGGGTTATTGACAGTTTCTGAGGCAGTACCTGATATGATAAAAAACGTGGAGGTCTGAATGGTATTGGGTTCCGATATGGTTAGGTTTGTTCCAGTTTTATTTGTGGATATTAAAAATGGAATGCCATCCAATGCATGCCTGATTTCTAAAACAGGGGAATTATAAGTGGCTTCATAATTTGCACTTAACCCTATATCAATTGCAAGTTGATTACCCGCTTCATCAAAGGTGGAAGTATCAGTGGGAGAGAAGGTAAATGTTTCTTGATTATTAATGACCACATTTATCGTTCCAGCTGCTCCATCAGTTCCACCCAAATTGATTTGTGTTATTTGCTGTCTTGCAAATAATTCACCATTTACTCCATCTGGAAGATTGGTTTCATCAGGGACAAATTCTAATCCAAAAGCTGGGTTATTAACCGTGAATTCTATGGGAGTAATCTCTTGGAATGCACACACGTTTTGATTGACAGTAGTGGCATCTACAACACTGATTATCGGTGAAGGGTTAACAATAATTCTACCGCTAAATGACGCTTCGGGTTTACATCCATTTACATTATTAACTGTTACTACATTATAATCAAAGGAAGTTGGCTGCACAGGATTTATATTGGGTCTACCACTAATGGTAAGAATTCCCCCGGCAAATGAATCTGTCACGCCTGCTGGTAATTCTGCGTCATCAATATCTGCGCTTAATGCATTTTCAACCGTGAATTGAATCAGAGGAAGGTCTCCGTCATCACATATTTCTGTTATTGTATTTCCTACGGTAAGCTGTATGCTTGAGGATGGGCTGATTGTTATAAACCCACTAATCGAATCTTCAGTACAGGAATCATCAGGAACTGTAGTTGTTAGTGTATAATTATAGGTTGTGGCTTCTCCTTCTGGGTTTCCAGAGAGGGTTATCATTGTAAGTACCTCAGTTGAGTCAATCACTGTGAAATTCACGCCTGGGTCAATGGGTCGGTTGACAATAATACTAAAGCTTTGACCTGGGATAGCTCCCTCAACAGTCAATATATTTAAATTATCATCATAGGTAGATGAAATCACCCCTTGAATTGCATTCAATATTCCATTTCCAACACCATCAAGGTCGTCACCATTTTGAACGGTATAAGAATAATCCAAACCATCAATGGTGGTTACGTAGCGATTTGAGGGTGTTATGGGGAGGTTAATGTTTTCTGTAAGTCGTAAACGGGTTATTTGAACAAAGTCTTGTCTTGAAGGCGTAATACCATCTGGTAGATTCATACTGGTTTGAGAAACCACTCCAGTGGCTGCCCCTTTTAATGAATAACTGATGTTTTGAATCGGATCACCCTCACATACTAGCTGGTTACTATTGCTACCTGGAATGAGTTGAATATCAGCAGGACCAGGTATAATAACGGGATATTTTCGTTCTGCTCCTGGGCAGTCTCTTGGAATTGCTCTTACGACTATAATTCCTGAGTATCCTTGCTGCCAATTAAGAGTCAATTCTTTATCATCAGACCCTGGATCAGCTTGAAGCTCTCTACTTGCGATACTAATTACGGTATTTTGATTGTCTTCTCCTCCAGTTCTTATGGCACTTAAGTCATCTACAAACCATCTTACTGGATAGTTGTCAAAGTTTCTTAAAGTAGTAGTTACCAAACCTGCAGCTGGAATAGGACACTTTGGTAATACTGAATCCCCTCCAATCGGAGCGATTAATGGTAAATCAGTATTTCTTTCTGCAATATTAAAAGTTGAGATTACGGTTGTTCCTGTTACTGCATCACATGATACTGGGGTGACTTTAATTTGAAACTCTCCAAAATAGCCACTATTCCAATTCACCACACCAGTATTTTCGTCAATTACCCCTGGTACAGGTACGTCGGGGTTACCAGCGGTAATACCCTCAATTTCCCATAACAAGGCGCCGTAATCATTTGTTGCAGCATTACTTGCAGTAAAAAATTGAGTACTTGGCGTTCTATTTGTTGTTTGACAATCTGGCAAAACTCCTGTGAAGGATCCGTTACACAGTATCGCGCCAAATTCCGCATTGAGGTCACTCATGTCAATAGGCGCTAATAGATCACTGGCCTCTAAGCTTGGGACAGTTTCTTCCACAACATCAACATTTACGTTATACCAATTGGAGGGTGTTCCACAGCCAGTTGTCCTTACACTTATGGTTGCAGTTCCCGAGTAATTGGGATCCCAATTTACTGTCATTTGTTGTGTTGATACTGATATTGCAGGTACATCAAGTACTGCATTGTTTCCTGCTGTGGTGGGATTTATTCTAGTGAATGTATAGAGCGGAGCTGGGGGACTTGTCTGTTCAGCAATTACAGTGAGCAAATTTAATTCATTGTCATAACTCGCATTGACAATATCGCTAGGTTGAATTGCCGCTGCTAAACGCTGACCCAAGTCGTCAATGGTATCATCAACAGCTGAAACGACGGGAATTTGTTGTCCGTTTACTACCACAATGTAGGTAGCTCCTCCCGTAATCGTTGCAGTAGCTGAAGTGATTTTTATCTTGGCTTTTTGTCGTTCTTGTGCAGAGATTGATCCTGCGGATTCAGGTTCAATTTTCCACTCGAAAGTATTGTATAATTGATTAAAGCTATTGTCTACAAAACAAGTATAAAAGTCAGTAGGGACAGTAGTTGGCTCTCCCTCTATCGTAGCTCTTTCTTGACAAATGGTGTTATTATACCACTTGTCTGTTACTCCATTGTATATTACTGCATTATAAATAGAATTATTGTCTTTCATAATTACTTGAGGAGCGATTGCCTGAGGTGTGACAATGATGGAATAGTTAATTGACTCTTCAAGACATCCACTTCCCTGTGTTCTTACGGTAAAGAAATCGGTTGGACCTGCAGTTCCAGTAATTGTTACCCTGTTATCTGGAGCGGTGACTTCATACCACCCGACCCCAAGATCTGCTCTGGGTGTTATATTTCCACCGTTAGTGCTAGGAGTGTATGCAGGATTAAGATTTTCTATCATTACTGAGGTAGCCCCGCCTCCCCATTCAAATACAATCGCGTCGCGATCACCAGGATTTATTCCAATAGTATCATTTGGACATAAATTATTTGTTGAGTTAGGATCTCCTGATACTTGTACCAACGAAGATGAAGGCTCAATATTGACTACTATAGCATCAGAAATGGCAACACATCCTTCTCCAGTTACTGAGGACAATACCCTCAGGTTATGTGAGGGTGCATCGGGCATACCCACCGAAATTTGACTTTGACGGGGTTGCAATGAAATTAATTTGGCTGCAGCGCTATATGAAGCTGAAATTCCTGGTGCATCATTCGTTATTTTGTTTGCTAACCCAAGTCCAATGCTGTCAGTATCGCTAGTTGCACCTGTTGTGGTAAACGAATAGGTTCCAGATCCTATATAAACCACATAATCTTCTCCTATAGCGAGTGGGTTACTAGTTCTTGACAAACTGATTTGCATTTGGTTTGGGTCAGGAATTTGAGGATTGTTAACCGTACTGGTGACAATAACTCTATAGTATATAGTTTGAGTCGCTACTTCACTAAAGGTAAGTGTTGCATTGACTTCTCCTGCAATAATATCCCAATTTTCATTATCAATTGAATTTTCCCACTGATAGGTAATCCCTGGACCGGTAGCAGCACCATTAAGAACCAGATCGGGGGTAAGTGTGTTTTCACAGATTGTTCGATTGGATAAAATCTCACCTGTCACTAACTCAGGTAGAATCGTAATTAAAATTTCATTGGTAGATTGGAAACATTGAGTCCCATTCAATTCAGCAGTGACTGATCTTCTAAACCAAGTATTCTCTGTCAGTGGCCCCGGGTCATAGTTGTTATTTGTAGCGCCATTGATGTCCGCCCATTCTTGTGTTTCGGTTTTATACTCCCATTGATAGTTAATTTGTCCAAAAGAAGAATTAGCTTCACTAACGCTTGATATAGGCTCGGGATCTGTACCAAAGCAATAAGTTTGAGTAGCATTATTATTAATTGATCCAGGATGAATATCATTTATCTGTATATAGTGAATATCACTTACTTCTTCGCAGCCATCACCCCCGCCATTGACTTTGGTGACCCTTCTGTAGTAGAATGTTTGTGTAGAAGTTAATGTCGGGGGAGTGTATGATGCACCATTGGCACCATTTATACTGGTCCAACTACTATTTCCAGTAGTAGAAATCTCCCACTGATACTCTATGAAAGCTCCTGTGTTTCCACCAGAAACTGTAAGTGTTGTAGGCTGTACAGTTAGTCCAAAACATAAAACCTGAGGATCTGTTGGATTGATTAAGCCCCCATTTAGGTTGTCAGTAACTAGAACCTCGATAGCAGTTGCGGTTGGCCGTTCACATATTTTACCACTAAGTTCACTAATTGCAAATCTCTGGAAATAGGTTGTTTGCGTTAAAGGACCAGGTTGATAAGTTTCCCCTGTTGCTCCAGTAGCTGTATAAGAAGCTCCATCTAAAGAAGTTCTCCATTCATACGATATATTGGCTAATGGATTGCTGTGGGTTGCAGTTGCAACACTAGTTATCTCATCAGGGGTTTCTCCGTAACAAATGACCTGAGTTCCACTAATTATTCCTGCTGAATCAATTTCATTTTTTACTAAAGTTACACTCGCCAAACTCGAACATCCCCCAGCCGAAACGACAGTAACCTCAATGTTTGCAGTATTCGTTAGTAGGGTAGAGGAATATTGATTGGAGGTAGAGGTTTGCTGGTTTACACCATTGACACTGAACGCGTAAGTTGCCCCAACAGGATCAATAACCTCAAAGACCACATTGTCCCCAGGACAGAACACGTTGTTCACCGCCCCAGTGACTACCATTTGTACATTGACTTGTTCCTCCATCACGATTGTGATTGAGTTAGTGAGTGAAGAACAAGCGTCAGCGTCTATAGCCGAACCATTTAGAGGAAGGTTATACACCAAAACATCAAAACGATTGGTTCCCGTTAAGCCGTCAGGACTAAAACTCCCTGTTTCATTTGTTTCAACTACGGTACCATTCTTTCTAAACTCAAAAGATTTATTGTTCAAATCAATTCCGCTAACACTCAGAACTGGTAAATCTCCGGGACACAGAGTAGCATTACTTAAAGCATTGCCATCTATTAGTAGCTGACCTCCGGTATCTGGTTTAATTTCAACTTCTATAGCATTAGTCGCTGACGAGCAAGTTTTACCAAAAAGCGTAGATAATGCCATCCTTCTAAAATAGGTAGTCTCCGCAAGAGGGTCCGGGGTATAGTTTTCACCATTCGCACCTGCGATATCAATCACAGGAGGATCAAAATTAGCATTAGGCGAACTCTGCCATTGGTAGCTAATCGAAGCGCTTGCGTTTCCAGTAGTAGCACCAGTGATACTGGCAATTTCGTCAGGTTGATCGTTAAAGCAGATGGACTGCGTACCAGTAATTTCACCAGCTTGTGTGATTGTGTTTTCAATCATGGTGACAGAGGAAACAGCCGTACATCCATTGGCAAGGGTAACCGTTACAAATACAACCGCGTTATCAGAAAGATTTGTGGAGCTGGTCGTAGCACTTGCTCCGTCATAAATTTGTTGACCATTTAAGGTAAATTGATAGTTGTTGACAAACGGATCGTCAACATTGGCAGTAAAAACTACATTATCCCCTGGGCAGAATACGCTGTTAATCGCACCAGTAACAACAAGTTCAACATTGGCTTGTGCTTCTGTGGTAATCGTTATTGAATTGGTAAAGGTTGTACAAGCTTGAGGATCGAGATTACCCCCATCTAGCGGAAGGTCATAAACGATTACATCAATGGTTTCTATTCCAGCTAAATTATCTGGAGAGTAGGATCCGGATTCATTGGTTTCTACCACTGTTCCGTCTCTTCTAAATTCAAATGATTGTCCAGTTCCTCCATCAACTGATAGAAAAGGAATGTCGTTTTGGCATATTGTCTTGGTAGCGAGGTTTTCACCATCAATTAACAGTTGACCTCCAGGTCCATTTTTAACAGCTACCGTTACTTTATTTGTAGGATTTGAACAGGATTTCCCATTTAATGTTGAAATATCGACCCGACGGTAATAGGTAGTTTCGTTTATTACACCTGGTTGATAATTCACATTGTTTGCACCATCAATAGTGATAACCGGGGCGGTGAAGTCAGCGTTGGCAGAACTTTGCCATTGATAAGTTACGCTAGCCAAACCACTTGAAGTCGTCGGTGTAGCTAAGCTTGTAATCTCAGTTGGTATACCACCAAGGCATACAGACTGAGTTCCTGAAATACTCCCAGGCGTAATTCCATTTTCTGTTAATGTTATAGAGGTGATTGCAGTACATCCGGACGGAAGGGTGACGATAACGGTGACTTCATCATCATCTGAGAGTAGAGTAGTGCTTGTGGTATTTATGGCTCCACTTGCAATTTGCTGATCATTGATTATAAATTCAAAATTATTTCCTATTGGTTCGTTAACCGTAAAAATCACATTTTCACCAGCACAAAATACATTGTTTATTGCATTGGTAGTGACTAACTCAACATTTACTCCGTTGAGAACTGTCACAGTAATTGAGTTGGTAAGGGAGAAACAAGCTTCAGGGTCAATGTTACCTCCATCTAGTGGTAGGTCGTAAACGACCACATCAATCTTTTCAAT
>CENP01036207.1_pt1 | contig 23681 bp, 26 predicted proteins | sample 361281 | NCBI WGS metagenome assembly CENP01 (sample SAMEA2591122, study PRJEB7988) | marine metagenome | biome: marine biome (ENVO:00000447); feature: deep chlorophyll maximum layer (ENVO:xxxxxxxx); material: saline water (ENVO:00002010), including plankton (ENVO:xxxxxxxx) | depth 70 m | reverse complement strand
GTTGCTATTTTTGCTATCTCTGCTTTTATACCTTGAGCCCTTGCTGATGAAATATTTTCTTGAGCCAAGCTTTCATCTACTTCCGCATTGAGAACATCTATAAGACCTTTTGGATTTTTTATTCGAGTAAAATCAATTTCAGAAGAATTAACAATAGTTGTATTAAGTAAAGGGTAATAAGCAGCTCCCCAAGATAGATGATTCGCACCCACTCCTTCTCTAAACTTATCAACAACATCATTATCATCAAAAGTTCTTTCTGAATTACCTCCAAAGACATCTAAAATGGCAAACCGATTTTGCATTTTAAATCCACAATGCTGCAGCATAGCTGATTGGATTGAATAACAATCTGCCTCAGAGAGAAGAATGGCTTCAGGAATTGCTAGTATTGTAGGCTCTGTATATTTTTCTAATGCAGCTATTCCTCCTCCAACTGCTACGTCATTTAGATCTTTGGCTGAAATTTTATCATCATAACTTCCTACAGAAACGATGTAACAGTCAGAACCACCATTTACAAAATATAGTCTCAAAGAATCGTACAATAAATAACGGGTTGATGTATCAATTTCTAAAGAGTAGTTTTCTGGATCTGAACTAGTCGGAGCAGGAGCAGGAGCAGGTGAATCGTCACCGGCAGCTTTTGGCTTAGTATTTTTTGGTGGAGGAGTAATTGTAAAAAGAGTCGATGGCGGACCACCAAATAATTCTACAAACTCTCCAAAGTTTGAAATTTTAGTAGGTTTATTAATCAAAGATTTTGTTCCTCTTAAAGCTTTTTCTGTGTATCCTATAAAAGCAGGAACAGCAGTTGGTACAGGAACGACAGATGTTCCAAAAGAACTTTTTTCTTCAACATAAACTCCTGGAGTTGCTAAATTAGATGCCATAATTATGTTTTAAATTATTTTACGGTTATACGTTTGTTTAAATGTAATTAATTAATCCAATGAAACAAATAGATCTGCATAATATTTGCTATTATTTTTTTCAAAAATTATATTTTTTAATCTTGGATGGGGTAATTGAATAGAAAAAGTATTCAGAAATCCATCATCTTTTTTCAAAAAATAGGATGATTCATAAAATTGAGCTAGCTTTATTGGAGTTGGATGCTCTATGCAAAAAACTTGTTGGCCACTTGAAAGACTTTTCTCATATACATCATTATTCTTGAATGAATTTTCATCATCTGAAATAAAAAAGTTAGAAAAGTCAAAATTTTCTTTTGAACTGTAAAAATTGTATCGAATAATCACCTCTCTAGATTTAAAATTAATATCATATTTTTCCCCTTCCATATTTAAATCTTCAGAACCTTCTCCAAAAAATTCATTGCCTTGATTCAAGATTAAAACTATTCTACCACCCATTAATTTATCGCTTTCAAATGGAGTCAACGAAGAGTTTTCAACAAAGTCACCTTGATGTAATTTATTCCCCTCAAAATTATTTTGAAATAAAAATCCATTTCCAGGTTCAAAATTAATATCAGAATAATTTAAGAATACAGGATCATTATTGGTTATGTTAATTTCAACATTAATGGGCCCATTAAAAGTAGGACTAGAATATCTCAAATCGCCGCTGCTAATTAAAACAAATCCATTTATAGTTTTTTTAAAAATTATACCATAATTTTTAAAAAGTGAAAGGGTTTCAATTGTGGGTTTAAAAAGAAAAGAAATGCATTTATTATCTTTAAAAAAATCATGATTAACACCAACCTCAACGATTTTTTTATAATTAGAAGTATAGTCAATTTTATTGTACATAACTTTCATAGATATTTTTTCACTTAAGTATTATTACCCATTACTGGTGGCGTATCTTCAATTACAGTATCAGAGTCAAAAATAATTTGCTTAATTCTGTATGCACAAGATGGAACATATTTTGTTCCAATAGCCCCCCACAGTCTCATTGTATCAGGCATATTTAAATTATATATTTCTGAATGTAATCTGGGAACATTTATAGGCAAACCAGGAGTATTTGTATGATCAAAAATAGGGTTTCTTTGAAAAAAATCTATTATCAAGGAAACATATCTAAGAGATTCAATATAGTTTGAATCAGTAAAATAAGAAGCAAACATTATATTCATATTAATGTTTATCGATGGATTACTGACACTCCTTAGAGTGCTCTTATTTTTAGCTAATTTCTCTTCTTCAATACTTAAAAGGAAAACACTAATTTTATTTTCAATGCCTTGATTTAGATTACCTTTTATATCAATTAAACTTTTAACTATCACAACGTCTTCGTCTATAGAAAGTTTATTTTTAATGTATTGATTGGCTTTTGCAGATATAGCTGTGATAATATTGTGAATCATAATCTAATTTTGGACTAATCGTTTTATGGCTATAAAAATAATTCTAACAATATAGATTGATATAAAAGAGACCATGCAACCTATTAGATATAATTGGACAGAAAAAATCTGTTCTACTCTTTTAAGACTCCTTCCTGAAGATGTTAAACTCAGAATCTCTAAAAAAAAGAAAGCTAATACTAAAGACATTACAAAACTCAGTACTAACCAAAATAGTTCTCTTAAAATGATTGTTTTCATTTAATTTGATTTATGGTTTTTCAAATGCATTATTCCATTTTAATTTAGAGGCGATAAAGAAAACTAAAATCCCAATAAAAAATCCTATATAAACCTCCAAGCTAGATTTTACTGGAAAACCACTTTTGTCCAAAATCTCTTTAACAAATACAACTAAAGGAGTCAACAAAACAAACCCAATAAAAATTACTATTAATTGATTTATTGATTTCTTCATGATTGAATCTCTAATTCTCCAGTCAGAAAGAACAAAAACAAAAGAAGTTACTAGTGCAAAAACAAAAAAAACAATAATAGCAATAAATACATCTTTTTGTTTTATTAACCTTTCTGCAAATCTTATTGGAAAGCCGTTGACTTCTGTTATTGGATCATTAAATATAGCAATGTCAGTAGAAAAATAATCTTCTATGAGATTCCATAATTCATCGTTTCCATTATCATATCCCAATGCCCAAATTCCAACTCCATGGAGATTGTTATTCATAGCATAATCATATTTTTTTGAAAGTGTGAAGGCATCATCATAATGGATTTCTTTTATTGAATTATCTTCAAAAGCTACTCTATAAATTTTACTCATAGATATGGGATCTAATTCTACTTCTGATCCAAGCTTTTGATTTTCAATAAAATTATTTTTTATTTCAGTATATGTAAGTTTTCGTTCTATTTTAGCCTCAAAATCATCATTTTCAGAAGGATTAATGTTCCATAAAATCCCATAATATGGTAGAGCAAGTATTGTTTTGTTTACATCAATATTCGATTCTTTAAAATACTCAACAGTATTTTTTAAACTAAAAACCCCCTCTGACTGCAGTGGAGATACTGCATCCGGAGACGAATTTCCATTATAATCATATCCCATTATGATGAATAAATCAATAAAGGGGTCCAATTTTTTTATATCAAAGTGTTCTCTGTCTTTGTGAGCTGGGAGGGTAAGAGATATGTAGGGTTTAGTTTTGTTATTGTTTTGAAATTGAGACGAGAGGTATTTGTGAAATCCCTTTACGAAATCAACAAATTCATTTTTTAGGGATGAGGGAATGTCTTCAAAATTTAAATCAATTCCATCTCCATCTCGATTCAAAACGTGTTTAGAAACATCCTCATAAAGATTATTCCATAATAATTCATTAGTTAAAAATTCATCCTGATTATTTTTTCCCTGAAGAGATACAGTTAGAAGAACACGTGTATTTTTAACCTTTGCTGAATCTATCATTGCAGATGTATTCCAATCTTCTATTTGATCTGGATTTAAACCCAATCCGGTTTTTGGATTAACATTGTATGAAAAATATGAAATAGTAGAAAGTAACTCAAAGGGATAGTTCATCCAACTTTTGCCCATCCAATAAGGATGCCATCCGAAAACTTCTTTGTCAGGAAGAATGGTTTTAAATTTTTCGTTTTCTACTTCGAAAATATATGATGTGCTGTCTCTATTATTATAATTTACAATGACCCCAGGGCTATAACCGTTAATCCCCTCAAAAAGATAGCCATAATCATTTATCATATTTTTTTGTTGGATTGGATTTCTAACCATTTGATTATTTTCACCATCATCTTGTTGACCATTATTTTTATTTTGATCCAATCCTAATCTTCTTGAGTACTGCTTTTTCTGACGCTTAAATTTATTTACTGAGCCAAATGCTCTTTTGATTCCCGAATCCATCTTCTTCAAATATGAGCAAGACTCTAATGTCGAAAACGATATTATTATTATTAAAGTGAAAAAAAACTTAAGTATATTATTCATCCTCTTGAAGAGTAAGTTTTATTATTTTTTTTATTTCAAATTTTTCTTTTTCCATCTCAACTTGACGTTCTTTAAAAAAAACTGAAACTAAACCTAATTGAATTTTAAAAGTATTGATTTTCGATAAATTCTCTATTATAATTTCAGCTCTCTTTGTTGGCTTTTCAATAATTTTATCCGTAATGTAGTAGGCATAATTACTTGAATAATTCAAAGTTCGTGTATCCAAACTCAGATTATTTATTTTTAGTTTAATATAATCGTTATCAGAGCTCTGTAATGACAAATTTTCGTCCTCATTAAACAATTCTTGCCTTGCAAAATTTATCATATCATTATCTTCATTACTTGCCCAATCAAGTGAATTGCTTTTATTAAGCCCTACCCAATATCCCCAACCTATTAAACTCATATCTTCTTGGGTAACATTTATTGGGACAACTAACTTTTTTTTACCTGTAATATCTAGAATTGGATTTAAAATTAGTTCCTTATTGTAGTTTGACTTGTAGATAGTATCCAAAACAATTTCAATTGATTTTGAAAATGTTGGAACACTGTCTAAAACTTCTTCGTAGATTATATTTAATGGAGAGATTTTTTTTAGCTCAATTTTTAATTTAGAACTTAAAAAACCTTTATTTCTCAAAAATCCATCGTTTACAATATTCAATGTAAAGGTATTATCATCCATAATTCTAATATTACCTTTTTCAATTTGTTTTTTCTTAAGTTTTTGATTTACCATTCGATAGCTTCCTCCTTCCAGTATTGAAACCTCATCAACTCTTGAGCTTCCAATGTTTTCGATGGAATAATTTATTAAATCATTCCTTTTGACATCATATTCATAACTTAAAGGCGATCCGTCAGTTGGTGTTTTAACATACATATTAGTTAAGTATGTGGTATCAGTCAAGCTTTTTGCCAACAACAAATTATAATATGGCTTGTCTTTGAGTTCTAAAATCACCTCTTTCTTATCTAATAGTTCATTGTAAAGACTATCTAGAAAAGATGAATTCATTTTGTAGGAGTTATATAATCCAACAGAATCATTTTGCATTTTGGACAAAGAAAGGTCATAGCCATTACTGATTAGAGAGTCAACTTCAATATTTGAGTTTACGAAAGTTTCCAATGATTTTATTGAACTACCACATGATAATAGTAAAAAAAATAAAGCATTAACAGTAATAACTTTGTAAATATTCATCTAAATCTAATTATTTGAAAATGAATCCTCATCTCTTCTTATCTCTTCATATTTTTTTAGTGTTTTCTCTCTCATAGAAAATTTTATTTCGGATTCCATAGATTTTTTTTCTAAATCGGTAGTTATCTTATTTAACTCTTCATTTTTCTTCCTTTGATTAATATTAAAATCTAATACCTTAAGAAAATTAGTTTCAAATTCGAATTCGCTTTGCATAATTAAATTATCATAAGGCCCCTTTTTTGATAATAGTTTGGTTAATAATGGTGCTGTTTCAATTAAAATAAAAATGAACATTATTAATACTGATGCCATATTACCAACCTCATTTAAAGCACCAATTTTATCAAAAAAACCCATGTTACTGGTCGCTTGTAAAATTTCTTTTTCAGAGTTTACTTGATTCCATAATTGGGTTTCTTTTTGAATTATTCTGTCTATTAGAGCATCCTTTTTTTTTCTTTCAATTTCTACTTCAGAGGAGAAGATATCATATTTTAATTTTCTTTCTTCACATTCTCTACCTCTTCCCCTTAAACCAGTCCCGCAAGTTCCGTTACACTCACACCTATAATCTTCATAATACTTTTCACGTAATTTTAATTTTTCTTCAAATGAAGATTCATAAGTTGATTTTTGTTCGTTTAGGCTTAAAATATCACTTTTATATTTTTCCTCTATAGTATAAATGCGGTCAATATTTTTCTGGGTTAGATAGGTATTTATTTCATCCTCAAAGAGCTTTACTTCAAGTGGTTTGGATATTATTACTGCAACCAAAATAGCTAAAAATAAACGTGGTATGGAAATTATAAGATTTTGATATTTAGAATCTCCAGATCTCAAGCTTTGAACTATATAACGATCGAGATTAAATATAATAAGGCCCCAAAAAATGGCTAATGGAAAGACTAAATAATAAGAGTTAAAGATTTGACTTAATCCATAAAAAGAAGATATAAAGGCTAAAATAGAAGTAAAAAAAATTGTCGCACCAATACTTGAATATTTAATTCTTTCATACTCTGGACATTTATTGATAATGTCAACACTTGCTCCTGAACATTTTAAAAAAAAATTACCTATAAGACTTTGTTTTTTTAATTCCATTGCTAATTAAAGATGAATATACCAAACGTTTGAAATTAGTATTAAATGAATTGTTTTATTTTTTCTTAAATCTACTAAAAACTTTTGCCAAACTGAAGATAGTTTTCTTTTCTTTAACCTTAATTTCTTCTTTTTCCAAATCTTCATCAACTGGAATAATTATAATCTTATTTTTTTTTGTTCCATATACTGAATCAAAAGCAAATTCATAAATAGACTTTTGAATTAACGAAAAGGTATGATCTCCTTCTAACGGAAGTTTTCCTAAAATTCTTTCACTAAAATTACCCATCGTATTTATAGTCCAAGACAATCTTATTTGCTGACCCATGAAAGCATAGAATTGTTCTTTTTGAAGACCAGCACTTTTTAATACTAAATATTCTTCAAGTGATTTATCAAAAGCCTCAACAATTATTTCAACCTTAGAGCTTTTCAAGACTTTTATTATCAATTTTTTAGAAAGTTTTTTTTCTCTATTTTCAGCTTCCAATTTTATTACAGTATCCTCTTTTATGAGAATTTCCATTTCACCAGTATAATCAAGGTTATCATTAATATTCTCTAATGAAACTCGGTGAGCGTTTTCAACTTCCCATGATATTTTTACATGTTTATTTTTTTCAACAAAAGTTTTTTCAGCATTTAACTTAATTGATATTTCACCTGTCAAAAGCTTAATTTCATCTGAATCTGAGCGAAAGTTATTGAATAGGCTGTTTAAATGTTTTATTTTCTCTTCAGTTGACTCTCCTACATAATGGTTAGACTTATTTATTATAAATGTTTTATCTAATATCATAAAATGTACATCATTTTGATATAGATCACTGTTTTCATACCAAAAGACTGAGCCGCCAGATTGAACTATTCTGTTGAAAAGATTTACCAAACGAAGTGATTTTTTTTGATTAATAGATGAAATAATAATGTCAATTGTTATCTCAGTTGACAAAAGATCTAAAAGTTCATTTGATAATGCTAAAAAATCAAATTCTGTGATAAATAGTTGTAAGGAGTGTTTACCCTTAAAAATATTTTTCTTAAGGTCGTATATAAAATCACTAGCTGTAAAGATTTTATTCAAAAAAAAATTTTTTTAAAGTATAGATTGAATCAAAACGGATTCAAACAACAAAAGTTTCATTAAGTCAATTTCATTACTTAAACACATGTAATTAACTAAAAAAATATTTAAAAAATACATTTTTGGATTTTTAAATTATAATAATGATTTAATATCCTCAATCATTCGACTTGTTTCAAGAGATAAAGTACCATTATAAATGGCTCTAATTTTATTTTTATTATCAATTAGAAAAAAATTTTCAGTATGAATAAAGTCGTCCATATCTGTCACAGATTTCCCAAATCCTTCGTCAGCAAAATAGGATTCTCTTGCTATCTTATATATTTTATCTTTAGTTCCTGTAAGCAAGTACCAAAATTTGGAATCAATTTTATTAATCTCAGCGTATTTTTTCAATCTTTTTTCGTCATCGATCCACGGCATTACAGTATGAGATAAAATTTTAACCTTATCATTGTTTGAAAATTCTTTTTGAACTTTAAGAAGATTAATTGCCATTTTTGGACATACTGTAGTACAAGACGTAAAGAAAAAGTTTGCTATATAAATTTTTCCTTTTAAATCCTCTTGAGTTATCCATTTTCCATCCTGATTCTTAAAATTAAATGCTTTTATTTCGTGAATATTATTAATTTTAGGATTTAATTTGTCTAACCATATTGGGGTGAATGTTGGTTCATTGTAATAAGGCAATTCTATCTTAGATTTTGAATTATAGCCAATACTTTTTTTATTAATCTTTTGGCAAGATATAATTACTAAAAAAATGAGAAAAAAGTATATTTTCATTTTAAAATAGTGTAAGGCTCAATTATCTCTTTTTTTGTATCAATTTTAGTACAACGTTTTATACCAGACAACCCATATCTTCTTCCATTTTCTCTTACAACAAAGTTTGATCTTAATTTACCATCCTTTCTCCAAACTTTTGTTGAACCAAAAGGCTTTCCATTTAAATAATTTATTTCAGAATATACCATACCGTTATCATACCATCGAATATGTTTTTTTTCACTTAATCCTCCTTTAAAAAAATATTCAAACTTCTTTTGCCCAGATTCAAACCATCCAATATGTTTTCCTGTTTTTTTTCCTTTATTATAAAATCTTTGGTATTTTTTATTACCATTATCATAATAACCTAAACTTATACCTTCCAATTGTCCTCTAAAGAATCCTTTTTTTTCTATGACTTGATCATACATATTCTTTTTTACCAAAAAGCCTGAAAAAGGATTATTATTATAATATAATTCTCCTTTTGAATTATAGTTCAGGTTAGAATCACTAGCCAACAAAAAAGTGTTTGGAATGAGAAATTCATTTATGCTTGAATTTAGAATTGAATTTTCACAAAAATAGAAAATTGTTGAAATTAAGATAATGGATATTTTACCCAAAAAATTTGTGTCAAAAAAACTCATTTTTATCTAGTGATAGTTCCAGCATTACCATAAAAACCATCACCATTTATCCAGGGTAAATCATCTGTTACATGGTAATGATATATTCCCTCTGGGAACTCACTTTTATTATGAATATGGCCATGATAGTCGTCAAGATCATCATTTGTAATTCTTTTTCCATCTTCAACAGGCCCATAAACAGGGAATCCATCCAGCAAAAAACCTAAAAAAGCATCATCTCCTAGGGTTTGTGTTAACCAGATTGGTTCAATATGATAGTGATAAACACCTCCAGGTGCAGGATGCCCTTCATATTGATCAAAGGTGTTCAATTCCTCCAGGATATCATCCCCTGGTGCAGCCATTTGATTATAAATAGCAACACTATTAACTGCAACCCCCATTGGACCCATTGGAGTAGCTTCATGTAAATTTGAAACCTCTGGAAATCTTGGTATTGTCATAACGATATTTTGCTCAGTAATGTTGTTTGGATTTAAATTAAATGATGGATTGTTTGGCTCATCATATGATTCATAAAGTGAATTATTTACATTGTAATAGGCACTTTTATGATCGGGGAGATCACTCGCTGTAATGACTAAATTATCCTCATTCACAACAACTGAAACCTTACCTTCATAATAAAACTTGTCAGCTAAAATACTTATATCATTTAATGTGGATGAAGACGAATTGTTTGTTGATGTATTGTTGTTTAATGACTCGGATGTATTCGCATCTTCTGTTTGGCTTTGATCTTCGTTATCCGAACATGATATTAAACAAAATATTATTAAAAGGGAGAAAATATTTTTCATTTTAAATTTGGTTTATGACATAATAATACTAACTAAATCTTTACATTAACAAAAATATGGAATGATTTTAAAATAATTAAGGCTGAGCTTTTTTATTATATATATCTGATTTAGATGTAAATAATAATATTACTTAATTTTTGGAAATATCAATGTCTAAAAATATATTGTCTCTTTATTAAGTTTAGAAGAAAATCTGTATGTTGAGATATTCTAGATTTTAGGTATCTTGATATCTTTTAAACAGTACAAGAAAAAGAAAAAATGTATTTTCAGGATAAATTTATCTGACTTTAAATTTACTAGTAAATTAAATTACTATAAATAAAAATGATAAAAAATAAAAATAAAAAAAAATCATTTTTTGAATATATTCCTCACGCCGTAACTATTGTTTTTAGTATTATTTTGTTAGTCACATTACTAACTTATATCCTTCCTGCTGGAACTTATGAAAGAATAAATCTGAATGGAAGAAGCACCGTCGTTCCAGATTCATATAGAATAATTAAATCAACTCCAATAGGGATTTTGAAAATGTTTAAAGCTATTCCTCTTGGTTTTAAATCTGCATCAGAAATAATTTTCATAGTTCTAGCTGGCGGTATTATGTTTGGTTTTATGGAAAAATCTAAGGCAATTGAAAATGCAATTGGAACTTTGATAAAAAAAATGGGATTAAAACGAAAATACATAGTCGTTGTTATTATGACATTTACCTATGGTCTTTTAGGAGTTTCAGTTGGTTTAGAAAACAATATTGCATTAATACCTGTTGCTGCTGTTCTGAGTTTAGCATTAGGTGGAGATTTGATTCTTGCTGCGGGGATCTCAGTCGGTGCTATGACAATCGGTTTTGGGCTATCACCAATTAATCCTTACACTATTGGGACAGGGCACAAGTTAGCAGAACTCCCCATGTTCTCTGGCGCATTTTTACGTAGTATTTTATGCTTTTTAGGATTAACTGTAATGGCGTTTTATAATGTTCGATATTTTAAAAAAATAGTTTTAAATGATAAAGAAAGTTTAGCGATAGGCTTAAATACAGATAATTTAACTCTTTCAAGACCTATAAAAGATTATTCTTTAAATTATAATAATTGGTCCATTATTGGGATTTTTATTTTTGGTCTTGTTGCAATTATTTATGGTGTATTTAATTTAAATTGGCATATCAATGAATTGTCGGCGGTATTTTTAATTGTTGCATTTTTAACTGGGCTTTTATCCAGAATGAGTGGAAATTCAATGAGTATGACTGTTCTTGACTCAGTCGCTGTTGCTTCTCCTGGAGCTTTTATGGTTGGTTTTGCAACAACAATTAAAGTTTTAATGGAAATGGGAAATATTGGAGATACTATTTCATATCAACTTTCAATTCTTTTAGAAGGTCTTCCTTTGTATATTTCTGCAATTTGTATGTCTATTTCTCAATCTTTTATAAATTTTTTCATTCCTTCGGGAAGTGGTCAAGCCCTTGCTACCTTGCCTGTGATGATCCCATTGGGTGAATCTCTTGGTTTAACCAGGCAAATTACTATATTGGCATTTCAAATTGGCGATGGTCTAACTAATCTAATTAATCCAACACTTGGAGGACTGATTGCAATGTTAAGTATGAGCCGTGTTCCAATTGATCGCTGGATAAGGTTTATTTTTCCTGTTTTAATGATTCTTATAATTATCTCATTTTTGGCATTAATCATAGCAGTGTTTATAAACTATAATTGATTTAATATGAAAGTAGAACAAATTTTAACTGAACTTGTTTCATTCCCAATCTTAGGAGGTCAAAGCAATATGACAATCCTATCATGGATAAAAGAATATCTGAAGTCTTACGGATTAAAAGTCAATTTGGTTCCGAGTAAAAATGAAAACAAAGCTTCCCTTCACTGCAGAATTGGTCCCGAAACTGATGGTGGAGTAATCCTTTCCGGTCACATGGATGTTGTTCCGGTAGAAGGACAAGATTGGAGTTCAGATCCCTTTGTTTTAACCGACAAAGGAGATGGGAGATTATATGGAAGAGGGTCTTCTGACATGAAAGGATTTTTGGCTTGCTGTTTAGCAACTATACCAGAAATGATAAAATCCGATTTAAAAAAGCCTATATATTTTGCATTCAGCTATGACGAAGAGGTAGGATGTTTAGCAGCACCAGACTTGACAAAGGCAATAAGCGCCTTTTATAAAGAAAAACCAAAATATGCAATAATTGGAGAACCCTCAATGATGGAGCCTATTATTGGACAAAAAGCAATTTATATTATGGATACCTATGTTAATGGTTCTGCTGGACATAGTAGCCGAATCAAACAAGAAGTAAGTGCTATTCATGAAACGATGCGTTTAATTTTATGGCTTGAAAATAAAATGGACTCTTTAATTAAAGAAGGTCGAATAGATGAACGCTTTAATCCACCTCATTCTACTATTCATATCGGTACAATTAATGGAGGAATTGCACCAAATGTGATTGCAGATAAAGTACATTTTTCTTGGGATTTAAGAACTATTCCAAGAGATAATATTTACTCGATAGTTTCTGAATTTGAAAAATATTGTAAGGAAAGAGAAAATCAATTGCGCAAAATTTTCCCAGATTTTAAAATCGAAAATATCGAGAATCATCCGGTAGTTCCTCACTTAGATACAGACGCCAATGATGATGTATTGACTTTGATAAAAACGATTTCTGGAAATACTAACTGGGACACAGTTTCTTATGCTGCTGAAGCAGGTCATTTCTCAAATCAGGGCTTCAATTCAGCAATATGCGGACCTGGAGACATTGCACAAGCTCACAGAGGAGACGAATTCATTTCAAAAGATCAACTACAAAAAGGGGTTATAATGATCCAAAATCTAGTTAAGGAACTATCCAAAGTGGGATAATCTTTGATGAATTTGATTATCAAACATATATTTGAAAGCCAATCTTTTTAAAACTCAGTAGGTAACTTTATATAGTCAAGAAACTCTTGCTTTTTATTTTGATTTTTAAAAACACCACCAAACTCAGAAGTTACAGTGCTGCTAGATACATCTTTAATGCCTCGCTGATTGACACAAAGATGTTTGGCATCAATAATACAAGCTACATCATCAGTTTTAAGAACTTGTTGTAGTTCTTTTACAATTTGCAGGGTCAAACGTTCTTGAACTTGAGGACGTTGAGCATAGTATTGGACAATTCGATTCATTTTTGATAGACCTACCACATTGCCATTTGAAATGTAGGCAATATGTGCTTTACCTACAATTGGAAGCAAATGGTGCTCGCAAGTTGAATAAAGTGTGATGTTTTTTTCAACCAATACTTCACCATACTTATATTTATTATCGAACGTAGAGGCCTTTGGTTTATTTTTTGGATTTAAACCGCTGAATATTTCATTGATGTACATTTTTGCAACCCTTTTTGGAGTTCCTTTCAAACTATCATCGGTCATATCCATTCCAAGTGTATACAATATATCAGCAAATTTTTGCTCGATTATTTCTATTTTTTTTGTATCTGACAATTTAAATGCGTCATCTCGCATAGGGGTGTCAACACTTGTAGATAAATGATTATCTCCAATTAGATCTTCAATTGTTTTAAGATGTTTTTCGTATTTCATAGTAATTGTAAAGAGTACAAAATTAAGCAAAATCAATAGTTTTTTACTAAAAACTTAAAAGAAAAACTTTTCTGATTTTGCGAATGTTAATTTAAATAAATTTTATGCATGGGAGTATTCTATTTTAATCATTTAGACTTGTGTTCCAAATATCTTTTTTACAGAGCCAATTTCCGTCATTCTGTTTTTCCCATATAACAATATATTTTCCATTGTCATTTACTTGTTGTCCCTCAATTGTCATTTTAATAATATAAAGTCCAGTCTCATATGCAAGTGGACCATTTTGAATAACTTCTATTGTATTTAAATCTAATTTTCCCTTTCCCATTTCAATTTCAGCTTGATACATTTTCTGAATATTTTCTCTGCCAATAATAAAATCAGATTTTGGTGGTATTACAACAGCGTCCTTAGTATGTAATAAACTTATAGCTTTTGCATTACCATTATTGTAGTATTTTGTCCATTTGGAATTATTCTCCCTTATAATTGATTTAATATCTAAATCTGATGATTTACATCCAGTAAGAATTAATAATAGAATAAAGGTTAACTTTTTCATAAGGATGAAATTTTGATATTTTAAGATAAATAAAGACTGTAACAACTTGATAAATATTTTTTTTAAAGACCTATAATTAGTGTTAAAAAGTTAATACTTCATAAAAATCTGCCAATATCAAATCTTTTTCAAAATGTTCCCAAATTTTAATTTTTTTGGAATTGTTGGGTCTCTCCACCCATTTATTGTCAATCATAACAGGGGAATTTATTGATGTTGATTTTGCCCAAGACGGGTTTTTTAAAATTGCTACTGCAGCCATATCAAACAAAGATCTAGAAGGTGGATTTCCATAGAATGAAGTGTTATCAAATAAACTCTTTGAATATTCACCAAATGAAAAGAATTCTCCACCATGACGGCCAATCACAGGCTCTGAAATTCTAAATCCAAGGGTAGGTATATTTTTTTCGACTTCATTTTCTGTTAATTTTACATAATCAGTTCCAGATGATTTGCCATAACGCACAGTTACCATTTCAAATTCTACATCAGTATTAAGTAAAAAGTTCATTGAATTAATATCGTTTAATAAATTGTACTCTCCTGGGTCAGGGTAATTTGATCCAAGCCATAATAGCCTTATCTTAGGAATAATTAAAGGATTTTTCTTTACAGCTAAAGCTATATTTGTAAGTTTTCCAACTGCTAAAACTATAAGTTTTTTCTCTGAACTGTATTTTAAAGCTTCGTTTATTATAAAATTGACAGCTTTATATCCGTCAAAATTTGGAGTCATTAGCTCTTTTTTAATATTATCAAAACTTCCATTAGCTCCCAATATTAGTGGAACCTTCTCATACCAATTACAAAGTTTCATAATTCTTTCGGCTTCTTTGAAGTGTTCTTCAATAGCCCCCCCATTTATTGTTGCGTTTGTTGTAATTCCTTTGATTTCAAAAGTATCTGAATTAAAAAATAAGTAAGCTAGAGCGTGCTGATCGTCAATTTCGTTGTTTGCATCAGTGTCAAATATGATATCGATTTTTTGATTAGGATTACAACCAGTAATTGATAGTACGACAATAAGAGTAAAAAAATAAATGATATTTTTATTCATATATTAAGAATTTCATATTTGATCAGATATAAAATACAATAATTTAAAATTAGTTGGATTTTAGAAAATGTTCTAATATCTAGAAAGATTATTTTTATAATTGGTAGTTATTATTCTAAAGAAAATGAAAAAAAAGCTCGAAAATTCCATCTTATTTTTTTTGATCGTTTCCTCTTTATCTTGTTCTCCAAAAACTGATAAACTCATTATTGATATAGATGAATATAAGGATAAGTTAAGGGGTTTCTGGCTCGGTGGATGTATTGCAAATTGGACTGGTCTTCCAACCGAAAATCAAAGAATTGACTTCCCTTTCTTTACTGATTCAGATTTTGGAAAAGATAAATATGATTATGTTGTTGATAAAGATCCGTGGGGGGCTGACGATGATACAGATATTGAGTATGTCTATCAATATGCAATTGAAAAATTTAATAATCACAAACTCACAGGAGAACAAATTAGTAGTGCTTGGCAAGAGCATATTGGTTTACCAAAACTTTGGGTTTCTAATTTAGCTGCTCTGGGACAAATGCAAAATGGGGCAATACCTCCTGAAACTTCATTACCTGAAAATAATCCAATGTGGGAAATGATTGATGCGCAATTAACTACCGAAATATTTGGAGTTTTAGCTCCTGGGCGTCCAGAAGTAGCTTTAGAAATGGCCTACCTACCCATTCGTACTACTGCTTATTTGCACTCACAATGGGCATCGGAATTTTACGTTATTATGCATTCTATGGCTTCGTTAGTTAAACCGTCATTAACTCGTAAAGAACAAATTTTTTGGTTAGCTACACAAGCTAGAAAACGCATTCCTGATTGGTCATATATAGCAAATATGTATGATTTTGTAAAAGCAGAGTATGAGGCGAACCCTGATAAGGATGATTGGGAACAAACACGCGACAAAGTTGCCCAACATTATCAGTATGAAAATAATGCAGGTTATATTTATCGTTATCCGTGGGACTCAGGAATTAATTTTGCTGCCTCTATGGTTAGTCTATTTTATGGAGAAGGCGACTATAAAAAAACAATTCGAATTGGTTGTATGAGTGGATGGGATTCTGATAATCCAACTTCAACCTGGGGTGGCCTTTTAGGCTTCTTATATGGGCATAAGGGGTTACAAAAGCATTTTGAAAAAACAGATTTTTCAAATGACTATTTTATTGGACGCTCTAGATACAATCTGCCAATTTCTACTGATAATTTTACTGATATGGCATATAGAGGTATAAGCATTATAAATAGGGTAGTTGTTGAAGAAATGAATGGATTAATTAGTAACAATAATTGGATAATTCCTATAAATAGAAACCCCATAAACAAGGATGAACTTACTGAATCAATAATTCCCTGGATCTTAATTGAGGATACTGACGCCAGATGGAATTACAAAGGATTTAAAACAAAAAAAAATCAATGGAATGCATCAGGTGGTTCACTAACTTTTGGATATGAGAATTGCAAGGCTAAAATTAATTTTAAAGGAAAGGCAATACAATACTATGCATATAAAAGTCCTAAAGCAGGTAAAGTCAAAATAATATTAGATGGGAAAAACTTTGGTGAGTTTAATTTAAAGACAGATGTCAGTGAATATGGCCAATATTATGTCAAGATTTTTGAACAAGAAAATCTTCCAGAAAGTTACCATACTTTAGAAATAATTGGAGATGAAAGTTCGAATGAAAAAACCATCGATATGCTATCAATTATACCTTAATAAGTTTAAAGTAACTTTAAAATTCACATGTTTATTTTTTAAAATCATAAACTAAATTTTGACTTACAGCAGACTATGCTTAAGACTTTGCAGTTCCAAACGGAAAAATTGCTAACACTAGAGGTGGAAATAAAATATTCTTTTAGTTTAGGTTTTAAATTTATTTATTTCTTCTTTGACAGTCAGTCCTAATTTTACATACAGATATATCACGTAATTATTGAATGAGAGGAATCTCTTTTTCAAATGCTAAATAATATTTCACTTCTTGTTTAGAATTATAAAGGGGTGAAATTACGATTTGACAATTATATAAACTCCCATTTTTTTTATAATTAATTACAGAACCATCAAATGTATTATTACTTTTTAAGCTATAATCAATTTGTTTTTTTACAGATAGTGATGTCTTTTCCCCTTGGAGGAATGAAGGTTTTTTACCTATTGCAAATGTTTTGGAATATCCTGTCATATTGCTGAATCCACCGCTAACCCAAACAATTTTTTGCTTTTTATCTGTAAGCACAAGAGCATCATAATCTTTCTGAAAAATCATTGATGCTATATTTGATGTCCAATAGCTTGCATTAAGAACGTTTATCAAGTTTGAAATGTCGTTATCTGTCTTATACTGCTTGTTTAGCTCTATATAATTCGCCAAATGAACATCAAAACTTGCTAATGGGGATAAATATTTCTTGCTCATAAATTCTTTTTTATTTCTTAAAAAAATTATTCATTTGAATTTTATTAATTATAAATATACAAAGAAGTTCCGAAACTCAGTGCAGGGAATATCCCTATGGTTTAGTTTTATTATTATTTTTAGAATTAATTCAAAATAGATGAAGAAAACTATTTTTAATGCGATAGCAATTTTTATTTCAATAATTGGTTCATTTGCAGTGGAGAGATACATATCAAAAATAAATGATCAAAATTCAAAAGAGATTTTAGCTTCAAATATTCTTTACGAAATAGATCAAAACTATTACTCTCTTCTTGAAGTTAGGACAGCTCTGCAAGCAGTAGTTGAAGTTACCGATTCTATTCTTTTAAATTGGAAAACAATAGATGCAAATAAAATAAAAGGTTATTATGTAGCAAATCAATATGCTCTTCGAGATGATTTAAAAACTATTTTGTCAAGCTCGCCTCCACACAGGGTCAAAAAAATGTATTTTAATTCATTGATAAATTCGGGACTTATTCTTGAAATAAATAACCAACTCATAAGAGAAAAAATAGAGTCTATTTATAATTTAATTAATTATGGCATTAATTCTGGAGATTCTAATTCAAATAAGATTAGAGATTGGTTTAATGAAAAACAGCTTATAGATAAAACTATTGATCTTGAATTAATATTTAATAAAAATAAGGACTTCCATATTTATAAACTTCTCATTGAAAGAAGAAGACTTCAAATTGGAAGACTTTATGGAGTTGAAAACAGCATCGATTTTTTTGAAGAAATAAAAGATGGACTTGATAAAAACTCCTTTTTTTAATGAAAAACTTTTTCTTTAACCAACCTTCTTTTTTAATTTTAAATATCATTTTTTTAATATTCTACTTTTCCTAAATTTTTTGGATATTAGAAAAGCGGTCTAGATACAACCAAAATATAAATCGGGCACCTCAGAACAATCAGATAAAGTAAAAGTATCTTCTTTTACCTCCTCATAATATACAGGTTCAGCAAATAGTCCTGCTGATACATTATTTAAAAAACATTCAACTGACATTTTCATTAAATCTAAGGAACTAAAATATTCAAATGTCCAAATTGCTGTATATTCTGGAAAAGCTATATCCGTTATTTTGCAAGAGAGCTTGTCTCCCTCGTTTTCAATTACTTCTATTTTATATTCAAACCCACCATTTCCAGTCTCACCATAAACTGAGTCAAAAAAAGTTCCTTCTTCCACAACATAGCATCTTGAAGAATAATTCGGGTCAAGTTCTAAATCTATAAGATTTTGAAATAAATAATCTTCACTAAATTTCATATATATTGGAAAATCTGGTTCGGGGTTAGTATGTTTTATCCAAAGAGTGTTGTTATACAATTTTGTAAACTTTCCATAACTTTCCTCAATTATAATATCTTCCGTTGAACAACTAAAAAATAATCCAAAAATTATAAATAGAATAAGATTTTTCATTTAATTATTGGTTGTTTTTAATTTTTTAAAAGTGTGATATTCATATTACTATTTTGGCTTTCCACTCTAAGTGTGTCATTACTTAAAATATATTTCCATCTATATACTATGTCTTTTCTTTTGAATTTAAAAATATTGTCTGATTCATATTGAATTATTTTTTTCCCGTGGTCGATTTTTAAACCTTCTTGAATAGTAAAAGAACCAAACTCTTGACCTTTAAAAGTAAGGAAATGTTTACGATATTCTTTTTCTCCATTTATAGTAACTAATCGATACTCACCATCAGGGATTGGTTGATAACAGGAAACTAATAACATGAACAGTAATGATATTAGTGTATTTTTCAACTTATTATCGAATTTTTTTAGGGTTATGATTTTTTAATGCTTGTTTGAATATTTAGAATTTACAATATTTATATAATTTCATATATTCAATAACTATAAATCAATGTGGGTAACTTACCCTTAAATCATCGGTCGTTTGATCAAAAAAACTACTCTAATCTTTATTATCTAATCTGATTTCCTTGTAAACTAAAGTCAACATTACTGTTGAGACCATTACGTGTAAAAACGCAAATGAAAAAGATGTTAAAGGGTCCATCTGTCCTGATATAGAAGACAGAGTATACATGATAATTGCAAAAAGATTAAATCCAGCCACCACATAAGCATAGCCAAGTCGAACTTTGGGCTTATGCCACACTACTCTTAAAATTAAAAAGGTAATTAACCAAAAAAGAAACTCATACAAATATTGAATATCATTTAAACCAAACATATCTAATCTTAATTTTTAAATTGATAAACAAATTTAACAATAATTTATTTAATTTGTATATACAATATTTGTGTATACAATTGTAAGTACTATATAAATGTAGTTTATTAATCAGATATAAAACTTTCCGGCGTACTTGCCCTTAAATCATAGGCATTTCCTCTTCATTAGGGTTTATATTTTTTTTCGACATATTATTTTATATTTTAGTTACATGAAAAAAATTGTTATTTTCCTTTATCTCGCAATTTTAAACAGTTGTTCAAGTCAGGAAATTGATCCTAATGATGTAGGGTGGTTTTTTGTTACAATTCCTAATTGTGGTTTTGCTGTCCAAACCAATTATTGTGTAACTAAAAATACATACGATAATTTTGTTAAAGATTTTACAAATGATGTTTTTTGCGAATTCCTAACATTTAATGACCTTAATGGAATAAGTCAATCAGGTTATGTTGTAGGTTACGGATTTCAGAAGACTTGTGAAAATTATAAAAGTTTCTAGTTATAAAATTTAGTATAAATAAAATCTACAAAATCTATAAAATCGATACCTTCGAGTAAATAAATAATCAAATGAAAAAAATAATTTCAATATTTACTTTTTTATTAATGTCATCTTTACTAATAGGACAAAATCAAGAGAGGCTAAGCGTTCACCTTTTTGATTTACCAGAAAGTTTGGAATCAGAATTTTTAAAATTTAATTCTGAAGTAAATAAAACTCTCGAAAATGCTGGTTATGGCAAAAATTTCTATAAGCTATATAGAGTAAAAAGTGATGATAAAGATAAAACATTAAAATATTTTCAAATTAGCTCTTACACAAGTGATAAACACTATGAAATGACTCATAATGTAGGTAAGGAGTATGATGACTTATGGGACGATATGTGGGATTCTGATATAGGCAAGAAAGTTTGGACTTTTGATAACGAAACTCATATATATAAGAAAGTTTTCAGGGTAGATAATTAATTTACAATGTGAATGATTTCCATAGTTGCACCGTTATAAATTTTTCTTGACTTCATTCCCATAGCTTCTAATTTGGAATCTAAAAAAGAATTTTCATCAAATGAAATTGGTAATCCAGTTGGATTTTTAAAAACAAAGTGTGTTAGATTCTTGTAAGCATTATCATTTGAGGAGATAACTTTAGCAAAACCCCACATTCTCAAACCTCCATTATCTATAACTTTTTGCCATCTAGGCTTAAAAAATTCAAGCTCAAAACTTTCATAGTCTTCATTTAAGGCCTCCATTGGATCTAATGTAATAACATCTCCTATTTGTGGTCTAAATGAAGCTGTTTGATATAGGCCTTGGATAAGATATTGTCTAACCTGTTTCTTTACTTTACCCCCCTCTATAAGACTAAACATTTTTGAAATTGAACTTTTTGACATTTTGTTTTTATAAATATTATTAGCATAGCCTCTATAATTGTTCCAATCATCAGATTCCATTTGAGCTCTATCTTTATATACATTGAAGACCAAATAGGTTGCTATTTCAGTAGACTTATCTATAGATGTTAAATCACCACCAGATTTTCTTTTCATAACAATCCACTGAACCAAATTACCTTCTTTAACAGCCATTGCTTTCAATGGTGCAACAAAATTTTCAATTTTTCTGTAATCATTGTCTTTTCCTTCATAAATTACATAGGCTTCCATTGACGCTATTTGGGCAGATAACCAAGAGGTTATTAAAACTGATGTTAACGTTAAAAATTTTTTCATTTTTCTTGATTTATGGTTTACAATAATCAAATATAATAAACTTTACAATATCTCTACTCCGTGTTTATCTTCCTGAAATTAATGAAGAGGATATGCCGAAGATTTAGATTACAAAAACAGACAACCTTCTTGTTCAATTATTTCACTTGTGTCGATTAATCCTCTTGAGTAATTTTTAACTGATGGACTAAAAATAAATGTTTGATTGTCAGAACTTGAAAAATGAAGTAAGCCTTCAATTACTTCATATTTGTAAGTTATAGTATATTCAATTTCTTGACTTGTACCATAATATTCATAATCAAACCATAAAATATCCCATTCATCTTTTTTGATTCTTATAGTCCATTTTTTTCCATCATAAGTGTTTTCACCTTTTTTCCATCCCTTACAATATGAAATATCTTCACCAATATTAAAAAAGGATATGAAATGTTGACCAGCATTAAAAAATTCTTATATCAATATCAAATTTTATATCAGAAAAGGAGCTAAAATAATTTTCTGTATCTGCCCACATTGTTTCATCATATTTAGATAAAAATTTATTTCCGTTTGGACTATTTGAGCGTTGTATCGAATTAATTTGTAATCCACTTACTTTTTCTGCAGGGTCTAGATTCCAAGTGTCATATTGCTTTATGTCTGCTTTGAAACATGAAAACATTAAACTAAATAAAGATATTATAAATATTTTTTTCATTGATTTATGATTAATGGGTCTAAAATAAAAATATATATTTCTACTCCTTATTTCTTTCCAAGTTTAATGAAGAGGATATACCGGTGATGTAAAAAAAACCCTCCACTTAGGAGGGAATTAAAATTAGTTTTAAACTTTAAAGGGGATTTATTGTATAAACTTTTTTGTTGGCTAAATCTTCTCCTAATGAAATTGCAAAATCTTCAAATGCAGGGTCAGACATCATTTCGCCTAACTTAGACATATCTACATCAAATAGATAAACAGAAACTTTATTAGGGTCATTTACATCTCGGTGAACAAGTGTTTTAGAATCATCACAAAATCTTTCTCTGTTTTTATTATCTTTTATAAAACCCTTATACCATCTAGAATATCCTTTAGTTAACGGAATTATAGCAACGGCATCTACCAGTGCATTTTGATTTAAGTCATCTGTATTATACCATTCGCCTACGTGTTGAATTTTCCCTTCTTCATTAAAAAATAATACAGCATAATAATCCATTAACACTTGTTTTTCAGTTGTAGAATTTAAAGATTTCCAGGTCCCATATACTCTAACATCTCCATTTGGCTTTTGGTTTTCATCCAATCCTGCAAAATAAAGTTGATTAGTAAATTCAATATTATTGTATGTGTCATTAAAACCCTGCATAGAATTATACCAAGTATTTATGTCAAGTGAGTCCACTCCTGTTGGCGGAGGTGACCAAGTATAGTTTTCTGCCACGAAACTTTTCATTTCATCAAGTTTTTTATCTGAAAATGCTTGATAGAATTTTTTTGATGTTTCTACGTTTTTTTCAAAAGTCTTCATCTCCACACCATTTGGATTACAACTAATGAATATAATTGAACAAAATAGAGCAGTAATTTTTTTCATTTTAATTAATTTATGATTAATAAACGACAATATACAAATAAGTCCCTAAAATTAATAAAGAGGATATGCCAAGGATTTAGAAAAATAGGATTTGATTTAAAGCTCAATCCAGTCTACAAGATTTTATAACTTTTCTTTTAGATGCTGTTGGAATTCAAAATATCTGAAAAATTCTTACCTTATAGGAAACAACTAAGACTATGAAAAAGCTGCTTTTTATTTTAATGCTAGCTTTATTTAAGATTGCTTTTTCATCAGAAGCTAAATAAAATTAATGAAACAAAGTTACAATAAACAGTTAATATTTAGAAAGGCAACAAAGGATGATATACCGAATATAGTAAAAATGTTATCCGATGATGAACTTGGTTCCAAAAGAGAAGATTATAAAGTTCCATTA
>CENP01076799.1_pt1 | contig 23719 bp, 18 predicted proteins | sample 361281 | NCBI WGS metagenome assembly CENP01 (sample SAMEA2591122, study PRJEB7988) | marine metagenome | biome: marine biome (ENVO:00000447); feature: deep chlorophyll maximum layer (ENVO:xxxxxxxx); material: saline water (ENVO:00002010), including plankton (ENVO:xxxxxxxx) | depth 70 m | reverse complement strand
TACTTTATTTTTTATTCTTTTTGGGGATTAAATTATTTCAAAACCTCAATCTCTGATGAATTACATATCAAAAATGATTATGAATTTGAAGAGTTAGATAATACCTTGAATATTATTATCACAAAGATAAACGAAGAAGTTCCATTACTCAAGGATTATAATGAAATAGATTTTTTTGAAATAACTAACATGACTAACTTAAATGTGAAACAGTCTTTAGTACCTAGTATTCTTCTTTTTCAAACAGTATCTGGGCACTTTATTCCATTTACATCAGAATCAGTAGTAAATGTTAATATTCCCAAAGTGGATTTACCTGTGGTTATTTTTCATGAATATGCTCATCAAATGGGATATTCAGATGAAGCTGAAGCGAGTTTTATTGCATTTATGAAAGCAGTTGAAAGCAATAATGCAAATGTTAGATATTCTGGCTATTTTAATGCGCTTTTAAATCTTCTAAACGAAATTAATAAGAATCATAAAGAAAAATTAGAAGACTACACCTCAAAACTCAATGATAGGGTTATATCTGACATTAATTATAACATGGAATTCTGGAGTAAATATTACAATAACTTTTTTGATAGAGTTGCAAACTATGTGTATGACTTTTATTTAAAGTCTAATAAACAAGAACATGGTATTCTGTCTTACAATAAAGTTTCCAATTTTATAATTGATTATTATCAAAGAGAAGTATTATCAGATTTCTTTAATTGATTTACTATATTAGCAAACTATCCCTATCATTTAGGGTCAAATAAAAAACTAATAAAATGAAAAGATTCTTCCTATTATCCTTTTTCTTATCATTTGGACTCTACAGTCAGGACTACTTTATTGTTAATGATGGAGTTAAAACTAAAGAATATGGAAATACAGCATTTACAAATGCCAATATATATACTGATAAAGGTGTAATTAGCAACTCTACTTTAATTATAAATGATGGAAAAATAATTAATTACGGAAGAAACATTGATATACCTAAAAATACTGTTATATATGACCTTGGTGGAAGATACATATACCCATCCTTTGTTGAGACTTTCTCAAATTTTGGTATAGAAAAATATAGTAGATCTGATTTTTCAAGGAGCTCTCAATACGAGCCTAGTCGAAAAGGTTATTATTGGAATGATCACATTTTAAGTGATTATAATGCTTTTGATAATTATATATATAACAAATCTGATGCTGACAAAATGAGAAAGATGGGTTTTGGTGTTGTTAATTCGAATAGTAATGATGGAGTGCATAGAGGAACAAGTTTTACAGTAGCTCTAATAGACGACAAGAATGAATCATACAGGTTAATTCAAGATAAATCCTCTGAATACTATTCCTTTTCTAAGAGTTCTCGGTATAATCAATCATATCCTAGCTCAACTATGGGAGCGATCGCTTTAATTAGACAACTATTTCATGATGCTAATTGGTACTCTCAAGGAGTATCAAACACAAAAGACTTGGCACTTGAAGCACTAATAGAAAATAAAGATTTACCAAAATTTTTTGATGCAGGAGAGAAATTAAATGTAATTAGGGCTGCTAAACTCTCAAATGAATTCAATTTAAATTTTGTGATCAAGGGGTCTGGAAAGGAGTATGAAAACATTAGGGAACTTAAAAAATTTGACAATACAATAATAGTTCCAATAAATTTCCCTAAAGCATACGATGTATCTAATCCACTATTAAATAAAAAACTAACAATAAACCAGCTAAGATATTGGAATCAAGCACCTGCTAATCTAAAAATATTAGACGAAAATAACATTGAATTCATAGTTACCTCCTCTGGAATAAATAGAACTGACGATTTTCTAGAAAATTTAAGAACAGCTGTTAAGCACGGACTTAACATGAAAAAAGCAATTGAATCTCTAACTATTGTTGCTGCAAGATCTCTAAATCTTGGTGATAAATTAGGAAAAATTGAAAAAAACTTTCTTGCAAATTTTATAATTACATCCGGACCATTATTTGATGATGAAACTGAAATTGATGAAAATTGGGTAAAAGGGAATAGACATATAATAAATCCTGTCAATACAGTTAATTTTGATGGAGAATATGAGATTAACATAAATGGCAATAATTATAATTTAATAATTTCTAATAGTCAAGACAATATCAACACCAGAGTAAAAAAAGATTCAATTAATCTGAAATCAAAAACTTCACTTCAGGATGATTGGCTGTATTTGACTATTTTTGATGAATACAAAAGTAAAGCTTCTTATGCGCAATTATCTGCCAAAATAATTTCAGAAAATACAATTAGTGGTTTAGGAATTGACTTTAATAATGATGAATTTAAATTCAAGACTACAAGTAACCGTAAATTAAAAAAATCAAAGGGAGAAGATTTAAGACTTGAAGCACAAAAAGTTTCAAAGTTGACATACCCAAATGTTGGTTTTGGATTAACTGAAGTCCCAAAAAGTAAATCAATACATTTTAAGAATGCAACTTTATGGACTAATGAAGATCTAGGAATAGTTGAGAATTATGATATTTTGATCAGTAAAGGTAAAATTGTTGAAATTGGTAAAGATATTAATACACCTCCAGGATATGAAGTTGTTGATGCAACCGGAAAACATATTACTTCAGGTATAATTGATGAGCATTCTCACATGGCTGCTTCTAGTATAAATGAAGGAGGGCATAATTCATCTGCAGAAGTATCAATTATGGATGTAATCAACCCAGATGATGTTAACATCTATAGAAATCTTGCAGGTGGAGTAACAACAGTTCAAATTCTTCATGGGTCAGCAAACCCTATTGGCGGTCAATCTGCAATAATAAAATTAAAATGGGGTTCAGAGATAGAAGATATGTTTTTTGAAGGAGCAGCACCTTTCATAAAATTTGCTTTGGGGGAAAATGTAAAACAATCAAATTGGGGAGGCTCAAGGTTTCCTCAAACAAGGATGGGAGTTGAACAAGTTTTTATTGATCACTTTGATAGAGCATCTGAATACGCAAATAATTGGACAGAATACAATTCTTTAAATAAGAGGGAAAAGTCACGAACACCGAAACCCAGATTTGATGAAGAGCTTGAAACATTATGGGAAATAATGAAAGGTGAAAGATTTATTTCTAGCCATTCATATGTTCAAAGTGAGATAAATATGTTAATGAAGGTTGCTGAAAAATATAATTTTAGAATTAATACTTTTACTCATATACTTGAAGGTTACAAAGTTGCTGATAAGATGAGAGAACATGGCGTTGCTGCTTCAACTTTTTCTGATTGGTGGGGATATAAATATGAAGTTAATGACGCGATTCCATATAATGCGTCCATAATGCACAATGCTGGAGTTCTTGTAGCCTTAAATTCTGATAGCTCTGAATTATCAAGAAGACTCAACTTGGAGGCTGCAAAAGCTGTTAAGTATGGTGGAGTGTCAGAAACCGAAGCATGGAAGTTTGTCACACTAAACCCAGCTAAAATGTTGCATTTAGATCATAAAGTTGGGAGTCTTAAAGAAGGTAAAGATGCTGATATAGTTTTATGGAGTGGTCATCCAATGTCACTATACTCAAGGGCAGAAATGACATTTATAGAAGGAGCATTATACTTTGATGAAAATGATCATGAAAGAAGGATTTCAGAAATTAAAAATGAAAAGTCTGAGTTAATTAGTTTAATGTTTAGGGAAATTCAAGCTGAAAGAGAAAAGAATTTAAAAGAGATTTTTGAGGATAATACTTCGGATGGAAATCAAAAATTTCCGATTCCTGATAACATTTTAATGTCTGGTGCTGAAATTATATCTTTTCCTGAATTAGAAGTTAATTGTGAAACTATTGAAATACATTAATATGAAAAAGTTTATTTTTTTTAACATACTATTTTTAAACCTATTATTTGCCCAGCAAACACCTGCTCCTGAACAATCAAAATCAATACTAATATATGGTGCAACAACACATGTAGGTAATGGGGAACTTATTAAAAATAGTGTAATTGGATTTACAAATGGAAAATTTGATTTGATTAGTTCAACAAATGAAATACCAAATAATCAGCAGCTTGAGAATTTTTTAAATATAAATAAAACAAAATACGATACGATTATTAATGCTACTAATCATCATATTTATCCTGGAATTATAGCTCTTAACTCTAATTTAGGGCTAGTTGAGGTAGATGCTGTGAAAGCGTCTGTAGATGACGATGAATCCGGTACATTTCTACCAAATGTAAGAAGTATAATAGCATACAATGCAGAGTCAAAAGCAGTCGAAAGTATGAGACCTAATGGAGTTCTTATTGCACAAATTACACCTAATGGTGGGATTATCTCAGGTAGTTCATCAGTAGTTCAGTTGGACGCGTGGAATTGGGAGGACGCTACAATTAAGTATGATCAAGGCATTCATCTTAACTGGCCAAGCCCATATACATTCGGAAGATGGTGGTTAGGAGAAGATAGAGGTTTAAAGAGAAACATGAATTATAGTTCACAAATTGAAAATGTAAGAGATTTTTTTGACAAGTCATTTGCAAACATGAATACTAAAAAATCAATGAACTTAAAAAGCAAAGCAATGAAGGGGGTTTTTGAGGGAACAACAACTGTCTACCTTAATGCAGATGACGAGAAAGAGATTGTTGATGGAGTAAGTTTTCTAAAAGATTATGGAATTGAAAAAATTGTTATTGTTGGTGGAACAGGTTCAAAGGATCAAATAAATTTTATTAAAGAAAATAAAATTCCAGTTATTCTAAAACAGCCATATAGACTACCCTCTTCTGAAGATGCTGATCCAAGAAACACATTTAGACTTGCAAAAGAATTACTAGACAACAACATACTTGTAAGCATAGACCCTACAGGGACAGCTTCTGATAGGGTATTAACAAGAAATTTACCATTTTATGCAGGAAGTTTTTCTAGCTATGGCATTAACAAAGAGAAAGCCCTTAGTTTAATAACTATTAATCCTGCCAAAATTCTTGGTATAGACGATGAATTTGGTTCTATTGAAATTGGTAAAAGTGCTACCTTATTTATATCCAAGGGAGATGCATTAGATATTGTATCTAATAATGTTACTCATGCATTTATTTCTGGAAGAAATATAAGCTTAGAAACACATCAAACAAGACTTTGGAGAAGGTATTCAAATAAATATTCGAGCTCTCAGTAAAATATAAGCTTTAAATCAAGAATTATTATTTGTAAATTTAAGTAGCAAAAATTTACAAGTGTTAGTTGATAATAAAATACTGCCTAAAGAAATAAATGAATTATTTGATGATATTATTGATAGTAGTTATCAAAAAATAACATCTAAAGAAAAAAAAATAATTCATGAATCCTTAGTTATTGCATTTAATGGTCATGATGGTCAGGATAGAAAGTCTGGAGAACCCTACATTTACCATCCTCTTGAAGTTGCAAAAATTGTAGCTAAAGATATTGGATTAGACTATATTTCTATTGCTGCAGCCATTCTTCATGATACGGTTGAAGATACTGAGGTAACACTTGAAGATATAGATGAAACAGTTGGTTCTGAAATATCCAAGATTGTTAATGGCTTAACTAAAATTTCAACCTTAAAAAAAAATGAAGATTATTCTATTCAAGCTGAGAATTATCGTAAAATGTTGCTTACTCTTCACGATGATATAAGGGTAATATTAATTAAAACAGCTGATAGACTTCATAATATGCGAACAATTGATTTTCTATCAAAAGCAAAGCAAGATCAGATGGCATCAGAGTCATTATACATTTATGCTCCGCTTGCACATAGAGTTGGACTTTATAATATTAAAAATGAACTTGAAAATTTAAGTTTAAGAATTATTGAGCCTAGAGAATATAATTTGATAAAAAATAAAATTGATAAGGATTTAGTAAATCAGGAGAAATATGTTGAGTCCTTTGAAAAACTAATTAATGAGAGTCTTGTAAATCAAAAAATTAAATATCAGATCAAAGGAAGATATAAATCTATATACTCAATTTATAATAAGATAAAAACTAAAAATATATCATTTGAAGAGGTTTATGATCGATTTGCAATTAGAATTATATATAAATCAATACAAAAAAATGAAAAATTTGTGGCATGGAAAATATATTCTATAATTACAGATCACTTTACACCTAACCCTACTAGACTAAGAGATTGGATTACTCTTCCAAAAAATAATGGGTACGAGGCACTTCATCTTACTGTAGTCGGGCCAAAAAATAAATGGGTAGAAATTCAGATTAGATCAGAGAGAATGGATGAAATTGCTGAAAAAGGTTATGCTGCACACTATGGTTATAAACATAATGAATCTAAAAAAAGTGAAGTTGATCTTTGGCTAAACAAACTTCAAGAGGTGTTAAATCATGATACAGAGCATGCTATTGATTTTGTTGAAGATTTTAAATTAAATTTCTATTCAAAAGAGATTTATGTTTTTACTCCTAATGGAGACTTAAAATCTTTGAAAAGCGGATCATCTGCACTAGATTTTGCTTTTCATGTTCATACGGATGTTGGAATTAAAACTAGGGGGGCAAGAGTTAACGGAAAGTTAGTTCCACTAAGTCACACTCTTAAAAGTGGTGATCAAGTTGAAATTATAACATCTGAAAATGTTAAACCTAACAGAAACTGGTTAAATTTTGTTGAAACTTCAAAAGCAAAATCTAAAATAAAATCATCATTAAATGATGAAAAGAAAAAAATTGCCTCAGATGGCAAAGAAATTCTTGAGAGAAAGCTTAAACAATTCAAGATCAAGTTAAATAATAAAGTCTCTGGTCAGATGATGAAATTCTTTAAAATTAATGCAAGTAATGATCTTTTTTATAATGTCGGTACTGGAGATTTAGATAATAAAAAAATTAAAAATTTTGCTAATGATTACAATAGTTATTTAGGTTATTTTAGAAGAAGAATTGCTGGCGCAACATCTAAAACTCAAAAATCTAATGACAATGATGATTTAATCAAGTTTGATAAGCTAGTTTTTGGAAAAGAAAAAGAGATGTTAAAATTTTCATTAGCTCCATGCTGTAGTCCAATACCTGGAGATAATGTTTTTGGATTCATTTCTGTCAAAGATGGCATAAAGGTTCATTCTAAGAATTGTCCAAACTCAATATCTTTAAGATCCAATTATGCCTACAGAATTATATCTGCAACATGGATTGATTCAGAAAGCCATGAGTTTAATGCAAAAATTGAAATTACAGGATTTGATGATATTGGTCTTGTGAGCAAGATAACCTCTCTAATTTCAAATTCAATGAATGTTAATATGAATAGAATATCCTTCGAAACTAATGATGGTACTTTTTCTGGCATTATAAGTATAGATGTAAAAAATAAAGTAATTTTGAATAAGTTGTTAAAAAGGTTGTCTAATATCAAAGGAATTGAAAAAGTTTCTAGAAAATAAAATTTATGTCCCAAATTAAAAAGCAAAATAACGAGGAAATTAAAGAAGTTTTTACAAATTTTCTCAATAAACACAATCATAGAAAAACTCCTGAAAGATTTAGTATACTAAATGAAATATATTCTATTGAAGGTCATTTTGATATTGACTCACTTTATGAAAAAATGAATAAAAAAAACTATAGGGTTAGTAGAGCAACTCTATATAATACTATTGAGCTTCTCTTAGAAAGCGGTCTTGTCAGGAAGCATCAATTTGGTGATTCATTTTCTCAATATGAAAAGTGTTACTTTAACAATCAACATGATCATTTAATAATTACTGATACTGGAGAGGTTAAAGAGTTTTGTGATCCTAGAATTCAGTCAATAAAAAATAATATTGAAGAAATATTTAATGTTGATATTAAGGATCATTCACTATATTTATACGCTACGACTAAAAAGAAAAAATAGTTAATATATGTCTTTAGATCTGTTGCTAGGTCTTCAATGGGGAGATGAAGGTAAAGGAAAAATAGTTGATGCAATAACCTCTAATTATGATATTATTGCTAGATTTCAAGGAGGACCTAATGCTGGACACACTATAGAGTTTGACGGAAATAAACATGTTCTCCATACTATTCCATCGGGTATCTTCAACAAAGATTCTATTAATTTAATTGGAAATGGAGTAGTTATTGATCCAGGAATCTTTCTCAAAGAAATTGAAGGACTAAATAAATATAAAATTGATCTTAGAAAAAATTTATTTATATCCAAAAGAGCTCATATAATATTGCCAACTCATAAAATTATAGATGCAACATCTGAAGCATCAAAAGGGAAAAAAAAGATCGGCTCAACACTTAAAGGAATAGGTCCTGCCTATATGGATAAAACAGGAAGAAATGGCATAAGAGTGGGAGATATTATTGATGATTCATGGCAATTAAAATATAATAGTCTTAAGGAGAAACACCTTAATATTATTTCAAATTTCAATCAATCTGTTGAAATAAGTCTAGATGAATTGGAGAAAGACTTTTTTAATGGTATTGAATGTTTAAAGTCTTTCAATCTGATTGATAGTGAGACCTATCTTAATAATTCTATTGAGCAAGGAAAAAAAATATTAGCTGAAGGTGCTCAAGGCTCATTACTAGACATAGACTTTGGAACATATCCATATGTAACTTCTTCTAATACTACTGCAGCTGGTGCTTGTTCAGGCTTAGGTGTAGCGCCAAATAAGATTAAAAATATAATTGGAATATTTAAAGCATATACCACCAGAGTTGGATCTGGACCATTTCCTACAGAATTATTTGATTCAACTGGAGAAAGGATCAGAAAAGTTGGACATGAGTATGGTGCAACAACTGGTAGAGATCGTAGATGCGGATGGTTGGATCTTGTAGCTTTAAAATATTCTGTTCAAATTAATGGTGTTACTGAATTAAACATAATGAAATCAGATGTATTAAGTTCAATCGGTAAATTAAAAGTTTGTACATCTTACTTAATTGGTGATAAAGAGATTAACTATTTTCCATTCGATATAAAATCTAAAGAGGTTATTCCACAATACATTGAATTTGATGGATGGGATCAAAATATTACTCAAGTTAAAAGTGAATTTGACCTTCCTAAAGAGTTAAAAGATTACATTAGTTTCATTGAATCCTTTGTCAAAGTACCTATACAATTGATCTCAGTTGGGCCAGACCGAATTCAAACTATTTATAGAGATAAATGAGACCAAATATAATTTTGATTTGTTTTTTTATTTCTGCTTCATTATATAGTCAAGAACAAAGAACAGTTGAAATTATTCAAGCAGGAAAGTCAATTCGAAACTCTATAGAATATCCTGATGCTAATATTCTTCAAAGAGATAAAAATCTTAGAGTTATTTTATTTCATGATGGAGCAAGGATAGAGTCAGATATATCATACTATTATTTTAATGAAAATTCATTTACTGCAAATGGAAAAGTAAATTTTAATCAAGGGGATTCACTGTTACTGACTTCAGATTTTCTTGAATATGATGGAAAGACAAAAACAGCTATTGCATATGGAAACGTAAAGCTAACAAGACCAGATATGAAGCTGGAGACTGATACACTTTATCTTGATAGACCAAAAAATATTGCATTTTATAATTCAAAGGGTAAAATAGTTGATAATGATAATACTCTTGAGAGTAACTCAGGTACATATTATATGGGACCTAAGAAATATATTTTTAGGTCTAATGTAACCATTGATAATCCAGAATATAATGTAAACTCTGAAGAATTAGAATACTTCACTGAAAGCAATCAAGCTTTCTTCAATGATAAAACTATAATTACTGGTATTGATTATAATATATTTTGTAGAAATGGATTTTATGATACTAATCTTCAAAGAGGATTTTTTAGAGAAGATGCTACTATTAATTATGATGGAAAAATAATAAATGGAGACAGTATATTTTTTGAAAATGAAAAATCATATGCATCTGCTTCATATAATGTCAAGATTAATGATACTATAAATAAATCAATAATTACTGGACATTATGGAGAAATATTTCGAGACAAAGATTCCGCTATTGTTACCAAAAATGCATTAGCGGTTAATATAATTAAAAATGATTCACTCTATATTCACTCTGATACAATTACAATTACAGGTGCAGACGAAAAAAAGATTTTAAAAGGTTATTATGATGTAAGAATTCTTAAATCGGATGTTAGAGGTCTATCTGACTCAATACATTTTAACCAAGAAACTGGATTAATTAAACTATTAAAGAAACCTAAAAGTTCTAGATTCCTAAAATCATTAACTGACGAGGAAAAAAATAAACTTAATCCAATTATATGGTTTGGAGGTAATCAGATAACAGGTGACCAAATATTTTTAAAATCAAATGTTAAAACAGAAGAATTAGATTCTCTAATTATTCGAGGTAATGTATTTATGAGTCAAAAAGATTCTTTGTATAGTGATCGGTTTAATCAAATAAAGGGAGAAAAATTAGATGGTTTTTTTTCAGACGGAAAATTAGATAATGTTTATGTTGTAAAGAATAGTACTTTACTTTACTACATGTATTCAGATGATGCAGAATTAATTGGCTTAAACAAAACTTTAGCAAGCTCAATTTTAATTAAATTTCTTGAGAATGAAATATCTGAAGTGTCATTTTACAGAACACCTGATGGAAATGTGTTATCTGAAAATAAAATTCTTACTAACGAAATGAAACTTCCAGGTTTTATTTGGAGAGAGAGTGAAAGACCAAATAAGATATCTGATTTATTCAGTGAGAGTGACAAAAAGCTTGAAATTGTTGAAATAGAGTAATCTAACTTGTTAATTATTTTGTTGAAAATAAATTAACATCAATCTAAATATGACTTAACTAGATGTGTACTTTAGAATAAAATAATATTCTTGAGTAACAATAGTAGTTCTATTATTAGGTTTGAGCAAATGTTAAAAACAAATAGTGTTTTTTACTTTGACTCTAATGACTTCATAAATATTTCTCACCACTACATCGATCAAGCAAACTATAAGTTAGCTGATCAAGCTGTAAAAATGGGATTAAATCAACATCCAAACAATTTAGATCTAATGTTACTTAACTCTGAATTATTAATTTTTAATTCAAAATATGATGCTGCTTATGAGATTTTAAACTTTGTTCAAGAAATAGACCCTGAAAATAGAGAGGTTTATCTTCAAAAGGCGACTATTTATTCAAAAAATAATCTTAGTGATGAAGCAATTGAAATACTTAAAAGTGCTCTTTCATTTATTGATGATAAGGTAGATATCTGGAATATGATAGCAATGGAATTCTTATTAATTGAAGATTTTGAATCCGCTATACCTTTTTTTAAAAAATGCCTAGATTATGATGATGAAGATTATCAATCTCTTTATAATTTAGTTTTTTGCTATGAAAATTTAGGATTGATAGATGAATCAATAAGAGAGCTTAGCAATGTTCTTGAAAAAAGACCATATTCAAAAATAGCATGGCATCAACTTGGGAAAATTTATAAAAAGCAAGGCAAATTAAAGGAAGCAATTTCAGCATTTGATTTTGCAATTATTTCTGATGATCAATTTGTTTCAGCATACATTGAAAAAGCTAAAATTCTTGAAAAAGTCAAGAAATATAAAAATGCACTTGAAAATTATAAAATTTCATTACAACTAAGTGAACCTAACTCATACATACTTTTCAGAATATCAAAATGCTATAAAAAATTAAATAATAAGAAGCTGTTTATTGAATTTATTAAAAAAGCATTAAGGGAAGAACCTGGTAATGAAAAGGCATGGGTCTATTTGATAAATTTTTATCTTAAGAAAAATAATTTAAGACAGTCTAGATATCTTTCTAAAAAAGCTTTAGATAACAATCATAATAGTCTAAAAATAATAGAGCTTAATGCAATTACAAGCATATCTGTTGGAAACAGAATTGAGGCCATTAGGTATTACAAAGAAATCATTGATATTCAAGAAAATCAGTCTTGGAGAATTTGGAAGAGTTTATTGAAATGTGTTTTAGAAATTGAAGAGTGGTCAGAGTTATTAAGACTAAGTTTAAGAGCAAAAAAATATTTTCCGAATAAATCATTTCTTGATTTCACAATAAGTGGATGTCTTCTAAAAAATGGAAAGTTAAACGAGGCTATATATTTTTATCAAAGTGGAAGCAAATCCTCTAAAATACCATCAAAACTTAGAAAATATTTTCCTGAATTTACAGATAATAAGGCACTACTTATTTGATTTTTGTTATATTAATTTACAATGAAAAATTACATATTTCTTTTTCTTAAAGGACTTGCAATGGGTGCAGTTAATAAAATTCCTGGAGTTTCTGGTGGAACTGTTGCTTTCATTACAGGAATTTATGAAGATCTTATAAATTCTATTAAAAAAATAAATTTTAAATCTTTTAAAATTTTATTTAATAGAGGATTTAAGGATTTTTATAAAGAAATAAACGGTAAATTTCTTACAGTTCTTTTTTCAGGTGTTATTGCAAGTTTTTTTAGTGTTTCACTAGTACTAGATAGACTAATAGAAGATTACGAACTTTATGTATTTGGACTATTTTTCGGGATGATTGTTGGCTCATTTTATGTTATTTACTATCAGCTAGAAAGGTTAAATATTAAAACAACTTTTTGGATCTTAGTTGGTTTGTCAATTGGTCTTCTAATTAGTTTCGCTGACAATTTTGAGGTAACAGATTCAAATGTTATAATTTTTATTTCAGGAATGATTGCAATATCAGGAATGATTTTACCAGGTCTTTCTGGGTCATATCTTCTTCTACTGATGGGAAGTTATACCTTGATAATGGTTGACTCAGTAAATGCATTATACTTTACTTTAACTGATATATTTTCATTTAACTTTGACTTTGTTTATGATCCTGAAAGGATTTATTTATTAAAGGTTATACTTTTTTTTACAATTGGATCAGTTTGCGGTTTAATTTTTTTATCTAATATCTTAAGTACTCTTCTCAAAAGATTCAAGTCAATCACAATATCAATTATTGTTGGATTTATTGCAGGATCCCTCAGAGGGGTTTGGCCATGGAAGACTGAGTCACTAAATGGTAAAGTTTCTTTATTTTTTCCTGATTTTTCTTTAGGAGAAACCTGGCTAACACTGTTTTATATTATTATTGGTATTTTGTTTGTAGTTTTATTGGAAAGATTTGCAAATAAACATTGAAAGAGATAAAACAATTTGGTTTAATAGGCAGGGATATTGATTATTCCTTTTCAAGAAACTACTTTAAGGATAAATTTAATTCTATTGAAAAACTCTCAAATTGTGAGTATATAAACTTTGATATTGAGTCAATAGAGGAAGTTAATTTTATTTTTAGCCGAAAAAACCTTTTTGGATTAAATGTAACTATACCTTACAAGGAAGACATTATTAATTATCTGGATGAAGTTGATGATCTAGCCCTTGAAATTGGTGCAGTAAACACAATATGTTTTGAGAATCAAAAAAAAAAAGGATATAATACTGATATATTAGGTTTCCAAAAAACCTTAGAAACTAATAGTTTAGATAATTTTGACAGCGTTCTTATTCTCGGATCAGGAGGTGCTTCTAAAACAGTAAAATATTTTTGTAAAAAAAATAATCTATCCTATAAAATTGTATCTAGACATAAGAAAAACAATTATTTATCCTATGAAGATATAGGCAAAGACATATTAAGCAATAGTGTTTTAATTGTTAACTGCACTCCAATTGGAACATTTCCTAATATCAATTATTCTCCTGATTTGCCGTATAATTTAGTAAATGATAAAAGCATATTTTTTGACTTAGTATATAATCCTGCAGAAACTCTATTTATGAAAAAAGGTAAAGAAATTGGTTGTAGGACAATAAATGGATACCAAATGTTAAAATTTCAAGCAGATGAGTCATGGAACCTTTGGGAAAAATCAATAAAATAGATTTACATTTTTTTTGTTACATTTATTGTTTAATAGCTAAAAATGAAAGACTCAGATTCAATATCAAAAAAGTCTTCATCGGATTCTGAAAATCTAGTTAATAAAATAGTTCCTGAAATGCCTATAGACAAAAGGACCAAGGCATACAAAGAATGGGTGAAAAAATATGGTCAAGAAGCTTCAGACTCCAATGAAATTCCTGATATGCCTAAAGATAAAAGAACTAAGGCATACAAAGAATGGGTGAAGCAGTATGGTGTTCAAGAGGTAACATCAGATAAATCAGAAAAAAAATCTTCAAAAAAAGTTTCTAAATCTAAAACAAAAACATCTGGTTTGGATAAACTAGTTTCTGATTTTATTGAAAAGATTAATTCTGATGATTGGTTTAACAAAAGAAAAGATATTGAAGAATTAAGATCAAAAATCAATTCAACTTTAAAATCATCTGAATCTGATACAGATGAATTTAAAAAATCTAAATCTTTATTTTTTCAAACCTTAAAAACTTACTCATTTAAAAAGAAAAGATATTTCAAAGATCTAAGTTCAAATCAAAAAGAAAATTTAGAGAAAAGGCAAGAGCTAATTGAAAAGATTAAAAATCTTATTATTGTAGATGAGAATCCAAATAAACTATATTCAAAATTTAAAGTACTTAAGGAGGAGTGGCATAACACTGGACAGGTTCCAATTACTGAAAGAAACAATATTTGGGAAACCTACAGACACCACGTAAGCAAATTTTATGACTTCCTTCATCTTAATAGAGATCTGAGAGAACTTGACTTTAAGCACAATTACGAGGAAAAAGTAAAAATTATTGAAAGGGCTGAACAACTTGATAAAATAAATGATATTGTTAAAGCTTCCAGAGATTTAAATGATCTTCACAGGCTTTGGAAGAATGAACTTGGCCCTGTATCTAGAGAACATAGTGATGATTTATGGAAAAGGTTTCAGGCAGCTTCTCATAAAATACACTCCAAAAGACAAAATTTTCAGAAAGAAATCTCAAGTATTCAACAAGAAAACTTTAAGAAAAAGGAAGACGTTATTTTTAGGATGAGAGATTTAGTTAAGTCTGTACCGAATTCACATTCAGATTGGCAAAATAAAATTAAAGAATTTGATAAGCTAAAAAATGAATTTCAAAGTATTAAAAACCTTCAAAGAAATAAGAATAAAAAATGTTGGAATGATTTCAGAGTAGTCACAAAAGAATTTAATACAAGTAAAAATAATTTTTATAAAAACCAAAAAAAGGAACTCAAGAAGAGTATTGAATTGAAGAAAGCATTAATAATGGAGGTTCAAAAAATTATTGAGGAAAACAAGATTGCTGAAAATTCAAGTAGAGTCAAAGCAATTCAAGAAGAGTGGAAAAAAATTGGTTATTTGCCAAGAAAAATTTCAAATTCACTATGGGATGAATTTCGTCCTTTAATCAATAGATTTTATGATATTCTTAAGTCTGGTGTAATAAACTTAAGCCAGGAAGAACAGAAAACTTATGATAACAAAACAAAATTTATTGATAAACTTAAGTTTTCTAAAAAAAAGTATTCAGTAGATGATGTAGATGAGTTCTTTAAGTCAATTATTTCTGAATGGAATAGTTTTGATTCTATTAATCTTAATTCGAATAACATTTTAAATAATAACCTTAATAAGAAAATTAACTCAATCTTAAAGTCACTTGATCTAAAAAATGATGAAAAGGATAATCTTAGTTTTGAGTTAGAAATAGAATTATTAAAAAATAATTCCGATGAAATGAACAAAAAACTTCAGTTCATTAAAAGAAAGATTTCTGAACTTGAAGATGAATCAAATCAGTTTCAAAATAATCTGGAATTCTTCTCTGATTCAAGTAGTGATAATCCTCTTTTTAAAAATGTTTCAACCAAAATTAATACTATAAACAATAAAATTGAGTTTTGGAGAAAAAGACGAAACAAAATTGAGAAAAATAGCTAGTTTTTATAAAAACTCATTTCATACTTTGACTCAACTTTGCCAGTAGATATGTTTTTTAATTCACTATCTATTGAAATCCTTGCGTCCTTTGAAATTCTATCAGTAAAAAGTATTCCTTGTAAATGATCATATTCATGTTGAATGACCCTTGCAATTATTCCAGAACAGTTCATCTGTTTAGGTTGAAATTGCTCATTTAAAAAATTAATCTTGATCTTTTCTTTTCTAATTACCTCTTCTGATATATTGGGTATACTTAGGCAGCCCTCAGAATAAGTAAAATCATCACCAGATTCTTTTATAATTTTTGGGTTAATAAATACCTGTTTAATATTTATAAGTTCATCTTTATTAAAACTATCCTCGTCCTCAAAAAAAGAAAAATCTGCAACAAAGATTGATTTTGATACTCCAATTTGAGGAGCGGCAATCCCTACCCCATTTGCATTATACATAGTATCCCACAGATCGTTAACAAGAGAATCAATACTGTTTGACTCACTATATTTTATTTTTTCAACTTTTAAATTTAAAATTGGATCACCATATGCAATAATAGGTCTTATCATTTATTTTTTAGAATTAAATATGATTCTAAAATCAAAGATGCACTTATTTTATCTATTATTAATTTATCTCTTCTATTTTTTTTTCCTACTCCAGAATTAATAATTATTTGTTTAGAAATCTTTGATGTAAACCTTTCATCAATCCTCTCAACTTGAATATTTGGAAGATAATTTTTTAAAGATTTAATGAATTTTACAATCTCTTCTTCAAGATCATGAATCTCATTATTTAGCCTTAATGGTTTACCAATTACAACTATTTCAATATTTTCATCAATAGATATTTGTTTAATATAATCTAGTAGATTTTTTGTTTCTATTGTTTCTAATGGAAAAGAGATAAGTTTATTTGAATCAGATATGGAAACACCTGACTTCTTTATTCCAAAGTCAATTCCAAGATATTTACTTAGTTGTTTATTTAACAAGATTCTAACTTTTTGATTTTTTTTATTAAGTGTCTTTAGAATTAAATTATATATTTTTACGTGTAAAATTATCAAAAATTGAATAATGAAATTACAAATGCAGTAGATGTATTGAAATCTGGTGGAATTATTTTATATCCAACAGATACAATATGGGGTATTGGATGTGATGCTTGTTGTGATACTGCAGTAAAAAAAGTATTTGAAATCAAAAGAAGAGATCATTCAAAACCATTAATATGTCTTGCCTCTAGCTTTGAGATGGTTGGCGAATATGTAGAAGTTTCAAATCTAAAAAAATTGAAATCAATATCTGAAAAATCTCCTACCACTTTTATTTTTAATAATCCAAATAAAATTTCAAAGTATGTGTCAAGTAATAGTTATTCTATAGGTTTTAGAGTTCCTAATGATAATTTTTGCTCAGAGCTTTTAATTAAATTTGGCAGGCCAATAGTCTCTACTTCTGCTAATATATCAGGATTTGACATTCCTTTAGAATTTAATTTAATAAGTTCAGAAATAAAGAGTAAAGTAGATTATGTAGTTAACTATGGAAAGAATAAAAGATCATATTCAGCTTCAACAATATTAAAGATTGATGAAAAAGGCTTAATAACTAAATTAAGATGAGAGTTAATAAAGAAATTATCAAAAAAAATTTGAAAGAAGATATTTTTATAAAAATATCAGAGGCATCTGATGATTTGGGAGTTGACTCATATGTTGTAGGTGGCTATGTAAGGGATCTATGCCTTAGAAGACCTGTTAAAAAAGATATTGATGTTATGTGTGTTGGCTCAGGTATAGATTTAGCGAAAAATTTTTATAAGAGAATTAGACCAAATACAACACCTTCAAAAATTAATATTTTTAAAAGGTTTGGAACTGCAATGATAAAGTTCAATAATTACAATATTGAGTTTGTTGGTGCAAGGAAAGAATCTTATTCAAATGATAGCAGGAAGCCAAGTATTGAAGAAGGAACATTTTTGGATGATATGCTTAGAAGAGACTTTACAATCAATACACTTGCAATAAGATTAAATAAAAATTATTTTGGAGAATTAATAGATACATTTGGAGGTATTGATGATATAGAAAAAGGTATTATAAAGACCCCCACAGATCCTAATAAGACATTTTCGGATGATCCACTTAGAATGTTAAGAGCAATTAGATTCTCATGTGAATTAAATTTTGAAATTGATATGAATACTCAAAATTCAATTAAAAAAAATTCAAATAGATTAGAAATTTTGTCTTCTGAAAGGATATCAGATGAAATTAATAAAATTTTAATGTCCCAGACGCCATCAAATGGATTCAGAAATCTTGAGAAATTAAATCTTCTCAATCATATTTTGCCAGAGCTTATAGACCTTAAAGGTGTTGAAGAGGTTGAAGGTCAAACTCATAAAGATAACTTTTATCATACATTAGAAGTCGTTGATAATATATCAAGAAATACAGAAAATGTATGGCTCAGATGGGCAGCACTTTTACATGATGTTGGTAAGGCTCCTACAAAAAAATTTAGTAAAAAAATTGGATGGACATTTCATGGCCATGAATTTATTGGTTCCAAAATGGTCAAGAAAATATTTACACGACTAAGTCTACCATTAAATGAGAAATTAAAATATGTTCAAAAAATAGTTATGATGAGCTCTAGACCAATTATTATATCCGAAGATATTGTAACAGATTCTGCTGTAAGAAGGCTTATATATGATGCTGGCGATGACATTGATGATTTACTAACTCTTTGTGAGGCTGATATAACAACAAAGAATATGAAGAAGTCATTAATCTATCAGAATAATTTTAAAATAGTTCGTCAGAAAATTAAAGATGTTGAAGAGAGAGATAGTATCAGAAATTTTCAACCACCTATTACAGGTGAGATAATTATGGCTTATTTTAATATTAAACCTTGTAAAGAGATTGGCTTAATTAAAGAAAAAATTAAAAATGCCATTCTAGATGGAGATATTAGGAATGATTATAAAGAAGCTCACGATCTTATGGTTAAAACAGGAAAATCTTTAGGCTTGAAGGATGAATAAAATATATAATCTAGCACTTGCCTCGATATTAATTGTTTATCTAGTTATTCTAGCTGGTGCAATTGTAAGGATGACTGGAAGTGGAATGGGATGTCCTGATTGGCCGAAATGCTTTGGATATTTAATACCACCAACTGAAAGATCTCAATTAGACTGGAAACCTAACTCTGATTTTAATAAAAACCAAATAATTATTATTGAAGATGAATTATTTTTTGCAGTAGATGATTTTAGGTCAGCTGATATTCTAAACATTGATAATTGGGAAAAATATACTAAACATGATTATGCTAAATTTAACGTTTATCATACCTGGATTGAATACATAAATAGACTTATTGGTGCAATTGCAGGAATTTCAGTCTTAATTTTATTTATAAGCTCTTTAAAATATATTAATAAGAGATTCTTAATAACATTTCTTGCATTTTTATCTCTTGTTGCTATTTTATTTCAAGCATGGCTTGGTAAAATAGTTGTAGACAGCAACCTGTCTGCTAACACAATTTCAATTCATATGATTATGGCTATAATACTTTTATTTATTTTATTTTCAATTCTATCAATTGTAAGTAATAAATCAACACTTATAGATTTACCAAGAACTATATCTGTTTTAATTATTGTATCAATAATAATTTTGTTAGGACAAGTTTTAATAGGAACTGAGGTAAGAAAGTTTGTTGATATTAAGATGGAACTTTATAACTACTCTCAAAAGGAAAAGTGGTTTGAAGAAATTCCTAGTATTTTTTATACACATAGAAGCTTTTCATGGATTATAATTATCTTAAATTCTTACATTTTTTATTTATTAAATAAAATTAGATTGAAATCAATAATTATATACTCTGTTAATGCATTAATTTTTATTCAAATTATTTCTGGTATTGTGATGTTTTATTTCAATTTTCCATTTAGCACTCAACCTATCCACTTATTATTATCTACTATAATAGTTGGTTTACAATTTTATTTTTTAATGTTATATAATTATAGAACTAATGAGGTTAAAATTTAGAATAATTTTAAATGTAAAAGATGATGTTCTTCGAGATATAATAGTTGATTCCTCAACTAGTTTACTTGAATTTAGTAAAATAATTTCTGATCAATTTGGTTTTGACTCTACAGAAATTTCTACATTCCATATTAGTAATGAAAATTGGGAGCAACTAGAAGAAATCAAAATTTTTAAAATTGATGATAATGATGAAATAATGGATAAAGCCCCTATTTCCAACTATTTTGTTCTAAATGGAGATAAAATGATCTTTGTTTATGATTTTTTAAATTATTGGACATTTTTTGTTGAATTATATGAAATAGATGAATTAAGTAATTCAGGCTCAAAGTTTGAATGCATAAATTCTGTTGGAGATGTTCCTAAAGAGGCACCATCAGATATATACAACAATACCAACGAAGCCTATAATTTTGATCAAGATGAAAGTTTAGATTTATGAGTTTTCAACTTACATCTGAGTTCAAACCAACTGGTGATCAACCAGAGGCAATTAAAAGTATTGTTAATTCATTTAATAATAATCATAATCACGTTACACTTCAGGGTGTAACTGGATCAGGAAAAACATTCACTGTAGCTAATGTAATTCAGCAGATAAAAAGACCAACATTAGTTTTAGCACATAATAAAACTTTAGCTGCTCAATTATATTCAGAGTTTCAAAATTTTTTTCCGAATAATGCTGTAGAATATTTTGTTTCATATTACGATTACTATCAACCAGAAGCTTACATTCCATCGTCTGGATTATATATAGAGAAAGATTTATCAATAAATGAACAAATAGAGAAATATAGACTTAGTGCAACTTCGTCATTATTATCTGGAAGAAACGATATTATAGTTGTTGCATCAGTTTCTTGTATTTATGGAATTGGTAACCCAAATGAGTTTAAAAAACACGTAATTCAAATTTCTATTGATGATGAAATTCAAATTTCAAAACTTCTTTCTCAATTTGTAAAGAGTCAATATTCAAGGTCTATTAATGAACTTAATAGAGGTAGTTTTTCTGTCAAGGGAGATGTAATTGATATTTTTCCTAGTTATTCTGATTTATTCTACAGAATAAACTTTTTTGGAGATGTAATTGAAAGTATTGAGTCTTTTGATCCTATATCAGGTAATAAAATTGAAAATTTTGAATCGCTAAGGATCTTTCCTGCTATGATATTTGTTACTTCAGAGTCAAGCATTAAGTCTGCAATCAATAATATTGAATTTGATTTAGAAGAACAAGTCAAATATTTTGATGAGATAGAAAAATCTATAGAATCAAAACGAATTAGAGAGAGAACAGAATTTGACTTAGAGATGATTAAAGAACTTGGATATTGTTCTGGTATAGAAAACTATTCGAGATATTTAGACGGAAGAGATCCTGGAACAAGGCCATTCTGTCTTCTTGATTATTTCCCAGAAGATTATTTAATGGTTATTGATGAAAGTCATGTTACAATTCCACAAGTACATGCAATGTATGGTGGTGATAGAAGTAGAAAAGAGAATTTAGTTGAATATGGGTTTAGATTACCTGCAGCATTAGACAACAGACCATTAAAATTTGAGGAGTTTATACATTTACAAAATAATGTTCTATATGTTAGTGCTACACCTGCAGAATACGAGTTAAAAATGTCTGAAGGTCTATATGTTGAACAGATAATTAGGCCAACTGGTGTTTTAGATCCTATTATTGAGATTAGAAAATCTGAAAATCAAATAGATGATTTAATAGAAGAGATATTACTAAGAGTTGAGAGTGATGAGAGAGTTCTAGTTACAACCCTAACTAAAAGAATGGCTGAAGAGCTTACAAAATTTCTTCATAAAGCAAAGATTAGAGCAAACTACATTCATAGTGATATTGATACATTAGAAAGAGTTGAAATAATGCAAAATCTTAGAAAAGGATATTTTGATGTTTTAGTTGGGGTAAATCTTTTAAGAGAAGGTCTTGATTTACCCGAAGTATCCTTAGTGGCCATTTTAGATGCAGATAAAGAAGGATTCTTAAGAAGTCATAGATCGTTAATTCAAACTGTTGGAAGAGCTGCAAGAAATATTAATGGAAAAGCAATTATGTATGCTGATTCTATTACAGATAGTATGGACAAGACAATAACTGAGACATCATATAGAAGGAAAAAACAAGAAGAATTTAATATTGAAAATGATATTATTCCAAAACAAATGGATAAATCATTTACAAATACATTTGAAAAAGATATTCAAATTGTAAATAGTTCTTATGAGGACTTTGAAGAAGAACTTAAGGCCTACCAAACAAGAAATGAGATAGAAAAGAGAATTAAAGAATTAAGAAAACAGATGGAAGATGTAGCAAAAAAACTTGACTTTTTATCTGCTGCAGATCTTAGAGATAAAATTGAGCTCCTCAAAAAGAAATTAAAATAAAAAAAGGTGCACTTATGTGCACCTAATTTTTTGGATTATTAAAAATATTTAGCCAATATTAATTACCCTGTTTGGCTTAGATATACTTTCTTTCCTTTTTGGTAGTTTAATTTTTAGAATACCATTTTTATAATTAGCCTTGATCTTGTCTTGATCTACCGAATCTGGAACTCTAAATGATCTTTGAAAAGATGAGAAATTAAATTCATTTAATCTCATTTTATCATTTTCCATAGTATTTGAAGTTTCAGATGAAATAACTAATACCTTATCATTTAATTCAATAGTGAAATCTTCCTTTTTCATTCCTGGTACTGCAAGGTCAATCTCAAAAGAATCATTGTTTTCTAAAGAATTTACTGATGGTACAGAATGACTTCTATTTAAAAAATTCATACCAAAATCATCATTAAAGAATTCATTAATTAATGATGGAAAAACGTTGTTATTGTTATATTTTACTATTCTCATAATTTTTTTTTTAGTTAAACAATTTGAATTATAAATTCATTATGTAATAGTCAAAAAGAATACCAAGCCATAAATAATGACAATTTGGCAACAAAATATTAGAAATTAGTGACTTTATGTCAGTTTAAAGCAGCTTGGACTTTATTTGCGGCTTCATCAAAAGCAATTGCAGACAGGACATTTAATCCTGAACCATCAATAATCTCTTTTGCTTTATCAGAATTAGTTCCTTGAAGCCTAACTATTATAGGTATATCAATATTACCAAGATTTGTATATGCAGAAACTATACCCTCAGCTACACGGTCACACCTTACTATCCCACCAAATATATTAACCAGTATTGCTTTTACATTTGAATCTTGCAAAATTAATCTGAATGCTTTTTCAACCCTGCTTGAATCAGCAGTTCCACCAACATCAAGAAAATTAGCAGGCTCACCTCCAGCAAGTTTAATCAAATCCATTGTTGCCATTGCCAAGCCAGCTCCATTTACCATACATCCAACATTACCGTCTAAGTCAACATAATTTAGCCCAGACTCTCTAGCCTCAACTTCAACAGGATTTTCTTCACTAAGGTCTCGCATTGATTCATATTCGGAGTGTCTAAAAAGAGCATTTTCATCAATAGTTACTTTAGAATCTACAGCTATAATTTTATCATCAGCTGCCTTGAGGACAGGATTAATTTCAAAAAGTGATGCATCTGACCCAGTGTATGCATTGTAAAGATTTGTAACAAATTTCACCATGTTTTTAAAAGCCTGACCTTTTAGACCAAGATTAAATGCAATTTTTCTAGCTTGAAAAGGAAGAATTCCAG
>CENP01163550.1_pt1 | contig 23816 bp, 34 predicted proteins | sample 361281 | NCBI WGS metagenome assembly CENP01 (sample SAMEA2591122, study PRJEB7988) | marine metagenome | biome: marine biome (ENVO:00000447); feature: deep chlorophyll maximum layer (ENVO:xxxxxxxx); material: saline water (ENVO:00002010), including plankton (ENVO:xxxxxxxx) | depth 70 m | reverse complement strand
GATATAATTGTAGATAGAATGAAAAGAGAGTTTAAGGTAGAAGCTGATGTAGGTGCTCCTCAAGTAGCATACAGAGAAACAATAACTTCTGAAGCCGATGTGGATTATACACATAAAAAACAATCAGGAGGAGCAGGTCAGTTTGCTAGAGTTAAAATGGTTGTTAAAAAAGGTGAATCTGGTTGTGGTTTAGATTTTGTTAACAAAGTTGTAGGAGGAAATATTCCTAAAGAATATATTCCAGGAGTTCAAAAAGGAATTGAAAGTGCTATGCAAAATGGAGTAGTTGCAGGATATCCAGTAATTGATATTAGTGTTACATTATATGACGGAGCCTATCATGATGTTGACTCTAGTGTAATGGCTTTCGAAATTGCTGGTCGTTCAGCATTTAAGGATGCCTTATCAAAATCTAAGCCTAAGTTACTAGAACCAATGATGAAGGTAGAGGTAGTAACGCCAGAAGATTTTGTTGGTGACGTGATAGGAGATCTTAATAGCAGAAGGGGACAAGTTCAAGGAATGGAACCTCAAGGTAATGCAACTTTGGTAAAGGCAAATGTACCTTTAGCTACAATGTTTGGATATGTAAATAACTTAAGGTCTATGACTCAAGGAAGAGCAGTATATACTATGCAATTTGATAAGTATGAATTAGTGCCAGCTATGGTCGAAGAAGAACTTAAATCAAAGCTAGCGAGTTAATAACAGTTTTATAAATATTGATAACGGAGAAAAATAATGGCAAAAGAAAAATTTGAAAGAACCAAACCACATGTTAACGTAGGTACTATTGGTCACGTTGATCATGGAAAAACTACTTTAACTGCAGCAATTACAAAAACATTGGCTGAAACAGGAGGGGCTACAAGTGTAGCTTATGATGAAATTGATAAAGCTCCAGAAGAAAAAGAAAGAGGTATTACAATTAATACAGCACACGTTGAGTACGAAACTGAAGGTAGGCATTATGCTCACGTTGATTGTCCAGGGCATGCAGATTACGTAAAAAATATGATTACTGGTGCTGCTCAAATGGATGGAGGTATATTAGTTGTTTCAGCAGCAGATGGACCTATGCCTCAAACCAGAGAGCATATATTATTAGCAAGACAAGTTGGAGTTCCTGCTCTAGTTGTTTTTCTTAACAAAGTTGACCAAGTTGATGATCCAGAGTTGTTAGAGTTAGTTGAAATGGAAGTTAGGGAACTATTATCAAAATATGAATTTCCAGGCGATGACATTCCTATTATAAAAGGATCAGCATTAAAAGCTCTGGAAGGAGACAGTTCTGATATAGGTGCGCCAGCTATAATGAAACTTATGGAGGAAGTTGATAAATACGTTCCAAAGCCAGATAGACCAGTTGATCAGCCTTTTCTAATGCCAATAGAAGATGTTTTCTCTATATCTGGTAGAGGAACTGTTGTTACGGGTAGAGTAGAGTCAGGAGTTATTAACGTTAATGATGAGATTGAAGTCATAGGTATTAAAGATACTACAAAAACAGTTTGTACTGGAGTTGAAATGTTTAGAAAACTTTTAGATAGGGGAGAAGCAGGAGACAATATAGGTGCTCTGTTAAGAGGTATAAATAGAGAAGATGTTGAAAGAGGACAGGTTCTAGCTGCACCAGGTTCTATTAAGCCTCATACAAAATTTAAAGCTGAAACATATGTGTTGAATAAAGAAGAAGGTGGAAGACACACTCCGTTTTTTGGTAATTATAGACCGCAATTTTATTTTAGAACAACTGATGTTACGGGTACAATAGAATTACCTAGTGGAACAGAGATGGTAATGCCTGGAGATAACATCAGCTTAACTGTTAATTTAATTTCTCCTATTGCAATGGCAAAAGGTTTAAAATTTGCTATTAGAGAAGGTGGAAAAACAGTTGGTGCAGGAGTTGTTTCAGAGATTATTGAGTAGTTATTGTAATGGCAGGGCATCAAAATATAAGAATTAGGCTTAAGGCTTTTGATCATAGAATTCTTGATAATTCTACACATGAGATAGTGAATACTGCCAAAAGAACGGGAGCGAACGTAAGAGGGCCTATACCTTTGCCAACTAAAATTGAAAGGTTTACTGTTAATAGATCCCCTCATGTAGATAAAAAATCTAGAGAACAATTTGAAATAAGAACTTTTAAAAGACTATTAGATATTGTTAGTCCAACTCCTCAAACAGTTGATGCTTTAATGAAATTAGATTTAGCTGCTGGTGTAGATGTAGAGATTAAGTTATGAGAACAGGCGTAATGGCTAAAAAAATAGGCATGACTAGAGTTTACAATGCCAATAGAGAGCATAACAGTGTTACAGTTCTTAAGATACCATTTAGTACAGTTATAGGACACAAAAAAACTGAAACAGATGGATATAATGCTCTAATACTTGGTTTTGAAAAGATTAATTCCAAGTATTTGAAAAAGCCTCAAAAAGAATTTTTTTCAAAAATAAAACAAGAATCTTTAAGAAAAATTAAAGAATTTAGAGTATCTGAAGATAATTTTGTGGAAAAAGGAAAAAGTCTGACTAGTTCTCATTTTGTAGTAGGTCAGTATGTAGATGTAAGATCTGATTCTATTGGTAAAGGTTTTGCTGGAGCAATGAAAAGACATAATTTTGCTGGTTTAAGAGCTAGTCATGGTGTATCTATTTCTCACAGAAGCCATGGGTCTACTGGTAACAGCCAAGACCCAGGTAGGGTATGGAAAGGGAAAAAAATGGCTGGGCAAATGGGAAATAAAAAAACAACTGTACAAAGTTTAGAGGTAGTTTCAGTTGATGAAGAAAGAAGTCTTATTTTAGTTAAAGGAGGAGTGCCTGGTTCTATAGGTGGATGGGTAGAGATTACCGATGCAAAGAAAAAAAGTCTACCAGCCAATGTTCCTTATCCTGCAGGTACTAAGGGTAATAACAAAGATAATAAAGAAGTTGAAAGTTCTTTAGGACAACTTGATAAAAATATACAAAATGAAGAACAGAAAGTTGTAGAGGAACCAATTTCTTCAGTAGATACTAATGATAATAACAAACCAAGTGATAATACTAAAAAAGATAAATAAAAATGAGTAAGGCTATAAAACATAAAATCATAGATTTAAATAATAAGGTAAAAGAAGATATAGATTTACCCGGTTTTATTTTTTCTACTGATATAAAACAAGAAATTGTCGCCAAAGTGATTAACTGGCAACTTGCAAATAAAAGGCAGGGTAGTCATAAGGTTAAGGAAAGAAATGAGGTAGTGGGATCTAATGCTAAAATATATAAGCAAAAAGGAACGGGAAGAGCTAGGCATGGATCAAAAAAAGTAGTTCAATTTAAGGGTGGTGGAGTCGTTCACGGACCAAAGGTTAGGTCTCATAATAAAAAAATACCTTCAAAGTTGAAAAAACAAGCAATAAGGATTTTGTTATCATCAAAATTAAAAGAAGGAAAACTGAAGATTATTGATAAATTAGAATTAAAGAATATTAAAACAAAGGAAGTTAAAAATAAATTTGATAAGTTAGGTATTAAATCTGCAACTTTTATTGAAGGTACAGAAATCAATAAGAATTTTTTGTTATCAACTAGAAACCTAAAAGAAATAGATCTTCTTTCGGTTAAGGGACTCAATGCTTATCAGATAATTAAAAGAGATATTTTAATTGTTTCTTTATCTGCTGTTAAAGAGGTAGTCAAGAGGTTCGGTAATGAATAATATATATAATACAGTAATAGCACCTATAATCACAGAAAAAGCGACTAAAATATCTGAAAAAAATCAGTATGTCTTCAAGGTAAAAGTTGATAGTAATAAAAAAGAAATTAAACAAGCTATTGAGAAATTATTTAAAGTGAAGATAAAAAAAATTAAAACAATTAAAATAAAAGGAAAAAATAAGATATTTAAAGGGACTAAAGGAAAAAGAGCAGATTTTAAAAAAGCGATAATCTGTTTAAATAAAGGTGAAAATATAGATTACAGCGGAGGCGTCAGTTAATGTCTTTAAAAAATTATAACCCAACCTCACCATCAAGAAGAGCTCTTGTTCTTGTAAATAAATCTGAGATTTATAAAGGGAAGCCTCTAAAAAAACTTACAAAAGGTTTAACTAAATCTGGCGGTAGGAATAATAAAGGAAGAATTACAGTTTGGTGGAGAGGGGGAGGTCATAAAAGAAGTTATAGAATTATTGATTTTAAAAGACAAAAGAACTATATTAATGCGAAAGTTTTAAGGATTGAATACGATCCTAATAGATCATGCTTCATAGCTTTGGTGAAGTATGAAGATGGAGAACTTAGATATATATTAGCACCTCAAAAATTAAAAGTTCAAAGTACTATTATATCTGGAGATAAAGTAGATATTAAAGTTGGTAACTGTATTCCACTCAAAAATATTCCAACTGGTACTTTAGTTCATAATGTTGAGCTTAAACCTCTTAAAGGGGGACAGTTGGCAAGAGCTGCAGGCGCCTCAGTACAATTAGTTAGTAAAGATAAAGATCATGCTATGCTTAAGTTAGTTTCTGGGGAGCAAAGATTGGTGCCAGTAAATTGTAGAGCAACAATTGGAGTTGTTTCTAACTCTGATCATCAAAATTGTAATTCAGGTAAAGCTGGAAGAAGTAGATGGCTTGGAAAAAGGCCTCATGTTAGAGGTGTTGTAATGAATCCTGTTGATCATCCTCATGGTGGAGGAGAGGGTAGAACATCAGGTGGAAGAAACCCAGTGACACCTTGGGGGGTACCAACTAAAGGAAAAAGAACAAGAAATAATAAAAGAACGGATAAATTAATTTTAAAAAGAAGGAATAGTAGGTAGAAGATGGCAAGATCTGTTTGGAAAGGTCCTTTTGTAGATGGGCATTTAATAAAAAAAGTGCATACTCACTTGAAAGAAAGTGGAAACAAGCCGATTAAAACATGGTCAAGAAGATCTACAATACTACCTCAATTTGTTGGCATTACTTTTAACGTTTATAATGGAAAGAAATTTATACCAGTTCTTGTATCTGAAGAAATGGTTGGTCAGAAATTAGGAGAATATGCACCTACTAGAACTTATTATGGGCACACTGCAGATAAGAAAGCGAAAAAATAATGGTAGATAAACTGGATAATAAAAAACAGGCTTTTGCAAAAGCTAAAAGTATTAGAACTAGTGGACAAAAATTAAACTTAGTTGCTAAATCTATAAGGGGATGTAACATAAAAGTTGCAATAGACCAACTGACTTTTTCAAAAAAAAGGGTAGCTAAAGAAGTATTAAAAGTTCTTAACTCAGCTATAGCTAATGCAGAAAATAATTTTGGTTTAGATATAGATAAATTGATGGTTCAAGAAGCTTATGTAGGAAAATCAATTATGATGAAAAGAATGAGACCCAGAGCTAGAGGTAGAGCGGCAAGAATCTTAAAACCATTTAGTAAGATTACCATTCTATTAAAAGAAATTGAGGAAGGTAAATAATGGGACAGAAAGTAAATCCAATAGTCATGAGGCTTAGTGTTAACAAAGACTGGAGTTCAAAATGGTATGCCAAGGGAACAGATTTTGCTGATTTATTACATGAAGATCTCAAAATCAGAAAATATATTACTAAAGAACTAAAAACTGCTGCCATTAGCAAAGTGGTGATAGAAAGGCCTGCAAAAAAGGCTATAATAACTATTCATACAGCAAGGCCAGGGGTAGTAATAGGAAAAAAAGGTACAGATATAGAAAAAATAAAATCAAAAGTATCTAAACTTACTTCAGGAGAAGTGCAACTAAATATTGTAGAAGTAAGGAAGCCAGAAATAGACGCACAACTTGTTGCTGATAATATAGCTGAACAATTAGAAAGAAGAGCTTCTTTTAGAAGGACCATGAAAAGAGCAATACAATCTGCTACAAGGCTAGGAGCTAAGGGTATTAAGATAGTTTCCGGTGGAAGGTTAGGAGGAGCAGAAATTGCAAGAATTGAATGGTATAGGGAGGGTAGAGTTCCTTTGCACTCATTAAGAGCAAATATAGGCTATGGAGTTTCCACTTCTCATACTGCTTACGGAACTATAGGTATTAAAGTTTGGGTTTATACAGGTGAGCAAAATTCTGATATAGATAAACAAAATGTATTAACAAAAAAAGAAAAAGCAAATAAAGAGTAGGAAGTATGTTATCACCAAAGAGAACTAAATTCAGAAAAGCACATAAAGGAAGGATTCATGGTAATGCTAAAGGTGGAACTACTCTAAACTTTGGTGCTTATGGATTAAAAGCAATGCAACCAGAAAGAATTACAGCTAGACAAATTGAAGCTGCAAGAAGAGCCATAACAAGACATATAAAAAGACAAGGAAGAGTATGGATTAGAATTTTTCCTGATGTTCCTGTTTCTCAAAAGCCAACTGAAGTTAGAATGGGAAAAGGAAAAGGAACTCCAGAATATTGGGCTTGCAGAATCAAACCTGGAAGAATATTATTTGAGTTAGATGGTGTTGATGAGTTACTAGCTAAAAGAGCTTTTGAATTAGGTGCTGCAAAATTGCCTATATCTACTAAATTTATAACCAGGGGAATAAAACTTTAATGCCTAAGTTGGATTTACAAACTAAAACATTGGATGAATTAGAAACAATGTTAAAATCTCACATGAAAGAGCGTATGAATCTTCGTTTTCAGAAGTCAATGGGCCAGTTAGAAAAGCCTTCAAGGTTTAAGATTTTAAGAAAAGAAATAGCTAGAATAAATACTTTTTTAAATATAAAGAGGAAAAAAGAAAATGCCTAAAAGAGTTCTTAGTGGGATTATTTGTAAAGCCAATAATAAAAATACTGTAGTTGTTGAAGTTGAAAGGACTTTTAAACACCCAATTTATAAAAAGTATATTAAAAGATCTAAGAAATATCATGCTCATGATGAAACTGATACTTTAAAAGTGGGAGATAAGGTTATGATTGAAGAAACAAGGCCTATATCAAAATTAAAAACGTGGAAAGTAATTACAAATGAGACAAGATCATGATACACAATGAAACTAATTTAGAAGTAGCTGATAATTCTGGAGCTAGAAGAGTACAATGTATTAAAGTACTAGGTGGCTCAAAGAGAAAATTTGCTAGCGTTGGAGATGTTATAGTTGTATCAGTTAAAGAAGCTATACCAAAAGGAAAAGTATCAAAAGGAGATGTTCATCAGGCAGTAATAGTTAGAACAGCAAAAGAAATTAGAAGAAATGACGGAAGTGCAATAAGGTTTGATAAAAATGCGGCTGTTCTAATTAATAAACAATTAGAACCAATAGGCACTAGAATTTTTGGACCAGTAACAAGAGAGTTAAGAGCTAAAAAATTTATGAAAATTATCTCTTTAGCTCCTGAGGTTTTATAATGCAAAAGAAATTTAAAATTAGGAAAGGCGATAAGGTTATTATTACAGCAGGTAAAAGTAAAGGAATAGTAGGTGAGGTTCTTAAGGTATTACCTAATGAAAATAAAGCGATGGTTAGGGGTGCTAACATTGTTAAAAGACATACAAAACCTTCTCAAAATTCAACTGGTGGTATTGTTGAAAAGGAAGCTTTGCTTCATATTTCTAATATTGCCTATTATGACGAAAAAAAACAAAAGGCATCTAGGATAGGGTTTAAAATATTAGAGGATGGTAGAAAAGTCAGGATAAGCAAATTAACTAGCGAGGTTATAGACAAATAATGGCTAGGCTAAAAGATTTATATGATTCAGATATTAAAAAGAATTTGAAAACTAAATTAGGTTTAAAAAATGAAATGGCTATTCCAAAAATAGAAAAAATTTCGATAAACATGGGAGTAGGTGAAGCTTCACAAGAGAAGGGTAAAATAGATGGAGCTGTAAATGATTTAAAGTTAATTAGTGGACAACAGCCAATTATTACAAAAGCAAGAAAATCAGTTGCAGGCTTTAAGCTCAGAGAGGGAGTGAGTGTAGGAGTCAAAGTAACTTTAAGAAAACAAAAAATGTATGAGTTTTTAGATAGATTAGTAAATATCGCATTACCAAGAGTTAGAGATTTTAGAGGTCTATCAAAAAAAAGCTTTGATGGAAAAGGCAACTATTCTTTAGGTTTAAAAGAACAAATTGTATTTCCAGAAATTGATTACGACAATTTAGATTCATTAAGAGGAATGGATATAACCATAGTTACATCAGCTGAAAATGATGAACAAGGTTTAGAGTTGCTTAAAAGTTTTAATTTACCAATTAATTATTAGTAGGAGAACATTTTGGCTAAAAAAAGTGCAATAGAAAAGAATAAATCTAGACTTAAGAAAGTCGAAAAATTTAAAAATAAGAGAAAAGAGTTAAAAAAGATAATAATGGATAAAAAAACTAATCAAGAAGATAGGTTTGAAGCGGTAATAAAGCTCTCTTCCTTGCCTCGTAATGGATGTTCCATTAGAGTAAGAAATAGATGTGAGTTATCAGGAAGGCCAAGAGGATTTTATAGAAGAGTAAAATTATCTAGAATAGCATTAAGAGAACTTGCAGCATCTGGTCAAATACCCGGAATGACTAAGGCAAGTTGGTAACAGTATAGGTTTAAATTATGACAATGACAGATCCAATAAGTGACTTACTTACAAGAATTAGAAACGGACAGATGGTTAGAAAATCTAAAATCGTTTGTCCAGCTTCAAAATTAAAAGTTTCAATACTTAAAGTCTTACAAGAGGAAGGATATATTAGAGGGTATGAATTTACGGACACTGAAAAAGGTACGGAGTTAGAAATTGCTCTAAAGTACTTTGATGGGAAGCCAGTAATAAGAGAAATATCAAGAGTTTCTAAGCCAGGAATGAGAGTATATTCTTCTGTTAAGACAATGCCTTCCTTCAAAAATAATATGGGTATTACTATTTTGTCTACTTCAAAAGGAGTAATGACAAACTTTGCTGCTCAGAGTGCTAACTTAGGTGGCGAAATATTATGCAGGGTATATTAAAATGTCAAGGGTAGGAAAACAGCCAGTAAATCTCCCTGAAGGTGTAGATGTAAACATTGCCAATAATACAATTTTGATAAAAGGTAAAAGAGGAGAACTTAAGAGTAGTTATCCTGAATCAGTTAAGGTTATCAAAGAAGAGTCTAAAATTATAGTTTCGCCAGTTAACGACTCAAAGTCTTCAAAGGGTTCATGGGGTTTAATAAGAACTATTATAAATAATATGATAGTAGGAGTTGAGGAAGGTTTTACAAAAAGCTTAATTGTAAATGGAGTTGGTTATAGAGCATCGGTTAGTGACGGTATATTAACTTTGCAATTAGGTTATAGTCATGATATAAAATTAGCTATTCCTAAAGATTTAGAAGTTAAATGTACTAAGCCTACCGAAATTGATATATCAGGAATTGATAAACAAAAAGTAGGTCAGTTTGCTTCTGAAATTAGGTCATTGAGAAAACCTGAGCCATACAAAGGTAAGGGTGTTAGATATAGTGATGAGGTTATTAGAAGAAAAGAAGGTAAGAAAAAATAAATGAGCAACAAAAGTAAATATCTATACAATAAAAGAAAAGTCAGAACTAGATTTAGACTTAGAAATAATTGCACTAACAATATTAGGTTATCAGTATTTAGAAGCAATACTAATATATACGCTCAAATTATTGATGATGAAAAACAAAAAACACTGCTAGCTTTTTCTAGTTTAGATAAAGAATTGAAAAAGAAATCAGGTTATAAAACAGGAAATATCAAAACAGCCTCAGAGGTAGGAAGTACTATTGCAAAAAAAGCTAAAGAAAAAGGTATTAAAGAGGTATATTTTGATAGAGGTGGATATTTGTATCATGGTAGAGTAAAAGCTTTAGCAGAAGCAGCTAGAAAAGAAGGATTGAAATTTTAGGTAATATATTATGGCAAAAGAATTTAATAATAATGATGCTCAAGAATTAACTGATAAACTAGTTGGTATAAATAGAGTCGCTAAAGTAGTTAAAGGTGGTAGACGCTTTGGTTTTGCTGCATTAGTAGTTGTTGGTGATAATAAAGGTAGAGTTGGTTTTGGAACAGGAAAAGCTAGAGAAGTTCCTGAAGCAATAAAGAAAGCTACTGACCAAGCTAGAAATAAATTAGTTAGAATTCCTTTAAAGGAAGGTAGAACGATACATCATGATGTAAAAGGAAGACATGGTGCATCAAAAGTAATTTTAAGAAGTGCCCCACCTGGAACCGGTATAATAGCTGGTGGGCCAATGAGGGCAGTATTTGAAACACTAGGAGTACAAGATGTAGTTTCAAAATCAATTGGCAGTTCCAGTCCTTATAATATGGTACGTGCCACATTTAATGGACTACAGAATATACAATCACCAAGAGGTATTGCTGCTAGAAGAGGTTTAAAAGTTAGCAGTATATTTGGTAAAAATAAAACTGAAAAAAAACAGGAATTAAATAAAAATGACCAAACAAAAAAGAATTAAAGTAAAACAAATTGCCAGTCCCATAGGAAGGCAAGGCTATCAAAAAAAATGTTTAATTGGTTTAGGTTTAAATAAAATCAATAGAACAAGAGTTTTACCTTACAATGATAGCATATTTGGTATGGTTAAAAAAGTGAGTCATCTAGTTAAATATGAAATACAGGATATATAATGAAGTTAAATACTATAGTAGATAGGGGTGCGATTAAAAAAACAAAGCGCGTAGGAAGAGGAATAGGATCTGGTACAGGGAAAACTTCCGGTGCCGGACACAAAGGTCAAAAATCTAGATCAGGAGTAGCAATAAAAGGTTTTGAAGGTGGACAAATGCCTCTTCACAGAAGACTTCCAAAAAGAGGTTTTAAAAATCCTTTTAGAACCGAATATTCTATTATTAATTTAGGAGATATTGATAAAGCTATAAGTGATAAAAAATTAGACGAAAAAAAAGTTATAAAAAATGAAGATTTTTTTAAGGCAGGACTAATAAGAAAAAAAAATAATTTGGTAAAAATATTAGGGAATGGATCTTTAAATTATACATTAAATCTTGAGGTTGACAAAGCTTCTAAAAGTGCAATAAAACTTATTGTTGATAATAAAGGAAATATAAATTTTAAAGAAAAAAACCAAAGTAATGAGAAAAATCAAAATACTGAAAAAAAGAATAATAATAAAAAAGAAGAAGTAAAAAAGAGTTAGGAGTTATAAATGCCTTCTGCAGCAGAACAGTTAGCGTCCTCAGTTAACTTTGGAGCGATAGGAAAAGCTACTGAGTTAAAGCAAAGAATAATATTTACGCTTTTAGCTTTAGTAGTTTACAGATTGGGAACTTATTTGCCAATACCAGGAATAAATCCGGGTGCACTTGATGATATTTTTAATCAAAATACTGGTGGTATATTAGGGATGTTTGATATGTTTGCTGGAGGAGCATTAAGTAGAATGTCTATTTTTGCTTTGAATATTATGCCATATATATCAGCGTCAATTATTATACAATTGATGAGTACAGCCTCAAATCATCTTGCACAGCTTAAAAAAGACGGAGACTCTGGAAGACAAAAAATTATACAATATACTAGGTATGGAACTGTATTACTAGCTTCTGTACAAGCTTTAGGTATTGCAACTGGTCTGGAAAGCATGACAAATTCACAAGGTCCAGCTGTAGATAATCCAGGTATTTTTTTTAAACTATCAACTGTAATTACTTTAACTGGAGCAACCATATTTTTGATGTGGTTGGGTGAACAGATTACTGCAAGAGGTGTTGGTAATGGAATATCATTGATAATAATGGCTGGTATAGTGGCTGAACTCCCATCTGCTTTAGTATCTACTTTGGAGTTAGGAAAAACAGGAGCATTATCTGGACTGTTAATTCTTTTCTTCTTGTTTTTAGCTGCATTAGTAATTACTTTCATAGTTTTTATGGAAAGAGGTCAGCGAAGAATAATAATTCAATACCCAAAAAGGCAAGTTGGTATGAAAATTATGGGAGGGCAGTCTAGTCATTTGCCATTGAAAATTAATACAGCTGGAGTAATTCCACCAATTTTTGCTTCGTCAATATTATTATTACCTGTTACAGCTTTAAGCATTAACGCAGGAACCGGTCCTGATTGGCTTATGGACATTACAGCATTGTTGGGAAGAGGACAACCTCTTTACATGCTACTTTATATATTTGCTATAGTATTTTTTGCCTTTTTTTATACAAGTGTAGTATTTAATGCAAAAGACACTGCAGATAATTTGAAGAACAATGGAGGCTTTGTTCCTGGCATTAGACCTGGAGAACCAACGGCTGATTATATAGATTATGTTTTGACAAGATTAACTGTCATAGGTTCTGCATATTTAAGTGCAGTGTGCTTACTGCCTGAGATACTGATATCAAAATATTCTGTTCCATTTTATTTAGGGGGAACAAGCTTATTGATTGTAGTTACAGTTACTATGGATTTAGTTGCACAAGTCCACTCTCATTTAATTGCTCATCAATATGAAGGACTTATTAAGAAGGCAAAATTAAGGGGAAGGTATTAATTGCGTATTATATTATTTGGTCCTCCAGGTTGTGGAAAGGGAACTCAAGCAGTACTTATTTCAGAGGCCTTATCAATACCTCATCTATCAACTGGTGACATGTTGAGAAATGCTGTAAGTTCAAAATCTGAAATAGGGTTAAAAGCAAAAGATATAATGGAAAAGGGAGGCTTGGTATCTGACGAAGTAGTGCTTTCTATCGTTCAAGAAAGAGTTGCTAACAGTGATAGTAAAAAGGGATTTATATTAGATGGATTTCCAAGAACAGTAAATCAGGCTGAAAGACTAGATTTAATATTGAATGAAGAACAAAAAATAGATTGTGTTTTAAGAATTAAAGTTGATGAAGATGAAATAATTAAAAGATTAATTGATAGAGGTAGAAATGACGATAAACCAGACATAATCAAGAATAGATTTAAATCATATAATGCAGAGACTCAACCATTAATACCATTTTATGAAACTAGAGAAATATTATTTAATATTGATGGGATGCAAGAGGTAGAAAAAGTTTCTGCAGAAATTAAAAAAGTATTAAGTGAATTTTGAATGTTGACTTGCATGAAAGCATGACTATAATATGGAATTTCAACTTAAATATTTCTATTTGGAGTAAAAATTGGCTAGAATATCTGGAGTAAACATACCTAGTGGAAAAAGAATACAAATAGCTCTTACCTATATTTTTGGTATAGGATCTACTAGAGCAAAAAAGATTTGTGAAGAAGCTAAGCTTGATCCTTCTAAAAGAGTAAATTCGCTGACAGAACAAGAACTAACCAATGTAAGAGATTTAATTGATAAGACTTATACTGTTGAGGGTGATTTAAGAAGAGATAATGCGGTAAATTTAAAACGTTTGGTTGACTTAGGATGTTATAGAGGATTAAGACATAGGAAGGGACTTCCTGTTAGAGGACAAAGAACCCATACAAATGCAAGGACTAGAAAAGGTAAAGCTAGACCTGTAACTGGTAAGAAAAAAGCTTAGAAGGATATTTTATGGCAACTGAATCAAAGAAAAAAAAGATAAAAAAAAATATACCATTGGGAGTTGCTCATGTAAATGCAACTTTTAATAATACTATTATTACAATTACAGATACTAAGGGTAATACAATAGCTTGGTCTTCAGCTGGTGCAGAAGGTTTTAAAGGATCTAGAAAATCTACACCTTTTGCTGCACAGTTAGCAGCTGAAAATGCTGGAAAAAAAGCTAAAGACAACGGTGTTAAAACGTTAGAAATAGAGGTTAGAGGCCCTGGTTCCGGTAGAGAATCAGCATTAAGAGCCCTACAGTCAACAGGGTTTATAATTACATCTATCAAAGATGTAACACCTATTCCGCATAATGGATGTAGGCCGCCTAAAAGAAGAAGAGTTTAACGTTGTAATTAAAATTTAAAAACTTTATTTAAGAGGATATATTGTGCTACAGAAAAATTGGCAAGAACTTATAAAACCGTCTAGAATTGAATTTATAGCTGGCAATGAAAAAAGTAAAGAGGCAACTTTAGTAGTTGAACCTTTGGAAAGAGGTTTTGGGCTAACACTTGGCAATGCTCTTAGAAGAGTATTATTGTCGTCTATCAGAGGAGCCGCAGTTACAGCAGTAAAATTTGATCAGGTTTTACATGAATTTTCCTCAATACCAGGTGTAGCCGAGGATGTTGTTGAAATTACACTTAACGTTAAACAGTTAGCAGTTAAAATACTAGAGCCTGGAGAAAAAAAATTAGAGTTAGCAGTAAAGGGGCCATGTGAAGTAACGGCATCTATGATAGGTGAAAGTGCTAATGTTGAAATCTTAAATCCTGAATTAACAATCTGTAATATTAATAAAGATATTGATTTTAAGATGACATTAACAGTAAATGAGGGTAAGGGTTATTTACCTTCATCCCAGAATAGAAAAAGTGATAATCCAATAGGTCTGATTCCTGTAGATTCAATTTTTAGTCCTATAAGAAATGTATCTTATAAAGTAGAAAATACTAGAGTTGGTCAAGATACTGATTATGATAAGCTTACTATGAATATAGAAACAAATGGAACTATTATTCCAGAAGATGCTATTGCACTGGCAGGCAGAATAATTTCAGATCAAGCTTCTCTATTTGTCAACTTTGAAGAAGAAGAACAAGTAGAAGAGAATATAGAAGATGCAGAACCTAAACTTAATCCAAATTTATTAAGAAAAGTTGATGAATTAGAATTATCTGTAAGGTCTGCAAATTGTCTTAAGAATGATAATATAATTTATATTGGTGATTTAGTTTTAAAGTCTGAAAATGAGATGCTAAGAACACCAAATTTTGGTAGAAAGTCTTTAAATGAAATTAGAGAGGTGTTATCTCATATGGGATTGGGTTTAGGAATGAGTATAGAAAATTGGCCTCCTGAAAACATTGAAACTTTAGCTAAACAAGCAGAAGACCCATATTGAATTTAATAGGAGCTTATAATGAGGCATAGATTAAAAGGAAGAAAATTAAATAGGACAAGTGCCCATAGAAAAGCTATGTTTAAAAATCTTGCCGCTTCGCTAATTAAATATGAACAAATTACTACCACTTTGCCCAAGGCAAAAGATTTAAGGCCCATTGTTGAGAAGATGATTACAATAGCTAAAAAAGGTTCTCTTCATGCTAGAAGACAACTCATATCAAAATTGCCTAGGGATGCAGATATTAAAAAACTTTTTGAAGAGCTTCCTAAGAGGTATGAAAATAGGGCTGGAGGCTATATAAGAATTTTAAAAAAGGGTGTTAGATTTGGTGATGCCGCACCATTAGCGGTAATTGAGTTAATAGAAAGAAATGAAAATGAAAAAAACCAAGATATTCCTAAAAAAAGCCAAATAAAAGAAGAAGTAAAAAGTGGAAATAAATTAGAGAATAAACCTATAAATTAAAATCTTTATATATTTACCAAAATTTTTAGATTTTTTTGTTATAATTAGATAAATTCTAGTATAATGAAAAAAAAAAATAGCTTAGCTGCGTTTAATATAAACATTAAAGATAATGGCGTTCGCTTAGATAAAATATTATTAAAAAAATTTAATAATTTAAACTTTATTAAGATACAAAAATTAATTCGAGTAGGTTTTTTTAAAGTAAACCAAAAGAGAGTTAAATCTAACTATAAAGTAAAGTCCAGTGATTTAATTCAGTATAATGACAAAATAATTATTCAAAAAACTGTTGAGACAAATAAGTATATATCAGAAATAGAACTGAAATATGAAAAGAAGATTGCAGAGATAAAAAAAAAAATAATATACGAAGATAAATTTTTATTAGTATTAAATAAACCTTTTGGCATACCAGTTCAAGGGGGAAGTAAAGTAGGGTTTAATATAGATTTAGCACTTCCTTTTTTGAATAAGGATAATAATTGTTTAAAATTAGTTCATAGAATAGATAAAGATACATCGGGAATTTTATTATTAGCAAAGTCTAAAGATATTGCTAGAAAAGTAACAAAGCTTTTCAGAGAAAATCAAATTAAAAAAAAATATTTGGCTATAGTTATAGGAAAATTAAATAAAAATAAAGGAGAAATAATTTTACCAATAAAAAAAAAGAAAATAGAAGGTAAAGAAATAATGGATATAGATGATAGAAGTAATGTAATGGCAGAAACTTTTTATAAAGTAATAGATCATAAAAAAGAGTTATCACTCTTAGAAGTTTTTCCTAAGACAGGAAGGAAACATCAAATAAGAGTTCATTTACAAAGTATTTCTCTACCTATACTTGGCGACAATAAATATTTTTTAATAAGTAATAATAAAAAAATATTAGAAAGAAAAAAAATGCACCTTCATGCAAGAGAGATTAAATTTCAACTAAATAATAAAAAATATAAATTTAAAGCTACTTTGCCAAATTATTTTAAGAATACTATTCAAGAATATAAAATGAATTATAAATGTGATGAGTAAATTTTCATTAAAAGAAACTACAAATAAAAGATATATTCTCTTTTACAATAAAAAGCCTTTCAGAACCTTTAAGGGAAAAAGTATATTTGTTTTTAAGATAAAATCTAAATCTGCATTTATTAAAAAAATTAGTAATGAATTTACACATAAAAATTCTAACTTTATAAAACTGTTATTTTTTTCTAATGATATAGATAAAAAATACAGAAAAGTTATTATTGATGATATATTAAATTATATAGATACTGATACAGTATGTTTTAGAAACCATAATGAAAATCAATTAAAGAAACTTGAAATAAAAAGGTGGGATCATTATCTAGATTTTTGTGATAAATACTTATCATTAGATTTTCATATTAATAATTCAATTATTTTTAAAAAGCAAAAAAAAAAAATTCATAATAAAATTTTTAAAATAATAAGTAGCATGAACAATTATACTCTTTCAGCTTTTTATTTTTTAGTAACAGTAACAAATTCAATAATTATTACCTTAAATCTAGTATTTAATAATACAAATATTGATTTAGCATGGGAAGATAGTAATTTAGAGTATGAATATAATCAGAAATTATGGGGTAAAGATGATGAGTTTGCAGAAAAGTTTTTACTTAAAAAAAGTTTTTTCATTGATATTATAAATTTTATAAGTTTTTTTGATAGGGAAATATATGAAGGATAAAATAAATTATTATTTAAAACAAATAAATATTGCTAAAGAGGGGGGTGGTAAGAATAGAATAGATAGCCAACATAAAAAAGGTAAGCTTACTGCTAGAGAAAGAATTGACATCTTGTTAGATGATAATTCATTTAATGAGATTGGGATGTTTGTGAAAGGAAAAAATATAAATGAAAATGAAAAAGAATTAGCTATCTTAGGAGATGGTGTTATTACAGGATATGGAAGAATAAATGGATATGAGGTACTAATTTATAGTCAAGATTTTACAGTTTATGGCGGATCTCTTGGAGAGGAGCACGCAAATAAAATTTGTAAAATTTTAGATATGGCGATTAAAAATAAAATTCCTGTTATCGGGTTGAATGATTCTGGTGGTGCAAGAATTCAGGAGGGTGTGGCAGCTTTAGGTGGATATGCAGAAGTTTTTCAAAGAAATGTTCTTGCTTCTGGTGTTATACCTCAGGTATCAGCAATATTAGGCCCATGTGCTGGAGGAGCAGTATATTCTCCTGCAATGACAGATTTTATATTTATGTCAGAACAAACTTCATATATGTTTGTTACAGGTCCTGAAGTAGTTAAAACAGTAACTCATGAAGATGTTGATACGGAATATTTAGGAGGGGCAAATACCCATACTACTAAATCAGGAGTGGCTGATTTTTCTTTTGATAACGAAATTATAGTACTTCAAGAGCTTAGGAGGCTTTTTGATTTTTTACCTCAATCTAATACTAGTGAAGCAAAAATGAAAAAGTTTAATGATGATACTAGTAAAAAAATAGAATCATTAAATACCCTCGTTCCTGAAGATAAAAATAAAGCTTATGACATAAAAGAGTTAATAGTCAATGTTGCTGATGAAAAAGATTTTCTTGAAGTTCAAAAAGATTACGCAAAAAATATTGTTATAGGTTTTATAAGAATGGAAGGATATACAATTGGTGTTGTTGCTAATCAACCTCTAGCATTAGCAGGCTGTTTAGATATTAACTCCTCTAGAAAAGCTGCAAGGTTTGTAAGATTTTGTGATTGTTTTAATATTCCATTATTAACATTTGTAGATGTACCTGGATTTTTACCAGGAACTGATCAGGAGTTTAATGGTATCATAAAGCATGGAGCTAAATTATTATTTGCTTATGCTGAAGCGACTGTTCCAAAAGTGACGTTAATAACTAGAAAAGCTTATGGTGGAGCTTATGATGTAATGTCCTCTAAACATTTAAGAGGCGATATTAATTATGCTTGGCCTACAGCAGAAATAGCAGTTATGGGGGCTGAAGGTGCAGCTAAAATAATCTATAAAAGTGCTAATGAAGAAATTTTAAAAGATAAAATTAAAGAGTATGAAGAAAAATTTTCTAATCCTTATATTGCAGCATCAAGAGGATATATTGATGAAGTAATAAAACCAGATATCACAAGAATTAAATTAATAGATGCTTTTAAGATATTACGTAATAAAAAGTTGAAAAACCCTTGGAAAAAGCACGATAATATTCCATTATAACAATATGATTAAAACTGTATTGATTGCAAATAGGGGAGAAATAGCTATTAGAGTAGCTAAAACATGTAAAAAAATGAACATAAAAACTGTAGGTGTTTTTTCAAAAGATGACAGTATGTCTCTTCATTTAAAATATTGTGATGATACATGTTTTATAGGAGATGATCCCTTAAAAGGATCATACTTAAATATAGAAAAAATTGTTAATATAGCTAAAGAATTTTCAGTAGATGCTATACATCCAGGCTATGGTTTTTTATCTGAAAACTCAAATTTTGTAAAAAGATTAAATGAAGAAAATATTATTTTTATAGGACCTTCATATAGGGCTATAGAATTGATGGGAGATAAAATAGAATCAAAAAAAATTGCTAAGAAAGCAGGGGTGAACTGTATACCTGGAAATGAAAATGCTATAGAAAATATTGAACACGGTTTAAAAGAAGCTAAAAATATAGGTTATCCAGTAATGATAAAAGCTTCTGCTGGTGGTGGCGGTAAAGGTATGCGTATTGTCAAAAATAATAATGAATTTGAAGAATTATTAACAGCAGCTAAAAACGAAGCCATGAATGCATTTGGAGACGATAGAGTCTTTATAGAAAAATATATAGAACAGCCAAGGCATATAGAGATGCAAATTTTATCTGATAATCACGGAAATATTTTATGGTTAGGTGAAAGGGAGTGTTCTATACAAAGGAGGCATCAAAAGATTATAGAAGAAGCTCCAAGTTCCTTTATAGATACTTCAATAAGAACTAAGATGGGAGAACAAGCAGTTAGTTTAGCTAAAGCTGTAAATTATTCATCAGCAGGAACTGTAGAGTTCGTAGTTGATAAAAATCAAAATTTTTATTTTTTAGAAATGAATACTAGATTACAAGTTGAACATCCTGTAACAGAATTAGTTACAGGTTTGGATTTAGTTGAGGAAATGATAAATATTGCTAATAATAAAAAATTAACTTTTCATCAGGAAGATATTGAAGTTAAAGGATGGTCATTTGAATCAAGATTATGTGCTGAGTCACCAAAAAAAAATTTTTTACCATCTGCGGGAAGAATAGAAAATATAAATTATCCCACCAAAGATATAAGGATTGATCTTGGTTATCAATCTGGTGGAGAGGTTTCTATTTATTATGATTCTTTGCTTGCAAAAATTATATCATTTGGAAAGAACAGAGATGAAGCTTTAGAAAAAATGCTAAATGCTTTAAGTGAAGTTAGTATAGAAGGTATCGATACTAATATAGATTTTTTGATGGATATCTATAAAAAAAAATCTTTTGCTTTAGGTGATATAAATACAAATTTTATTTCGGAAACATACAAAGAAGGTTATAAAGGAAAAACTAATGAAAAAAAAGAAGAAGAAGCAATTGCTTTATTAGCATTAAGTTATCATTTAAATTATTTATATAATGTTAGTTTATATATAAAAAATATATCGAAAGCATGGATGATTAGTTGGCTTTATAAAGATATAAATATAAATATTAATTCAATTAAAGATAACTACATTTCACTAATATTTGAAAACTCTACAAAGGAATTTTTTTATACAATTGATCATATCAACAAAATAGTTAGTATAAATTTAAAGGGTAAGGTTTTTAAAGGGCGTGTTTATATCAAAGAAAATTATATGACAGTTTTTTATAAGGGATCAGAGACTAATTTAAATATTTTTAGAAAAAATACATATGACCTTTATAAAAACCTTCCAAAAGAAAATAAGAATGATAAGTTGAAACAGGTGCTGTCTCCAATGCCAGGTAAAGTGACAAAAATATTAGTTAAGCAAAAAGATAAGACTTTAGAAGGAGACAATTTGTTAGTATTAGATGCTATGAAAATGGAAAATATTATTAAAGCGGATTTCAATGGGCAGGTTAAAGACGTATTGGTTGAAGAGGGTCAGTCAGTTTCTGCAGAGCAATTATTAATTACATTTGACTAAGAAAAAATAATATTAAGATTTTTTTTTAAAATTTCATCCACTATTTTTTTATTCGTAATATTTTTTAAGCTCTTAATAGAAGTTACTTTTGAGTTTTTTATACCACAAGGGTCAATATTATTAAAATTTGATAAGGCACATGTAACATTAATAGATAGTCCATGATATATTATACCTTTACTAACTCTCAGGCCCAGAGAGCCTATTTTTGCTTCACTTTTATTTTTATCTAAAGCCCATATACCTACAATATTTTTTTTTTTATAGGCTTTAATGTCTAAATTTGATAATGAGCTAATAATAAACTGTTCAATATTATTTACAAACCTTCTTACATCCAAACCTCTTTTTTTTAGGTTTATAATAAAATATATAATTCTTTGACCTGGACCATGCCATGTCAATTTGCCTCCTCTATTTGTATTGTAAATAGGAATTTTATTTATTTTATCTTGTTTAATAGGGTTTCCTCTCCCACTTGTATAAATTGAAGGATGCTCTAAAAACCAGATTATCTCTTTACAGAAATTGTTTTTAACTTGAGAAATTTTACTTTCCATAAAATTTATAGCGTAGTTATAATCTATAGTATTTTTAGATTCAATTATTTCTATATTTTTCATAAATAGAATATATGTTAATTATAGAAAAATATTTAGTAAAAAATTATGAAAAAAAAAAATAGCAATCCATCAATTGTTTTAAACAGTGATTTAATTTCAAAAGTAATTTCTGAATTAAGTAATGAAAACTTTTCTTTTATACTAACTTTGATAAATGATTTACACCCAGCAGATACAGCGGATTTATTAGAAACTTTAAATAGTGATGATAGAAAAAAAGTAATAAATATAGTAAAAGAAAATTTTCCTTCTGAAACACTTCCATCAATGAATGTTCCTATCCTCTTAGATGTCATTGAAGAATTTGATTTTAATCATCTTGTTAGAATGTTATCTGAACTAGATACTGATGATATTGCCTACGTGCTTGAAATTTGTGAAGAAAGTTTAAGAAAAGAAGTATTGAAAAGCTTACCAAAAGAAATACAAAAATTAATTAAAAAAGCTTTAACCTATGACGAAGACTCAGCTGGTAGGATTATGCAAACTGACTATGTATCAATTCCAGTTTCATGGAATATTGGCCAAGTATTAGATTATCTTAGAATGTCTAGAAGAATACCTGATGAATTTTATGCATTATTTGCAGTAGACTCTAGACATATTCCTGTAGGAACGGTACCGCTTCATCTTGCTATGAGAAAAAAAAGAGAGGTAAAAATAACAGATATAATGACTACTAGGCCTAAAATAGTTAATGTTAATGATAAAAGAGAAGATATTGGATTTTTGTTTGACCAATATGAATTAACATCAGCTCCTGTAGTGGATGCAAGAGGAAGGTTAATAGGTATGATCACGGTAGATGATGTTGTAGACCTAATTAGACAAAAAGCTGATGAAGATATGTACAAGTTAGGTGGTGTGACAGGAGAAGGTGATCTTTATTTGGCTGCATTTAAAACTGCAAGAAGCAGATTTGGGTGGCTAGCTATCAATCTAATTACAGCTATTTTAGCTTCGATATCAATAGCATTTTTTGAAACAGCTCTTGATAAATTAGTTTCTTTAGCTATCTTAATGCCTATTGTTGCATCTATGGGTGGAAATGCAGGAACGCAAACTTTGACAGTAGCAGTAAGGGCAATGGCTACTAGGGAGTTAACATCTTCAAACTCATTAAGAGTTTTTGGGAAAGAAATATTAGTAGGAGCGTATAATGGAATATTTTTTGCTTTATTAATAGGATTAGTTACAGGTCTATGGTTTCAAGACTATTTATTAGGCTCTATAATAGCTTTTGCAATGCTTTTTAATCTCATTTTAGCTGGCACTTTTGGAGCAGCTATACCTTTAATTTTATCCTATTTTAAGATAGATCCTGCTGTTGCTGCTACTGTTATATTAACAACGATTACAGATATATTAGGTTTTGTAATATTTTTAGCATTAGCAAATTACTTGTTAATATAATAATAATTATTATAATATTTCTATGATTCCCAATACTTTAAAAGGACTTGATTTTGATCTAGGCGATGATGTCAATTTATTACAAAATAGTATACAAGAATTTTGTGATGCAGAAATAGCACCATTGGCTCAAGAAATAGATAAAAATAATGACTTTCCATCTCATTTATGGAAAAAAATGGGAGATCTTGGCCTTTTAGGTATAACTGCTGAAGAAAAATATGGTGGAAGTGGATTAGGATATACTGAGCATGTGGTTGCAATGGAGGAAATTAGTAAAGCATCAGCATCAGTTGGGTTATCTTATGGAGCTCACTCTAATTTGTGCGTAAATCAAATTTCTTTAAATGGAACTGAAAAACAAAAAGAGCAATATCTTCCTAAACTTATATCTGGAGAGCATATAGGTGCTTTAGCTATGAGTGAACCGGAAGCAGGGTCAGATGTTGTAAGTATGAAATTAAAAGCAAAAAGACAAGGTGATGAATTTTGTCTTAATGGTACTAAAATGTGGATTACTAATGCACCTAACGCAAATACTTTTGTAGTTTATGCTAAAACTGTTGATGAAAACCATAAAAGTAATAATATAACTGCATTTATTATAGAGCGAAACTATCCAGGTTTTTCGGTTTCTTCTAAATTAGATAAATTAGGTATGAGAGGTTCAAATACTGCAGAGTTAGTATTTAATGATTGTCTAGTGCCTTCTGAAAATATTTTAGGAAAATTAAATAAAGGTGTAGCAGTACTTATGAGTGGACTTGATTACGAAAGAGCTGTCTTAAGTGGAGGTCCTGTAGGAATAATGTCAGCTTGTTGGGATATAGTTCTACCTTATATAATAGAAAGAAAACAATTTGGTAAGCCAATAGGATCATTTCAACTAATGCAAGGTAAAGTAGCTGATATGTATACAACTATGAATGCTTGTAAATCTTATGTATATAATGTTGCCAAGTCTTGTGATGAAGGAAATATTACAAGAGAGGATGCTGCTGGAGTATTACTGTACTCTTCCGAAAAAGCAGTTTGGATGGCATTAGAGACGATTCAATGCTTAGGTGGTAATGGGTATATTAATGATTACCCATCAGGAAGGCTTCTTCGCGATGCAAAATTATATGATATTGGTGCAGGAACAAATGAAATTAGAAGAATG
>CENP01449902.1_pt1 | contig 23856 bp, 23 predicted proteins | sample 361281 | NCBI WGS metagenome assembly CENP01 (sample SAMEA2591122, study PRJEB7988) | marine metagenome | biome: marine biome (ENVO:00000447); feature: deep chlorophyll maximum layer (ENVO:xxxxxxxx); material: saline water (ENVO:00002010), including plankton (ENVO:xxxxxxxx) | depth 70 m | reverse complement strand
AGGAAAAAGTTTCAAAGGAATCAAAGTCAAATAATACTAAAAAAAGTAAATCATAGAACTAAAATGCCTAAAAAATTAAAAAAAGTAGGTAAAGTGGTCAAAGCCGTTGGATTAAAAGGTGATGTCAAAATATTTCCACTTGATTCGTACATTGACCATATTCGTAATCAAAAGTTTTTATTTATCGGTGATAGCCCTGAAAAAGCAAAAAAACATTATGCTTCATTTGTAACCAAATCTGGTAAGTTTTTAAGATACAGGATTCATGATAATGTTGATAGAAAAGATGCTGAAAATTTAGTTGGAAAATTAATTTTTAGGACTGTTTCAGATAATGAAATTTTAAATGATGATTTAATTGGTTTTTTAGTAGTAACTACAGAGGGATTACCAATCGGAATCTTATCAGATATACTTTCATTACCAGGTCAGGAAGTTTTAAGTATTGATTCTGGAGAAAAAGAAATATTGATACCTTCAGTTCCAGAAATTATAAAAAAAATTGATCTTAAAACTGAAAGTATATTAATTTTTCCAATGGAAGGTTTATTAGATTTATAATGCAAGTTTTTATAGTAACACCTTTCCCAGAATTTCTTACTATATATTTAAATTCAAGTATTTTAGGAAGAGCAAAGAAAAAAAAAATTGTTGAATACAATATTATTGATTTAAAAGATTTTGGTAAAGGTAGGCATAATCAGATTGATGACCATCCATTTGGAGGAGGTCCAGGTATGATCATGTTAGCTGAGCCTTTTTTCAATGCTTTAGAAAAAATTAAAAAGATTTATAATGGTTCAAAAAAATTAAAAATAATTTTACCATCTCCAAAAGGTAAAATCCTTTCTCAATCTATTTCAAAAAAATTATCTAATTTTGATGGTTTAGTCTTTTTTTGTGCTCATTATAAAGGTGTTGATGAAAGAGTAATTGACAAATTAGTTAATTATGAGCTTTCGATAGGTGACTACGTTTTAACTGGAGGTGAACTTCCATCATTAATAATTATTGATTCTATTGTTAGATTAATTCCAGGAGTAATTGGTGATCAAGAGTCAGCTAATCTTGATTCATTCTCACATGATTTATTAGATCATCCTCATTATTCAAGACCACGTAATTTCAAAGGAATGAAAGTCCCTGATGTTTTAATGTCAGGTAATCATGCTAATATTGAATCCTGGAGAATGAAACAAAGAGAAATTACAACCAAAAACAATCGTCCTGATTTATGGGATACTTATAAAAATAAATTATCTAAGTGAGGTATATAATGGCACAACCACATGAGTTTTCAAAAGATTTAGAAAAAAATAACTTACCTGATTTTAAATCTGGTGATACAGTATGCGTTAATGTTAAAGTTATTGAAGGAGGAAAAGAGAGAATTCAAAAATATGAAGGAATTGTTTTAGCTAGAAAAGGAACAGGAACAAATTCAACTTTTACTGTAAGAAAAATTTCATCGAATATAGGTGTTGAAAGAATTTTTCCTCTTCATTCTCCAAATATTGATAGTATTGAACTTCTTAAAAGGGGTAAAGTAAGAAGGTCAAAAATTTATTACCTGAGGGATCTTAAAGGGAAAGCTGCAAGAATTAAAGAAAAAAGATAAAAATTTAATTATTTTTAAAGATCAAAAAATAGTTCTATTATTAACGAGTCTTTGTCATTTTACTGTACATGCATCAATATTATTTTTTCCAACTTTAATTTACTTATATGTTGAGGAATTTGATGTAGATATAAAATTTCTTGGTTTTATTTATATGATTTCAAACTTTGTATTTGGGTTTGGATCTTTATTTACTGGATACATTGAAAATAGATATGGAGAAAAGAAACTTTTATTATTGTTTCAGATAGGTTCATTTTTTTCGTGTTTTTTTATAATATTTTCACAAAATATTATTTCATTTGCTTTTTTTCACATTTTATTATGTGGATTTATGTCAATTTATCACCCAGCTGGTTTAACATTAATTTCTAGAAGAACTAGTTCCTTAAGTAAGTCGATGAGTTATCATGGAATTGCAGGAAGTTTAGGATTGGCCTTTGGTCCAATCCTATCTTCAATATTGACTACATTTATTAACTGGAGATATGCTTATTTTTTAGTAATGATAATTTTTTTAATTCTTTTTATTGCAACTTATTTTTTACTTGAATTAAAATTTTATAATTATAAAGTTAAATCAAAAAGGAAATTATTTAATCAAAAGTTAATTATTTTTTATTTAATTAACTGTTTAGCAGGTATTGCATTTTCTTCGTTTTTAACATACATGCCAATTTTTTTTAGTATTAAACTGATGAATATAAATTTAATGCCAATTTTAATAGGAGGTTTTTTTACAACATTAGTTTTATTAGCTGGTATTCCTGGTCAAATAGTTGGTGGAATAATTGGTGAAAAATATAATAAAAGTTTAATAATCATGATTTTGTGTTTATTACATATTCCTCTTTTAATTATCATTCCATTATTAAAAGGATATGTTTTAATATTTTTTACATTACTTTTAGGTTTTATAAATTTTATCTTTCAACCAATTGGAAATTCAATTATTGCTGATTATACTTTTTCAAGTCAAAGAGGTTTTGCCTATGGTTTATCGTTCTTCTTGGGTTTTGGTATTGGTTCTTTTGGTTCTGGAATTGGGGGTATATTACTTTCAAATTGGAATATTTCTTTAGTATTTTACTTCGCAGCATTAGTAATGATTTTATCAATTATTCCATCTTTATTTTTGTTGAAATTTGATAAAAAGAATAATTAAAATTTTATTTATGGAGTTTTAAATGGAAAGACGTGAAATTCCCTCAGTAAATTCGGTTTTAGAAAAATTAGATATTGACGAAATTAATTTACCTAGAGAATATCTATTATTAATTATTAAAAAAAAACTTTCAGTTTTGAGAAAGCTGGATAAAAAAGATTTGAATCTTAAATCAAAAAAAGATATTTTAAATCAAATTTTAAACAAAATTAAATCATTAAATAAAAATAGTTTATCAAAAGTAATTAATGGAACTGGAATAGTTTTACATACTGGTTTAGGAAGAGCTCCAATTTCAAAAGATATTTTATATGATATTGCAAATGATCTATCTGGATATGCTAACTTAGAATTTGATATAATGGATGGTATTAGAGGTGAGAGATTAAACCATGTTTCAGATTTAATTTCATCAATTGTTGGTTCAGAAAGTTCAATTATTGTAAATAATAATGCAGCAGCAGTTATGTTGGCAATCAATACATTGTCGCAAAAAAAAGAAATAATTATTTCTAGGGGTCAATTAATTGAAATTGGTGGTTCATTTAGAATTCCTGATGTAATAAATAAAAGTGGAGCTGTTTTAAAAGAAGTCGGAACAACTAATAGAACTCATCTGCTTGATTATGAAAAAGCATTTAATAAAAATACTGGTGCAATAATGTATGCTCATACTAGTAATTATAAAATTGAAGGTTTTACAAAAGAAGTGGAAATTAAAGATTTAGTTAAATTATCAAAAAAAAATAATATTCCACTTATTGTAGATTTGGGTAGTGGAGCTCTTTTAGATTTTAAAAAATTAAATTTACCAACAGAACCTTTAGTTAAAGATATTATTAATTTAGGAGTTAGCTTAATTACTTTTTCATCAGATAAATTAATAGGAGGTCCACAATCCGGTATAATTTCTGGTAAAAAAAATATCATTGATAAATTACATCAAAATCCAATTTATAGATCTCTTAGGTGCGATAAGTTTATTATTGCTATCTTAGAAAGAACTCTAAGACAACATAATTTTGATAATCCAAATTTTAACATTCAAACTCTTCAACTTCTATCAGCTTCAAGAAAAACACTTAAAAAAAAGGGAGTTGAAATTTTAAATAAAGTTTCAAATCAAACATTAGAAGAGTTTAATATTGAATTAGAGGATTCTTTAGTAGAGGCTGGTAGTGGTTCGCTTCCAATAAAAAGTATAGAAAGCGTATGTATTAAAATTAAATCATCAAGATTTAAATCATCTGAAATTTCTAGAAAATTTAGAAATTTTAATCCTCCTATCATCGGTTATATTAAAAAAAATCATTTTTACATTGATTTAAAAGCTATTTTAGATGATGAAATAAAATACATATCTTCTTCAATCAATAATATTTAAATGAAACAAATAATAATTGGAACAGCAGGTCATATTGATCATGGTAAAACAAGTATAGTAAAAAAATTAACAGGTGTTAATACAGATGTTTTAACAAATGAAATTGCTAGAGGTATGACAATAGATTTGGGATTTGCTTTTATGTCAAATGAAATAACCATTATTGATGTGCCTGGGCATGAAAAGTTTATAAGAAATATGGTTGCGGGAGTTAATTCAATAGATATAGGATTATTAGTAGTATCAGCTGATGATGGAATAATGCCCCAAACAAAAGAACATTTTGATATTTTATCATATTTAAAAATTCCTTATGGAATAGTTGCTCTTAATAAAATAGATTTGGTTGATGACGAAGATTGGTTGAATTTAATTGAGCATGATATAAGAAGACTTTTAAAAAATTCCTTTATGGAAAATGCTCCTATTATTAGGGTTTCAACAAAAAATAATTTTGGGATTGAAAAATTAAAAAAAAATATAAATTTAATTTCAAAACAAAATTTTAATAAAAAAGACAGAGGCTTTTTTAGGTTACCAGTAGATAGGGCTTTTTCATTAAAAGGTTTTGGAACAATTGCAACAGGTTCTGTATCAAGTGGTAAAATTACTGTTGGAAAAAATATTCAAATATTACCAGTTGGAGTTCAATCTAAAATAAGAGGTATGCAAACACATAAAAAAGAAGTAAAGACAATTAAAATTGGAGAAAGAGTTGCTATAAATCTATCCAATATTGATAAAGAAAATATAAAAAGAGGTAGTCAAATAATTGAAGAAGGATATGTAAAAAATTCACAATTGTTTTTAGCAGAAATAACATTAAATAAAAAAAATAAACGATTTATTAAAAATAATCAAAGATTAAGAATTCATATTAATACTGATGAAGTCTTGTGTAGGGTTCAATTAATTAATAAATCGAAAAAAATCTTAGCGGGTGAAACTAATAAAGTATTAATTAAACTAGAAAAAGAAATACCAATAATTATTGATGATTTATTTATTTTAAGATTTTATTCTCCACAAGAAACAATAGGAGGAGGCAAAGTTTTAATAACAATTCCACAAAATGAAAAAAAAATATATTTTAAAAATTTAAAAACAATTCATTCTTCAAATAAAGATAATAGATTGAAAATGTTATTTACTTTGTATAAGAATAATCCTAAGAAAATTTCAGAATGGATAAAAATTTGGAATATGTCATCAAATAAAATTAAAGAATTATTTAACCAATTTGACTCGGTTTATTTCGGCTCAGAAGAAAATAATTATGTTACTCTCAATTCAGAAATACAAAATCAACAAAAAGAATATTTAGATTATCTATCTATAAATTTAGAAAATAATAAAAACCAAAAATATTTTTCAAAAGCTGAAGTTTTTAAGAATTTGAACTACAATGAAAGTTTATTTAATTATATTACTTCTATATTAGTTAAAAAAAATAAAATTAAAATTAAAAATGGTAAAATAACTTTATTTAATTATAAACTTAACTTAAATCCACAAGATGAGAAAAATCTTAAAAAATTGAATTTAATAATTAAATCTTATAATTTTTCTCCACCAGAAATTAAAATTTTATCAAAAGAAATTGATGTTGATTTTAAAAAATTAGTTGATTTATTATTTGTACTTTTAGATCAAGGTTCAGTTGTTCGTATTACAAATGATATTTGGATAAATAATAATAAAATTGAAGAATTAAAAAATAAAATTAAATTAAAATATCAAAACAACCTAGAATTCACAGTTTCTGATATAAAAGAAATGGCTGGTATATCTAGAAAATATGCAATACCAATTTTAGAATTTTTTGATAAACAAAATTTTACTATCAGATTGAATAATGTTAGAAAATTGAAATAAAAATGATATTAAAAAATTCTCAAAAAAAACAAACTCCATTAATGAAGCAATATTATAATATTAAAAAAGAGTACTTAGATAGTATTCTATTATTTAGGATGGGTGATTTTTATGAAGCTTTTAATTCTGATGCTGAACAGCTTTCAAAAATTTTAGGAATAACTTTAACTAAAAGATCAAATGGCGCTGCATCTGAAGTTCCATTAGCAGGATTTCCTTATCATTCCTTAGAAAATTATTTAATCAAATTAAGTAATGCAGGTATAAAAATAGCTATATGTGAACAAGTTGAGGATGCTAAAGATTCTATTGGAATTGTAAAAAGAGAAGTTGTTGATGTTATTACTCCTGGAACTTCAATTTTATTTAATTCAACTGAAAAGAAAAATAATTTTTTAGGTTGCATTCATAATAAAAAAGATATTTACGGATTATCACTTATAGATATTAGTACAGGAGAGTTTTTGATAGTTGAAGGTTCTGAAACTCAAATAATGGAAACTTATCTTAAGTTTAACCCCTCAGAAGTAATTCTCTCAAATAAAAATAAAATTTCTCAAACAAGCTGGTTAAATAAAATTAATCCATTTAAGTCAATAATGGATAATTGGATTTTTGACTATGAATTATCTTATAATGCTTTAATTGATCATTTTAAAATTTCATCATTAAAAAGCTTTGGATGTGATTCAATGGATATTGGAATAATTTCAGCAGGGGTAATAATAAGATATTTAACTAATAATAATTTTAATGAAATAAAACATATCACAAAATTGACACCATATACTATTCAAGACAAAATGGTGTTAGATGATTTTACAATTAAAAATTTAGAATTATTTAATACAACTTCCGCAAAAGAATTTGGATCATTTTTTTCGATTATTGATAAAACCATTACTTCAGGTGGATCTAGATTGCTTCGTCAAAAAATAAATTCACCTTCCCTTAATCTTAAATTCATAGAAAGTAAACTAAATTTAGTTGAAAGTTTTCTTGAAAATGAAAATTATGCTAATGAAATGAGAATGATTTTAAAAAAATCAGCTGATTTAGAAAGAATTTTAGGGAAATTAGCAAAAAAAAAAACAAATCCAATAGATTTATTATCTTTAAGTACAACTCTATCAAATGTTGAAATTTTAAAAACAAATCTACTAGCGTCAAATTCTAAATTTCAAAAATTAATTTCAGAAAAATTTATTGATACTAGCATTATTGAAAAAAAAATACAGTCAAATATTTCTGAAAATAGTTCAGCAAATATTATTAATGGTGATGTCATTTTAGATGGAGTCGATTCAGAACTTGACGAATTGAGAAAAATTTCAAATTCAAGTAAACAAACATTGTTAAAAATTGAGAATAGAGAAAGACAGTCAACACAAATAAATTCGTTAAAAATAAGATATAATAAAGTTTTTGGTTATTATATTGAAATTTCAAAAGCTCATAAAAATAAAATACTTCCCAAAAATTATATTCGAAAGCAAACACTAATTAATGCTGAGAGATATGTAACACAAGAATTAAAAGATTATGAAGAAAAAATATTATCTTCAGATCAGAGGATTATTGAAATAGAAAAGAAAATTTTTGAAGAAGTATCTAATTTTATTTTAGAAAATTCATCAATTATTCAAATAAACTCACAAATCATCAATGATTTAGATGTTTATCTTTGTTTTGCATTAATTTCAAAACAAAATAATTATGTAAAACCTACTTTTGTAAATGATACAATAATTAATATAAAAGATTCAAGACACCCTGTTATTGAAAAAATTATTTCAAATGATGAAAAATTTATTTCTAATGATTTGTTTTTATCTTCAAATGAAAGTCAAATCCATATCATTACAGGACCAAATATGGCTGGAAAGTCAACTTTTTTGAGACAAATAGGTTTAATAGTCATTATGGCTCAAATAGGATGTTATGTTCCTGTTTCATATGCTAATATTGGAATTGTTGATAAGCTTTTTACTCGTGTTGGTGCAAATGATAATTTGATAGAAGGAGAATCAACATTCATGGTTGAGATGATTGAAGCAGCTAATATTTTAAATAATGCTACTGAAAAAAGTTTGATTTTATTTGATGAAATTGGTAGAGGTACTTCAACTTATGATGGAGTTTCTATTGCTTGGAGTATTGTAGAGTATTTACACAATAACAAAAATTTTCAATCAAGAACTATTTTTGCAACTCATTATCATGAATTAACTGAATTAGAAAGTAAATTAGATAGAGTTTTTAATTTTAATATATCAGTTAAAGAAATTGAAGAACAAATAATTTTTTTAAGAAAAATTAATAAAGGATCTTCAGATAGAAGTTATGGTATAAATGTAGCACAAATGGCAGGTATTCCTTCTGAAATTGTTGATAGGTCATATCAAATTTTAAACAAACTAATAGAAAAAAATTCATTAAACATTAATCACGTTCAAAATAAAACAAACAAATTGAGTAAAAAAAATACTATTATCGAAGATAAAGTTTTAAGTGAATTAAAAAAAATTAATCCAGATAAATTATCTCCAATTGAAGCTTTAAAATTTATCTACAACATTAAAAAAAATATTGAATAAAAAATTAACAATTATTATGTTTTTATTTCCATTGTTTCTTACTGGAGAATCCATATGGGTAAAATATGGTAATCAAGTTTTTAGAGGTGTAGGAGATGCAAAATCAATTGCGCTTAGTGAATCTGAAATTGCCTCAGCAACAGGGCCTTTGTCAATTTTATATAATCCTTCTTTACTTAATAACTCTAAAACAAAAAAACTTGTTTATTCACACCAAGAACGTTTTTCAGGAACAGTAATGTTTGATGTTTTTGGTATAGATTTACAAAAAAAAAATAATAATAGTTTTTCATTTGTTTTTATTAGGGAATCCGTTCAAGGTATACCAAATACAAACAATGCCTTATTAAATAATTCTTTATCATTAAATGATTTGAACCAAAGGATTTTAGCATCTAAAGTTACTTTTTTTAATCAATCTCAACTAGCTACAATAATTGGGTTTTCAAAATTATTTTCTAAAGCTAGTTTTGGTGGAAATATTAAATTATTAAATCATAATATTGGTAATTTTAATGGTTGGGGAATTGGTTTTGATATTGGAACAGTTTTTAATATTTCTGATAAGAATAGAATAGGATTTTCAATAAAGGATGTTACAACTTCATGGATAGTTTGGGATTCCGGAACAATTGAAAGAATTTTACCTGAACTTAAATTTGGACTTACAAATAATTCTGAATTAAAAAAATATTTGATTCAAATTAATTCAATGTTTTCAACAGGTGTTAAATTATCTGGAAAAGAATTATTAGATGATTTTACTATTGGGGATTATGGTTTTGAATTTAGAGCTGGATTTGAATTAATATATAAGAAAAAACTTAAAATTAGATTAGGTAGAAATCCAATAAACGGAAAATCAATTGGTGTTGGAACGAAAATTAAATTTGTTGATTTAGATTATGCGTATGTTCCATCACCAAATGGTACAATTCTTGGCAATAGTCATTATATTTCATTTAATATTGGTTTGGATGATTTATCAAAACTTGTTTTAAATTAGATAATATTTTATTGGTATAAAATGATAAAAAGCATGACAGGTTTTGGAAGCGCATCATTATCTAATGAGTTTTTTAATTTATCAATTGATATTAAGTCAGTTAATAGTAGATATCTTGATTATAAAATAAAATTACCCAAAGAAATTGAAAAATACGAACCTGATCTTATTTTAAATATTATAAAAGTTTGTAAAAGAGGTAGAATCTCAGTAAGTATAAATTTAGATCCTATTAATTCCGAATTAAATAATTCTCCTGAAATTAACAAATCTTTATTTAAATCTTATAATACATTTGTTGATAAGTTAAATAAAGAATTTAATTTAAATTTTAAAATTAATGATTTATTTGAAATCAAAGATTTTATTCTTAGAAAAAAGAAAATTTCTGTATCAAAGAAATCTTTACTTTTTACATTTGAGAATGCTTTAGAAAAACTTGAAAAAATGAAGTTAAATGAAGGTTCTTATTTGTTTAAAGATATTAAAAAAAGAATAGTTCATTTAGATAAAACTATTAAAAAAATAAATGATACATCAAACAAAAATTCTTTGTTAGTTAAAGATAAATATCTTAAAAAAATAAAAAAATATGTTAATGAAATTCAAATTGATGAATCTAGATTAGCAATGGAAGCTGCAATTTTATCTGAAAAAATTGATATCACTGAAGAATGTGTAAGATTTAATAGTCATATCCAACAAATTTTAAAATTAATAGAAAAAAATAATCCTATTGGAAAAAAATTAAATTTTATACTTCAAGAATTACTTCGTGAAACAAATACGATTGGCTCAAAGTCAAATGATATAAAAATTATTAATCTTGTTATGGTTTTAAAAGAAGAAATTGAAAAAATTAAGGAACAATCCCAAAATATTTTATGAAAGGTAAATTAATAGTAATATCTGCCCCATCAGGAGCAGGAAAAACAACTATTGCTAGAAAACTACAAAAAATTAATATAAATTGGGATTTTTCAGTTTCATGCACTACTAGACCTAAAAGAAAAGATGAAGTAAATTTTAAAGATTATGAGTTTATCAGCGAAAATGAATTTAAAAGAAGAATAAATAAAAAAGAATTATTGGAGTATGAAAATATTCATGGTTATTTTTACGGTACTCTAATTGAAAGAATTCAACAATCTTTGAATGAAAACAAAACAGTTATTGTTGAAGTTGATGTAAATGGTGGATTGGCAATCAAATTAAAGTACCCAGATAATGCAGTATCAATTTTTATTCATCCTCCGAGTATAAATATTTTAAAAGAAAGATTAATAAAAAGAGGTTCTGATTCATTAAATAATATTAATAAAAGATTGAAAAGAGCAAATATGGAAATAAATAAAAGTAATAGCTTTGATATTCAAGTTGTTAACATCGATATTGATAATGCAGTAAATGAAATAGATAAAAAATTAAGTGTAATTATAAATAAGGAGATAAAATAATGTCAGAAAATAGAATTAATTTGAAGAAAATTGATGATAAATCCGAAGATATTTTTGAAGCGGCAATCATAATTGGTAAAAGAGCTAGACAAATAATTTCTGAAAGAATTATGAAAAATGAAATTCATTCATTTGAAAAAGATTCAGAGTTAAATGAAGAAGAGTTTAATGAGATAAAAGATGAAATTGGTATGAATTATGTTGAAATGACAAAGGCTACATCAGTTGCTATTGATGAGTTTTGTAATGATGAAATAGATTGGAAATACGAAGAAAAAGATATTAAAGAATAGATTTGTATTAATAGTTTTATTTTTTCATAATGAATAAAAATCCTACTAATACAAAATATTTTAAACAACTAAATGATTTTTATGGAAATATTTTTTACATAAATAATAAAAATACAGTTTTTCATTTCCCTTTCAATCAAGATTCAGTTCAATTGTTTCATAAAATATTAAATCAAATTAATTTTAAAAGAAATTTTGTTTTAATATATGTTATTCCAGAATGTTTTAATTCTCAAAGTATAAATTTTAAAATAATAAAAATCAAAAATGTTTCTTTTTTTTTAAAAAAAATTAAAGAAATTAAAATCAAAATAGTTATTTCATTAAGAAAAAACCCTATAAATAAATTATTATCAAAGAAAGTATCCGTAGAACATTTGAGATTAAAGAATTGGTCCTGGAAAAAAATTAATTTAATCGTAAGTTATAATCCTCTCGATTTATTAAATAATCAAGATTTAAAAAAAATGTATGTAAAGATTTAAAAAAAATAAATTTTTTTTTGTTAGATTAATGTAAATGATAAAGAAAAAAATTAAAAATTTAAAAATTCAACCTCAGTCAATTGAAGCTGAACAAGCTGTACTTGGTTCCATGTTAACTTCATCTGAAGCTGTAAATAAAGCTCAAGAAATTTTAAGTGCTGAATCTTTTTATGTTGATGCACATAAGAAAATTTTTGAAGTAATGATTGAATTATTTAATAATAATGAACCAATTGATGTTTTATCAGTTGATAATAAATTACAACAAAACAATCAAATTGATTCAGTTGGTGGTTCTTATTTTATAACTGGTTTGCCAGATTTAGTTCCATCAACAGCAAATGTTGAATATTATGCAAAAATTGTTTTAGAAAAAGCATCATTAAGAAAATTAATAGAAGTATCAAATGAAATAAATTTACAAGCTTATGAAAATAGTGGAGATTTTGAAAATATACTTGATGATAGTGAACAAAAAATATTTGCACTATCACAAGGTAAAATAAAAAATAAATTTCAAGCATTAAAACCTGTGCTTCAAAAGTCGTTTGAGAGATTAGATGAAATTTCAAAAAATCCTGGTTCAGTTACAGGTGTTCCCTCAGGTTTAAAAGATTTAGACAAACTTACATCTGGCTTTCAACCAGGAGAATTAATTATTGTTGCAGGAAGACCAAGTATGGGTAAAACTGCTTTAGCATTAACTTTTGCTAGAAATGCTGCTATCGACTATAAAATTCCAATTGGAATTTTTAGTTTAGAGATGTCTAACGATGCTTTAGCAATGAGATTATTAACAGCTGAATCAAGAGTAGATTCACACTTGGTTAGATCTGGTATTTTACCAAAAGAACAATGGAGAAATCTTTCGATGTCAGTAGGAAATCTTGCTGATGCGCCAATCTATTTAGATGATACCCCAGCTATGGGTATAACTGAATTGAGAGCAAAATCTAGAAGATTAAAATCTGAAAAAGATGTTAAGCTTCTTGTTGTTGATTATCTTCAATTAATGAAGGGCCCTCACAATGTTGAAAGTAGACAACAAGAAATTTCTCAAATATCTCAATCTTTAAAAGCACTTGCTAAAGAGATAAATGTACCTGTTTTAGCTTTATCACAGTTATCAAGAGCTCCTGAAGCCAGAAGCGATCATAGACCAGTTTTATCTGATTTAAGAGAAAGCGGTGCAATCGAGCAAGACGCTGATCTTGTAATGTTTTTATACAGAAAATGGGTATATTCAAGAGATGAAGAGGATAAAAGAAAAGCAGAAATTATAATATCTAAACAAAGAAATGGGCCAACTGGTACTATCAACGCTACATTTATTGATAATTATGCTAAATTTGAAAATACTTCTCTGATAGATGTCCCATCAGAACAATAATTTTTTAATATGAGAATAGCTAATTTAATTCCTACAGTAACTGGGTCATTTCCAAGTGATTTTAATGAGATTATTAAAAGTATTAATAAAAATCAAATATATAAAAATAATAAAGCAGAAAAGCTGTTATGGCCAGCTTATCAATTTAGTAAACACTACCATGATGGCCAAAAAAGAAAATCAGGTAAACCCTATTTTGAGCATTGCGTAGCTGTTGCACAATTATTAGCTGATTGGCATATGGATGTTAATACAATAATCGGAGGAATTTTACATGATTGTATAGAGGATACGCCTGTTTCATTTGATGATATATCTAAAGAGTTTGGAGATGAAGTAGCATCATTAGTTGATGGTGTAACAAAATTAGGTGGAATTGAATATGATAGTAGGAAAAAAAAACAAGCTGAAAATTTAATGAAAATGTTTTTGTCTATGGCCAAAGATCTTAGAGTGATAATTATAAAGTTTGCAGATAGACTTCATAATATGAAAACTATTGAATATTTATCATTAATTAAACAAAGAAGAATAGCAATTGAGACAAGAGATGTATATTCTCCTCTAGCTCATAGATTGGGAATGTTTGAATTAAAAAGTCAATTGGATGATCTTGCTTTCAAAACTCTTCAACCTGAAAAATATAAAATTGTGGATAAAAATTTGAGATCAAGAATATTAAATAGGAGTAAGTCATTAAAAAAAATAACGAATAAAATTAAAATTAATTTAAATGAATTGAATATTAATTATGAATTAAAAACAAGATTTAAATCTCATTCATCAATTTATGATAAAATGTTAAAGACTGATAAAGACTTTGCAGAAATTTATGATATTTATGCAATAAGGATAGTAGTCTTAACTAAAAATGATTGTTACTCAACATTAGGGTTATTACATCAATTTTTTACTCCAATAGCTGAAAGATTTAAGGATTTTATAGCTACGCCAAAAATGAATGGATATCAATCTTTGCATACAACTATAATTAGTTCTTCAGGTGAAATGATTGAAATTCAAATAAGAACTCAAGATATGGATAGAAAAGCTGAAATTGGAGTTGCTGCTCATTGGAAATATAAAGGTGAAGATACTTCTGAGAGTATTGATAAACATGTAAAATGGTTAAGAGATTTGCTAATGATATTAAGCGATGAATCCTCTGACCCAAGTGAATTTATGAATTTATTAAAAATAGATTTATTTCAAAACGAAGTTTTTGTATTCACTCCTGATGGTGAATTAATTCAATTACCATTAGGATCTACTCCAATCGATTTTGCTTATGAGGTGCATACTGAAATTGGTGATCACTGTATAAGTGCTAAAGTTGATGGAAAAATTGTTCCTCTAAATTCACAATTAGTTAGTGGGAGTACAATTGAAATTATCACTTCTGATTCTCAAAAACCCAGTACTGCATGGTTAAAATTTGTTAAAACAACAAAAGCAAGAACGATTATTAGAAAATCATACAGGAAATCTGAAAAAGAGAGTAGTGCAAAATTAGGTAAAGAAATTCTTGAAAAAACTTTAAGAAGATTAAAAATGTTAGATAAGCTTACAATTCTTTTTTCAAATCCTAATTTATCTGGATTTGAAAATAAAGAATCTTTATTAATTTCAATCGGAATAGGAGAAATCACAGTTAGAGATGTTTTGTTAAAGTCATTTCCCTCAGAACAAGAGGTTGATGTTAAATTATCTAAACGAAAAAATACCAAATCTTTTTTTAATTTAGCAAGAAATAATGTTTTTGGAATTTCAGTTGATGGAATTGATAATATTTTAATTAATTTAAGTAAATGTTGTAATCCAATTCCTGGAGATGAAATCATTGGTTTTGTTACTAGAGGAAAAGGTGTTTCAATACATAGATCCAAATGTAATAATCTTCCAATTCTAAGTAAATCTTCTGACAGGTTTATAGAGGCAGAATGGAAACTTGGTGATAAAAAAGAATTTTTATCAAAAATAAATATTATTTCCGAGGATAGAAAAGGATTGCTAAAAGATATAACTGAGGCAATTTCAGGAAGTAAAGTAAATATAAATAGTCTAGATACTAAAACCCAGGATTCATTAGCTTCAATGGTTATTATTGTTTCAGTTTCAAATGTAAAAAGATTAAATCAAGTCATAAGAAAAATTGAAAATATCAAGGGTACTTTATCAGTTAAAAGATTTAATAAAAATTAATAATATGTGCGTTAATAATCAAATTCCAAAAGTCGGCAAATTTTTGGGTATTGATTATGGATCAAAAAGAGTGGGAATAGCAATTTCAGACCCATTAAGAATCTTTGCTTCTCCTTATGATACAATAATTGTTAATTCACAAAATAATCTAATAAAAGAAATAGAGAAAATTATAATAAATGAAGGTATTGTTTATATTGTATTTGGTTTACCTATAGGAATGAATGGTAAAAATACATCTCAAACTAATGAAGTAAATGATTTTATAATGAAATTTAAAAATAATCATAAATTACCATTTTCAACAATTGACGAGAGATTGACATCAATTCAAGCTATGAAATTATTAAATGATCAAGGAATTAAACATTCTAAAAACAAATCTTTAATCGATTCAACAGCTGCATCAATAATTCTTCAAACATTTCTTGACAGCATAAAGTGATTAATAATAAAATTAAAATTAAGTTATCAATTTTATCCTCTGTTTTAATAGGATTGTCATTTCAACCTCTAAATTTAGGCTTTTTAGCATGGTTTGCTTTGTTACCATTTATCATAATTTTATTTAATTCATCTTCATTCGAAGGCATGATTTTTGGTTTTTTAGTTGGTTTGATCTCAAATTTAATATCTTTGTATTGGTTGTCAGCAAATATAGGAACAACATTTGTAGTTGGATTAATTTCTTTGATTAGCACTGCAATTTATTTGTCAATTTTTTGGTCAGTTTTTTCATTAATATTTTGTTTTATTAATAATAATTCATCAAAGGGAATTTATTTTTTCCCTTTTGGATGGGTCATTTTTGAATATTGTTTTTCTACTGGAATAATGGGTTTCCCCTGGATGTCATTAGCAACAACTCAAACTGATTATTTACCTATTATTCAAATCGCTGAATTTACAGGAATTTTTGGAATTTCATTTTGGATAGCTTGTTTAAATATTATTCTTTTTAAAATTTTTTCATCTAATTATAAAATTAAAATAAAAAATTTCAATAGTTTCATATTTTTATTAGTAATTATATGGTTGTTTGGATATTTAAGAATATTTAGTTTGAAAGATGAGTATTCTAATAAATTAGAAATATTAGTTGTTCAACCAAATTTAAATCCAAATGAAAAGTGGAATAAAAAAATAAAAGAAAAAATATTTGATGATTTAATTGAACTATCGAAAGTTAATATCAATTATTCAACTGATTTAATTATATGGCCCGAAGTAGCAACTCCTTTTTATATTTTTAAAAATAATTCTAAATTAACTCAAATTAGACAAAAATTGCTTAAATATAATTCATATCTTTTAACGGGATCGTTAGATTGGTCAAATGAAGAAAATAAAATTAATAATTATAATAGTGTTGGTTTAATTGGTAAAAATAAAAAAATTTCAACGTATGATAAGATTAAACTTGTTCCTTTTGGGGAATTTACCCCTTTCTCATTTCCATTTTTAAATAATTTAAATTTAGGTAACTATACGCCAGGGACTAAAAATACTGTTTTCCAAGTTAATAATTTTAATTTCATTACAAAAATATGTTTTGAATCAATTTATCCTTTAATTTTTTCAAAAAGTGAAGATAAAAAAATGAATATAAACTTTTTGGTCATCATTGTTAATGATGGATGGTTTGGAAATTCTGCTGGACCATATCAACATTTTGGGATTTCAAAATTAAGAGCAATAGAAAATAGAATTCCTGTTATTAGATCTGCAAACACAGGTGTTTCAGCAATAATAAATAAAACAGGTGAAGTAGAAAATAAAATTGGAATTAATAAAAAGGATGTTATCTTAGGTAACATTACACCTGGAAATTCAAATACTTTTTACTCAAAACATGGAAATTGGCTAGTAAATTTATCCTTATTTTGTTTTATATATTTCTCATTTTTAGCTATTAAAAGAAAAATCAAATGAAATTATTATTTTTTATATTATTATTATTTACTTTTTCTTTTTCTGAGACAAAAAATTATAATTCAAAAAAATATATAATTCAATCTGCTTTTTTCCCTGGGTTGGGTGAATATAAAATGGGAGAAATTAAAAGAAGTAAGAAATTTATTTTCGTTGAGTCAGGATTAATTTTACTAGCAATTGAAACTTATTTAAGAAATCAAAGGAATATAAAACAGATAAGTTCATTTTCTGCTAATCATGCAGGTGTAAATATTTCAAATAAAAGTGAGAAATTTATTTTAGATATTTCTAATTATTTATCAACAAGTTTATATAATCAAAATCAGCAGAGATTAAGATATTCAAGTGAGATTTATATTAATGAAAATTATCAATGGGAATGGGATAATATATCTAATATGGAAAAATTTAATTCTTTAGTTTCAAATAAAAATAAATCAAAAAAATTATTATTTTTTACGTTTGGTGCTATGTTTTCGAATAGAATAATTTCTATGATTGATGTTAATTATTTAAATAATTTAAAGAAATTAAAATTAAGTTTTGTTCCTATTTATAATAAAGAATCATCTTTACAATTAATTTTAAATTTTTAAAAACATTATGAATAATTATCAAATTTTAATTGAATATAAAGGGACTAATTTTTTTGGTTGGCAATATCAAAATAATAAACGAACAGTGCAGGGTGAAATTCAAAATGCTTTAAAAAAAATTAATAATAATAAAGAAGTAAAAATAATTGGTTCTGGAAGAACTGATACAGGAGTCCATGCTATTGGTCAATCAGCAAGTTTTGAAATTGAAAAAGAATGGGATCAAAATAAACTAAAAATGGCCATAAACGGAAACCTATCTAATGATGTAAGAATTTTTGATTGCAAAAAAAAGTCAAAAACTTTTCATGCAAGATTTTCTGCAAAAAAAAGAAAATACATATATAAATGTTTTCCTGGGAAATCGGTAATAAACCGAGGTTTGGTTTGGGAAATTTCTGAAAAAATCAAACTTGATATTTTAAATGATTGTGCACAATATTTAAATGGAAAAATTGATTTTACTACTTTTTCAAAAAATAATCCTGAAATTAAAAATAGATTTTGTAATATTTGTTCTTGTCAATGGATAAATAATTATCCATTTTACATTTTTGAAATTGAAGCAGATAGATTTCTTCATCATCAAGTTAGAATTTTAGTAGGAACTATGATTAAAGTTGCTGAAAATATAATATCAAAAAATTATTTCATTGATTTATTAAATAATAAGGTTAGGAACCCTAAAATTTTTAAGGCCCCATCATATGGCTTGTATTTGAAAAAGGTAAGTTATTGATCTCATTTAGAAAATATTATTTTTTACTATTTTTAATTACAAATTTGTTAGCAAATGTAACTGAAAATAGAAAAAATGCAATCACAAAAGCTGTAAAAAAAATGGGACCAACAGTTGCAAGTATTAATGTTGTTAAAATTAAAGAATTTTCTAATCAATATTATTTCAATGATCCATTTTTTAGATATTTATACCCTACAATGATAAAAAAAATACCAAGTTTGGGTTCTGGAGTTATTATTAGTCCTGATGGTTATATTTTAACTAATCAACATGTAATTGAAAACTCTATAGAAATAATAATAACACTTTCTGGAGGTAAACAATATGATGCTGAAATAATTGGGGAAGATAGAAAATCAGATCTTGCTCTTTTAAAAATCGATGATTCAGAATTACCTTTTGCAAAATTTGCTGATTCAAATGAAATTTTAATTGGAGAATGGGTAATAGCTCTTGGAAATCCATTTGGTTTATTTGCTTTAAATAATCAACCTACAGTAACTGTGGGGGTGATTAGCTCGAAAAATTTAAATTTTGGTACTTTATTAGATGGAAGAGAATACAAAAACATGATTCAGACTGATGCCTCAATTAATTCTGGTAATAGTGGAGGTCCTCTTTGTAATGCTGATGGTGAAGTTGTTGGTATCAATACTTTCATTTATAGTGGTGAAAATAATGATCAAGGTTCAATTGGTATTGGTTTTGCAATACCAATAAATAGAGCTATCAAAATAGCTGAAGAATTGAAAAAATACGGTAGAATGGAATTTTAAAAACAATTATATTTAGTAGTATTAATAATGAATAATAAACGTCAAATTTGGATTATAGTACTGATTTTGTTTGTTGGGTCAATGATTGGAACTTTGTTTGGTGATTTAATAGCTTTTATTTTACCTGATGGAGTTGTTAAACAATTTTTTTTACAAAGCACTAATTTTTCATTATCAAATTTTTTTGGTGATGATGATTATATTTTTCTTAATTTAGGTGCTATTGGGATTGTTTTTGGACTAAAAATAAAATTAAACTTTACTTCAATAATTGGATTCTCTGTTTCTTATTATTTTTTAAGATATTTTCGTTAAATCTTGGAGGTTAATCATGAATTTATTAGATATTCATTTTTTAGTTAGTATTGGTGGTTGGGAGGTTTTATTAATTTTTTTAGTCGTTTTATTATTGTTTGGTGCAAAAAAATTACCTGAATTAGCTAAAGGTTTAGGAAAAGGGATTAGAGAATTTAAGGGAGCTGTTGAAGGTATAGAGAAAGAATTTGATGATGCCGTTGATTCAATTGATAAAAAAGAAGATGATAAAAATACTTAATTAAATCGTGATTGAAAATTCTAAAAAATCTAATTCTATTATCTTTAAGGGTAATCCTTTATTTATTAAAAATAAAATAGATAATAGTATTTTGAATGGTGCAACGTTTACAATTAAAGATAATATTTCAATAAAAGATTGGCAATTATCATGTGCATCATTCACATTAAAAAATTACAAATCTTTATATAACGCAACTGTTGTAGATAAAATTTTAAATAACGGTGGTGTAATTATTGGAAAAACCAATCATGATGAATTTGCAATGGGATCATCTTCAGAACGTTCAATTTTTGGGTCTGTAAAAAATTCTTCTAATGATAAATATGTTGCAGGAGGTTCTAGTGGTGGCTCAGCAGTAAGTGTTGCATTAGAAATTTCTGATTTTTCTTTAGGATCTGATACAGGTGGTTCTATTAGGCAACCAGCTTCTTTTTGTGGTGTTTTTGGTCTAAAACCAACATATGGAAGAGTATCTCGATATGGTTTAGTAGCTTTTGCCTCTTCATTTGACCAAATAGGTCCATTTTCTAGATCTACTCTTGGTTTAGCTAAATGTTTGGAAGTTATATCTGGGTATGATGAAAAAGATTCAACTTCCTCAAAAGAAAAAGTGCCTCCTTACTCAAAAAATATTGAAAAAAATATTCCTAAAAAAATTGGAATTCCATGGGAATTAATAAAAACAGGAACAAATAAAGAAATTTTAAACAAATTAAATATTTTAATTGATTTCTTAAAAAAAAATAATTGTGAAATTATTGATATTAAATTACCAAATTCAAAATATGCAATTGCTGCATATTATATTTTAACTATGGCTGAAGCTTCTTCAAACCTTGCAAGATTTGATGGTGTGAGATATGGATTTAGAGATAGTTCTAATGAACTTGAGTCAATGTATCTTAATACAAGGTCAAAGGGTTTTGGTGATGAAGTCAAAAGAAGAATAATATTGGGAACATATGTTCTATCTTCAGGTTATTATGATGCTTTTTTCAAAAAAGGACAACAAGTAAGAAGATTAATTAAAAATGACTTTGAAAATGTTTTTAAAAATGTAGATGTTATTTTGCTTCCCACATCTCCCACTCCTGCTTTCAAACAAGGAGAGAATTTATCTGACCCGTTAAAAATGTATTTATCAGATGTATTTACTACCCCAGTAAGTTTAGCAGGATTACCTGCTTTAAGTTTTCCAGCAGGAAAAACAAAAAATAAATTACCAATTGGATTACAATTAATCGGAAATTATTTTAAAGAAGAAACAATTTTAAATTTTAGTCATTATATAGAAAAAAATTTTAACTTTGATTAAATGTTTAATTTTTCTAATCCTTGGGTTTTAATATTTTTAATTTTTATTCCTCTATTATTTTTTTTAAAAAAAAGTAAAACTTTTCTTAAAGATGGTTCAATTCAGTTTTCTAATATTTCGCATTTAAAGAAAATAAAAAATTTAAATGGTCAGAAAAAAATTAATTTCCTATTATTTTTTCAATTATTTATTATTTCAACTTTAATATTTGTTTTAGCTGGCCCAAGATTAAAGTCTAATTTATCAGAATCTATTTACAATGTTATTGATATAAATTTAATTTTGGATATAAGTAGTAGTATGCGAGCAGAAGATTTTAAACCAAATAGATTGGAATCAGCAAAAGAAACTGCAAAAAAATTTATTGAATATAGAAGAGGTGATAGAATTGGTTTGTTAGTTTTTGCGGGTGAAAGTTATATCCAATGTCCATTAACTTTAGATTATAAAGTTCTTTTGCGTTTACTTCAAAATGTAAAAATAGTAGATGAAAAAAATGATGGAACAGCGATTGGAATGGCTATTGCTCATGGAATAAATAGATTGAGAAATAGTAATTCTAAGTCACGAATTATTATATTGTTATCAGATGGGAGTAATAACGCTGGTGAATTGGAACCAGTCACTGCTGCAAATTTTGCTAAAGAATATGGTATTAAAATATATGCTATTGGTGTTGGTGCAAATAAAGAAGCACCTTTTCCATATATTGATCCTTTTGGAAATAAATCTTATGTAAATGTAGATGTCAAAATTGATGAGAAAACTTTGAAGGATGTGGCTCATGAAACAGGTGGTTTGTATTTTAGAGCAAAAGATGAAATTGAACTTGAAAAAATATATGATGAAATAAATAAAATGGAAAGATCAAAAATAAAAATTAAGGATTATACAATGTTTACGGAGTTATTTTCATTTATTTTAGTTCCATTAATTATTTTATTAATATTTATTGAATTTTTATATCAATTTGTTTTTAAAAAAAGAATGTAAAATGATTGAGTTTAAATATCCATATGTTTTATTATTATGTTTATTTTTGTTAATATTTCTAATATTTAAAAAATTTTTTAATCAACATCAAAAGAATCAGTTTTCACAATGGATTGATGAGAGATTAATGAAAAAGCTAAATTTTAGATTAAATAATAAAAATATTAAATTGAAAAATAATTTAAGAATAATTGGAATTTTATTTTTGATATTTTCAGCATCTGGTCCTCAAATTGGTAAAGGGTTAAAAAAAGTTGAAAGAAAAGGTATAGATGTTTTATTTGCTTTGGATATTTCATCAAGTATGTTGGCACAAGATATTAAGCCAAACAGACTAGAAAAGGCAAAATTTGAAATTAATAAGATGATTAATTCTATGTATGGTGATAGAATTGGTTTAATTATTTTTTCAGGTTCTGCACATTTATATTTACCATTTACCACTGATTATGATGCCGCTAATCTTTTTATTAATTCAGTAGATACAGAAATGATTAGAACTAATGGAACTTCAATAAGTGATGCAATTGAAGTTTCTAAAGAATCATTTTATCAATCAGATAATAATAAAGTTTTGATTCTTATCAGTGATGGTGAAGATCATCATGGAGAGTCATTGGAATTAGCAAAGGAATTTAAAAAAAATAATATTATTATTCATTGTGTTGGTATTGGTACCAAAGAAGGTTCATTGATTCCAATTTATGATAAGAACTCAAATTTTATTGATTATAAAAAAGATATAAATAATAAGTTAGTAACCTCTTCACTTAATGAGGAGGTTCTTTTAGAAATTGCTAATATTTCTGGAGGAAATTTTTTTAGAATTGATAATATTAACTCTAAAATTAATGATTTATATCAAAAAATAAATATTATGAAAAAAAATACATTAAATACGCACGAATATTCTCAATTTGTTGACAGATATCAATTTTTTCTAATTTTTTCAATTATTTTATTTGTGGTTGATTTTTTACTTCCAACATCAAACAAACTAAAAGATGATGAAAATTAAAATTTTATTATTATTAAATATATATTTGTTTGCACAAGCTAGTGAAAATGATTCTTTAATAGAAATTGATAGATATTTAAGGATTTTGAACGAAAATCCAAATGTTCATGAAGCGAATTTAGCAGTTGGTAATATTCTTTATGATTCTGAAAAATTTAGTGATGCTGAGGTTTATTTTGAAAAATCTACTGAATCAAATAAATTAAAATTAAAACATAAGTCATTTTATAACTTAGGAAATTCTCAATTTGAGCAAGGTAAATATGAAGAAAGCCTAGATTCATATAAGAAATCAATTGAATTATTTCCGAACGACTTAGATTCAAAATATAATTATGAGTTGGCCAAGATGATGGTTAAAAAAAATAAAAAAAATTCTGATCAAAATAATTCAGATGATTCAAAAAAAGATGAACAAAATAAAGATCAAAATGAATCTACTAATCAAGG
>CENP01070772.1_pt1 | contig 23864 bp, 25 predicted proteins | sample 361281 | NCBI WGS metagenome assembly CENP01 (sample SAMEA2591122, study PRJEB7988) | marine metagenome | biome: marine biome (ENVO:00000447); feature: deep chlorophyll maximum layer (ENVO:xxxxxxxx); material: saline water (ENVO:00002010), including plankton (ENVO:xxxxxxxx) | depth 70 m | reverse complement strand
AGCGATATAGCCTGACCAGGTCCCCTCACAGATCAGGGGTGCCGGGTCATCTGCCCGGCGCAGATAGACCATCAGGCAACGAAACCTGGCCCGCCGTTGCTCAAAAGGCACATCTGCCAGCTGGGAGAGCAGCTTGGCGACATTGTCGGCATCGCTCGCGCCCTTTCCAGCAAAACGTGCCGAATAGACACCCGGCGCACCGTCCAGTGCGTCGACTTCGATGCCCGAATCGTCCGCAATGGCAGGGCGGGCGGTTTGCTCGGCCGCATTGCGGGCCTTCAGGATCGCATTCTCAACAAAAGTCTTGCCAGTCTCTTCGGCAGGGATGACACCCAGCGCACCCTGACCCACCACCGAGAAGCCGCCGTCCGACAACAGGGCGCTCAACTCCCGGAGTTTTCCCGAGTTATCCGAAGCAAGGACCAACTCACGGTTCACTAGTCTGTCTCTCGAGCGAGGCGCTGCAAACGCATCAGTTCCTCGATACCCTTTACAGCGATGGCAGTCATCTTCTGCATCTCAGCTTCGCTGAATGGGCTGTGTTCCGCGGTCCCCTGGATTTCGATGAATCGTTTCTCATCGTTCATGACGAAATTCATGTCCGTATCAGCGGTGCTGTCTTCAGAATAATCGAGGTCGAGCAGCACCTCACCCTGTTGCAGACCCACAGAGACCGAAGCAATTTGATGCAGCGGGACAGGGGCATCAAGCAGGCCCTGCTGATGAAGATGATCCAGCGCGTCGGCGAGTGCTACCCAGGCGCCCGTAATCGATGCCGTCCGCGTACCGCCATCCGCCTGAATCACATCACAATCCAGTGTGACGGTTCTTTCTCCGAGCGCTTTCAGATCGAGGGCGGCCCGCAATGAACGACCAATCAGTCTCTGGATTTCAAGGGTTCGGCCGCCCTGCTTGCCCCGGGCCGCCTCGCGCGCCATCCGCTCTCCGGTCGCACGGGGCAACATACCGTATTCGGCGGTAATCCAGCCTTGCTGGCTGCCTTTGAGAAACCGGGGCACACGCTCTTCCACGCTTGCCGTACACAGCACCCGGGTATCTCCAAACTCGACCAATACCGAACCCTCGGCGTGACGGCTGTAGGCACGGGTGAAATGCACGGACCGCAACTCGTCCGGACGTCGATTGTTTGTTCTGGCCATCAATCTTCCTCTGTTGTGATGTGTCGTCATGCGGCAGCGTTTTGCAGCGGGTGCCGGATCAACCCGGCGGCAGTGGATGCCCAAACAGCGAGAAGAACCGGATCAGGAACCGATAGGTCAAACCCCAAATCACCCGCTCATCTTCTTTGCTGAGAAATATACCGGGAAAACGTATGCCGCCCGCGGCTTCGTATTCCACTGAGGTCCGAAGATCAGGATCGAGAAGTCGGGACAGCGGTATCTGGACTATCTCGGAGACTTCGTGGTTGGGCTGGAGTGCGGGTGTGGTATCCACCAAGTAAACGAAACAGGAAATCACGAGGTCAGCGGATCTGCCGCCGTGGCGGCCGCGCAGGTCGCCCAGCCGGCCCACCGAATCGGTGGGGAACAGCTTAAGCCCAATTTCTTCCCAGGTCTCGCGGCAGGCAGCGTCGCCCGCTTCAAGATCACTGTTCTCCCGCCGGCCCCCGGGGAAAGCCATCTGCCCTGACCAGGGGTCATCGGGCGAGGCCGCTCTCTGGATGAAAAGGATACTAGGATCGTGCTCGCCCGTTTCGCGATTCAAAACCAACGCCACCTCGGCCTGGCGGGAGCTGGAGGGTGGTTCCAGATCGGGCTGGTACTCCTGAAAGCGACTCAGGACCTCTCTGACCGGGATCACCAATGAATTCCGCCACCGAGCAGAACACCATAACTGCCCTCGCTGGCGTCGGATCCTGTAATTGCCCCGGTGTAGTCTGTAATCTGGTATCGCCAAGCGAGGCGAAGATCGATAAAAGGCAGGGGATCAAGGACCAATCCCGTCTCTACCGAAATAGAGGACAGATCCTGGCGAGACCCCACAGTCCCAAGCGAAGGCGCCCAGCCAGCATCGGCATAAAACCTGAGAAACCCAAGGATCCCGACTCGCGCCTCTGCCATGACCCGCGCGCCTGAAGCGTCCCCGTCGGCTCCAAAGCGGTCCTGCTCCCAGCCCAGCCCAAGGGCCAGAAAGGTGTTGTCGGTGGCGCTCAACAAGCGGTATTTGAAATCCACCAGCGTCTGCTCATCAGGCGCCATGCCAACGCTGTCCTCACTGATCCGATAAAGAGACGCCCGAAGGCCCCACCGCTCGCCCAGCCATAACTCGCCATAACCACCGGTGAGAGGAGAATTGACCGACGTGTCCTGATAATCATCAACCATCCAGGCAAAGACGCCGGCTTCGCCGTCCACCGGCCCCAGTGCCACTGCCGGGCCGGCTGCCAGCAGCCCTGTCATCAGAAAAACGCGCGCGATACACTTCACGACTGAACACCTGTAAGGGAAGAGACGACATTTTATCATCTGGCCTTAATGGCTCGATGCGGCTGGGCCTAGCATGAGAAACGACGATGACTGACCAGGAACATGACAACGGTGTCCGTCTTGATCGCTGGCTCTGGGCGGCACGTTTTTTCAAGACCCGCGCGGAAGCAGTCGAGGCAGTCCGGGCGGGCCATGTTCTGCTCAACGACCACAGAACCCGCTCGGCGAAATCTGTCCGCTGTAACGACCGGCTGCGCATCCGCCGCAAGACGGCCGTTTATCACATCATCATCCAACAGCTGATCGACAAGCGCGCCTCAGCCGCAATTGCAGCTCAGACCTACGTCGAAGATCCAGATAGTATTGAACGACGCGAAGCCCTGCGTCAGCAACTGCGCCTGCAGCCCCAGCCTATCAGGAAATCCAGAGGCAGGCCGGACAAAAAAGAGCGCCGACAGCTCCAGCAGATGCGCTATGCCGACGGGAGCGGCTGAACTAATGAGAGGAACCATACTTGATGCCGACAGTTTCGAGCGGGGTGACCTGGATACCACTTCGCTCGAGAGCGCCCTCGACCAATGGACGCATCATCGATCAACACAATCTCACGAAGTGGCAGAGCGGATCGCGGGCTGTGAGGTGGTGGTCACCAACAAAGTCATCATCGATGCGGCGGCGATGCAAAACGCCTGCCTAAAACTGATCGTCGTGGCCGCGACCGGCACCAATAACATCGATCTCGTGGCGGCGAAACAGAGGAACATCACGGTCTGCAACGTCCGCGACTATGCCTCCGCCGCGGTAAGCCAGCACGTTTTCTCGCTGCTGCTCACATTGGTCTCACACCTTGGCGACTACACCCAGGCAGTCAGGACAGGCCGCTGGCAGGAGAGCAAAGTGTTCTGTCTGCTGGACTATCCCATCCGCGAACTCGATAGCATGACGCTGGGCATTATCGGTTATGGGAATCTTGGCCGGCGCGTTGAACAGATCGCACTTGGTTTCGGCATGCAGGTGGCGGTCTGTGCCAGGCCCGGCAGTGAAGCGATACCTGATGGCCGGATCACTTTCGACGAGCTTTTGAAAAACTCTGACGTGATCTCATTGCATTGCCCGCTTTCTGACGCAACGCACAATCTGATCGGCCGCACCCAGTTGGAAAAAATGAAATCCACTGCCATCCTGATCAACACGGCCCGCGGCGGCATCGTCAATGAGAACGACCTCGCAAATGCCTTGCGCCAGGGGGAGATCGGCGGGGCAGGTATAGATGTACTGACTCAGGAGCCTCCAGGTGCGGATCATCCCCTGTTGGCTGCGGATATCCCCAACCTCGTGGTCAGCCCTCATAATGCCTGGGGATCGGTCCAATCACGCCAGCGGCTTGCTGATGAAATTGCGGACCTCATCCAGGCCTACCGTCAAGAAACGCCCAGAAACTGCTGCCTGCCTGATTGAACACCTTCGGTCCGCTACCCCTAACACTGTACGTTCACCTGCCCTGGTGCGAACGCAAGTGTCCTTACTGTGATTTCAACTCTCACCCCCTGAAAACCGATCTGCCCGCATCGGACTACATCGATGGATTGATTGCAGATCTCGAAGCGGTTGAGAAGACCTACCCAAAACGCCGCCTGCAGGCCGTTTTTTTTGGTGGCGGGACACCGAGCCTTTTTGAAGGGGATCAGATCGCTCGATTGCTGGAGCGTCTCGACCACCACAACTGGCTCGATTCGCAGACGGAGATCACTCTAGAAGCCAATCCCGGATCAGCCGAGGCTGATCGATTCCGCCGTTATCGCGATTGCGGGGTCAATCGTCTTTCGCTTGGCGTACAGAGTTTCAATAACCGAAGCCTCAGTGTGTTGGGGCGAATACATAATGGGGAAGAAGCCAAAGAGGCCTGTCGGGCCATCAGGGAGGCCGGGTTCGACAACTTCAACATCGACCTGATGCATGGCTTGCCCGGGCAGGTGACGACGGATGCGCTTGCCGATCTTCGTGCCGCCCTGGATTGTTCGCCCACTCACCTTTCTCTTTACCAGTTGACGATCGAACCCAATACCGCCTTTGCAGCAAACCCGCCTGTCCTGCCTGATGAAGAAGTGCTTTGGGACATACGTTGCGCCGTCCAGGATCTTGCCTGTGAGGCCGGCTTTGCGCAATACGAGGTCTCTGCCTTTGCCCGGCCAGGGTACCACTGCCGGCACAACCTCAACTACTGGGAGTTCGGCGACTACATCGGCATTGGGGCAGGTGCGCACAGCAAGCTGTCTGTTGAAAACGCAGTCTACCGATGGAGCCGCCCGCGGCATCCGCGTGAGTACTTGAAGACCGTTACCGCGGGCACCGTGCCCGACACCGGACCACCTCTGACCGCTGCCGCATTGCGATTCGAATTCCTGCTCAACGCGCTGCGTCTCGAGGCTGGATTCGAAAAAGATCTTTTTGCACAGCGGACCGGGCTTGACTGGAAAAAAGAGGAGCCGCTTTTTAAGGATGCGGCCAACGCTGGACTGCTGCACCTGGACGAGACCCGCGTACAAACTACGCCTCTGGGCTGGCGCTTTCTGGATGATCTGCTGGAGCGCTTTCTCGACCAACCAAAGCGGGCTGACGTGCATAATATGATGCTTCAATAGTTCGTCTCGGCTCATCTCAAACACACGGCCAAGACACGTTTGACTCCTTAATCATCAACTATGCTCTGGATCAAGGCACTACATATCATCTTCATGGTGACCTGGTTTGCCGGGCTCTTCTATCTTCCCCGGCTGTTTGTCTATCACGCCATGAGTGCAGATCGGGCAACTCAAGATCAGTTCAAAGTGATGGAGCGCAAACTCTACTTTGGCATTACCACCCCAGGCGGCGTGCTGACCATCGCGTCCGGCCTGTGGCTGTGGCTGGGTTACGGCATCGGCAGTCAGAGCTTGTGGCTTACCGGAAAGATCGCGCTGGTGGTGGTCCTCGCTGGGTATCACCTCTGGTGCGGGCACATGGTCGAGCAGTTTGCGCAGGACAAAAATCGGCACGGGCATATGTTTTATCGCTGGTTCAACGAGTTTCCCGTTCTCGTGCTGATCGGCGCAGTATTGCTGGTGGTAGTGAAACCGGCCTGAGCGCGACCCGCGATGTTCCATGTGGTGCTGTTCCAACCGGAGATACCGCCCAATACCGGCAATATCATCCGCCTGTGCGCCAACACTGGCTCCCGGCTTCATCTAATTGAGCCGATTGGTTTTTCGATTAACGACCGCACTCTCCGGCGCGCAGGCCTGGACTATGCCGACGCCGTCACGATATCCCGCCACGCCAGCATGGATGCGTTCCTTGAGAACGTCTCTCCTCAGCGCGCTTTCATGTTCTCGACCAAACATGGCCAGCGACACAGCGACTGCACGTTCCAAAGCGGTGACGCGTTGGTGTTCGGCCCTGAGACCCGCGGCCTTCCCGACAATGTCAGACTCCGCGTACCAGAGGCTCAGCGCTTGACGTTGCCGATGTGCGCCACAAGCCGAAGCCTAAATCTTTCCAACGCCGTCGCGGTCGCTCTGTTTGAAGCCTGGCGTCAGTGTGATTATCCAGGCAGCGTCCCCGGCGATCCCTAGAGATCTTCAAGGCGGTCGACACTGATCCCGCTGAGCCTTAATGCGGCATTCACCACGGGGAATTCGTCTGGCTCCACCCGAACCTTGATACCGACAAAAAGGGCACCTAGCGCATCGATACGCACCGGTTCCAGCCGCCTTGGCGACTTGAGGGAAAGCAGGGTTTTGGCCACGATATCACTGGTACCGCCCTCGGCGGTATCACAGAAATAGAGCAGTTGGTTGCTTGGTCGGAAAAAGGCCTGGTGAATAGAGAGGCGCGTTGCGACCCAGGCTTCGATGATGCGATCCTTTGACACGCCGGGGCGCATATTCGCGATGTCGGCGAGATCCGGCGAGCGGAACTTGCTATAGACTCGACGCTCCTGCGACATACCGACCTCACTGTCCTGCGCGCCCATGACCGTACTGTCCGATCTGGTTGATCTTGTGCTCACCCTCGGCGAAGAAAAGGAGCTGCCCGCTGTGCGCGGTCTGTACAAGCCGCGCCCAGCGACGCCGACGGGACAGCCAAAAAAATTTGGTGTCATCGCTCTCGACGACGGCAGCTGCGGGTTCTTCTTTGCCGGGCTGGATGATACCTTGTCGCATCTGGATGCGTGTGACCCAAAACAGTTCACCGAGATGTCCACGCTGGAGCTGGTGAAACACTGCCTGGGCGAAGACCCATTATTAACAGCCGTGGGACTCGGCGCACTCAACGCCGTCAGTCAGCATCTGCTCAGAACGGCCGGGTTCAGCCTTGATCGAGCCACAGATCCCGTTGGCCAGCTGGATCTGGCTGGCGCGAGGCACGTCGGGATGGTTGGCTTTTTTGCACCGTTGATCAGGGAGTGGGAAAACTATCCCGGAACTTTGACCGTTATTGAGAAAGACCCGAAATTTCTCGAAAGGTCCGGGCCCTTTGAGGTGATTGAGCAAACCGATCGCCTGCGGGATTGTGATCGTGTACTCATCACAGGTTCCACATTGATCAACGATACGCTGGATGATGTGCTCAGTCACTGTGATCCGAAAGCGCAGGTGGCTCTGGTGGGGCCGAGCGCATCGTGCTTGCCAGATCCGATCTTTGATCGTGGTGTCGACGTGGTCGGCAGCACCATGGTCTGCGACCTGCCGCGGCTGGAGGCGCTGCTGGAGGCTGGACAGCCCTGGGCCGAAGGCACCGCCAAGTACTGCATCACACGCGATCAGTATCCGGGTATCCGGCAAATGATTCGCGGCGCCTGAATCCTGCGGGGCGAACCCAACGGCTGGAGGGTAGGTGACGCCAAGATATAATTTCGCTATGACTGCAGTGAGATACCTCTGCGCTGTGCTTTTGCTGGCCGGGCTACCGTGGGGACCGGTTCTTGCCGGAAAGATACCGGTTGCGGTGGATCTACAGCGGGACGCCAACATCTCGCGTGCCGAGCGGGTGCCGATCCTGTTGGTTTATACGACTGACTACTGCCATTACTGTGACGAGGTAAAGGCAAGCGTCTTCAATCTGATCTTTGCAGATCCAACATATCAGGATCGCATACTGCTGCGGGAAGTACGTATCGATACGAATCTCGATCTTGTGAGCTTCAGCGGGACTGTCACCAGTCATCGATCTTTTTCCAAAACCCGCGGTATCAGGATCGTGCCCACGCTCGAATTTCTGGATGGCGCAGGAACGCCCATCAGTCCACCGCTTGTCGGAGCAAGCATTCCTGACTATTACGGCGCCTATGTTGACAACGGCATCGAGCAGTCCCTCCGAACCCTCCGCACACGACAGGATCCCTCATGACTCAAGAATTCCCCGAAGCAGAGCTGGACCTCGGCCACCAACGTGTGTTGCCCGAATGGATTGACTACAACGGGCACATGAACGTGGCCTATTACGTCCTCGCTTTTGATCGCGGTGTGGATGAGTTCATGCGCCAGATGGGCATTACGCCTGAATACCTCGAGACCGAGAAATGTTCGACCTTTACTCTGGAGATGCATATCAACTACCTGCAGGAACTGCATCTCGACGACCCCATCCACCTCACGTGCCAACTGCTGGACGCCGACAGTAAGCGGGTTCACTATTTCCTGCGAATGTTCCACGCTGAAGCGGATTATCTCGCAGCCACCAGCGAGCAAATGATGATCCACGTCAGCCTTGAAAGCCGGCGGACCTCACCGTTCCTGCCGAAGGTCAGTGGTGTGATCGACCAGATAATGGCGGCGCATAAACCGCTGCCGATGCCTGATCAGGCGGGACAGAAAATAGGGATACGCCGGAAGTAAAAGGCGCTCAACCCAAACGCTCGATGATGCCGTCCAACTCGTCGAGCGAGTTGTATTCGATCACCAAACGGCCTGATTTGCCGTCACGCGACTCCAGACGCACGGGTGCCGCCAGTTTTTCTGACAGCGCCTCCTCAAGGCGCTGAATATCGCGGCTTTGGCCCGTCTTGCTCTTGGGTTTTTTTGAAGATGTATTCTCCGAAGGGTCAAGCATCCTGCGAACGAGCTCCTCGGTCTGACGAACCGACAGTCGCCGCTGCATTACGGCTTGCGCTGCGACGACCTGCTGATCCCTCGCAAGCCCCAGCAGGGCACGCGCGTGGCCCGCTTCGATATGGCCCGACTCAAGGTGTTCGCGCACACTCGGATCGAGCTTCAGTAGCCTGAGCAGATTGCTGACCGCCACCCGTGATCGGCCGACTGCCTCAGCCGCCTGTTGGTGGGTCAACCCGAATTCATCGAGCAGGCGCTGAATGCCGGCCGCCTCCTCGATCGGATTAAGATTCTCGCGCTGGATATTTTCGATAAGGCCCACTGCCAGTGCGGCTTCGTCCGGAACGCGGCGAACCACCGCCGGCACGTCAGCCAGACCCGCGAGCTGAGCGGCCCGCCAGCGGCGTTCTCCCGCGATCAGCTCATATCCACCGCCGGCCGTTTCCCGCACCAGCAGAGGCTGAACAATTCCCTGGGAGGAAATGGACGCCGCCAACTCTTCGAGCGCTGCCTCATCCATTCTTGTGCGTGGCTGATAGCGGCCCTTTCTAATCTGGTCAACCGGCAGCTGGCGAAGCTCAGACTGGCTGGAGCGTGTTACCGATGGCACACTGCCTAGCAGTGCGTCGAGGCCTTTTCCAAGTCTTGCTTTAGGACTCATGGTCTGCTCCTGACACAACTGTGCCGGTGTCGGGTGTCTCAGAGGGGCGCAAACTCTGCAGCATCTCGGTAGCCAGTTGCCGATAGGCCAGCGCGCCCTGGCAAGTCGGGTCATAGTCGATAACCGATTTGCCAAAACTCGGCGCCTCGGCGAGACGGACGTTTCGGGGAATCACCGTTTCATAGACAAGATTGGGGTAATAGTGTCGCAACTGCGCGGAGACCTCATTGGTCAGTGAGTTGCGTCCATCAAACATGGTGCGAACCAGTCCCTCGATCGTCAGCGAAGGATTAACGTTGCTGGCCCGCAGTCGGCGGATCGTATCGTCCAGTCCGCTCAACCCCTCGAGCGCATAGTACTCACACTGCACTGGGATCAGTACGGACCGGGCTGCGACGAGCGCGTTCAGTGTCAGCACATTCAGCGCCGGCGGACAGTCAATCAATATGAGGTCGTAATGCTGGACGGTGCTCAGTACACGTTGCAGCCGGTGGTTGTCGCTTTCCTCCCCGCGAGCCAACTCTGCCTGTGCTCCGGCGAGTCCTGCTTCAGCCGGCAACACGTCAAACCCTGAATCCGTCGCGATCACCGTCTCTAGGAAAACGCTCTCGCCCAACAACACCTGATAGACGGTATGCTGAAGCTGATTGCGGTCGATGCCGCTTCCGACCGTGGCGTTGGCCTGTGGATCCAGATCGATCAGAAGTACCCGAAGGCCCTCGCGAACCAGTGCAGCGGCCAGATTGATCGCGGTCGTGGTTTTGCCCACGCCCCCTTTTTGGTTTGTCACCGCGATGATCCTGGTCAACTTTGCTTCTCCAAAACGTCTGTCACCACAACAATGTGTCTATGTGCATCAAGACCAGGCACCGCGACCGGAAAGACCTCGGTCATTTCCCGCTGGCGCGGGGTGAGCGCCGACAATTCCTCTTCGGGATAAATCCCTTTCATGCTGATCAAGCGCAGACTTGGGTGATGCAGATGACCGGTCATGCTGATCAGGTCGGCCACTGTCGAGACCGCACGCGAGGTTAGCGTATCAAAATTTTCGGGCGACTGGTAATCCTCGATTCGAGTCGCGATCACCGTTACGTTTTCGGCTTTGCAGCGAATCTTGGCTTCACGAAGGAAACTGGCTTTCTTGGCCCGGCTTTCCACGAGCGTCCAGTGCTGCTCAGGGCGCGCCAACGCCATCACCATACCCGGCAGACCCGCACCGGATCCGATATCAAGACAGCGGTCCCCAACGACAAAACCCGCGATCGAAAGGCTGTCCAGGAGATGATGGGTCAGCATTTTTGCCGGGTCATCAATCGTTGTCAGATTGTGCGTCTGGTTCCACTTTCGGATCAGCGCCGCATAATCGAGAAGGGTATCGCAGCGGGCCTGGCTGAGATCGAGACCGATCTTGCTGGCACCCTCTGCCAGTTGCAGCCTCATGGAACGGGCCATCTGCCTAAGACAGGATCAGGCGGCTGAACGCCGTTGCTGCCGCTTGAGATGCACCAACAGCAAGGAGATAGCCGCTGGTGTGACACCGGAAATCCGTGTTGCCTGACCGAGGGTCATCGGACGATGTTCAATCAGAATCTGGCGGACCTCGTTCGACAATCCCCGCACTGCCTGATAGTCGATCTCCTCTGGGATGAGTGTATCTTCGTGCTTGCGTTGGCGTGCAATCTCATCTCGCTGGCGATCAATGTACCCGGCATAGCGGGCTTCGATCTCCAGTTGCTCTACAACAGCGGCATCCGTCACACCGTCTTCGTTTGATCCACAAAGGCTGATGAGCTCCCGGTAACGCACATCCGGTCTGCGCAGAAGCTCTGCCAGGGTTTGTTCTCGGCTGAGTTCCTGGCCCAATACGGCTTTGGCTTTTTCCACCGGCACCGCGTTAGGCCGAACCCAGGTCTGCTGCAAACGGGTGCGCTCGCTCTCTAGCAGGTCACGTTTGCGTGAGAAGGCAGTCCACCGTGAGTCGTCGACCAGACCCAACTGTCTGCCGATCTCGGTCAGGCGCAGATCCGCGTTGTCCTCGCGCAACTGCAACCGATACTCCGCCCGTGAGGTAAACATCCGATAAGGTTCGGTCACGCCTCGCGCAGTCAGATCATCAATCATGACTCCGATATACGCTTCATCACGGCGAGGACACCAGAGCGAATCGTCGCGGCTTCGCTGAGCTGCGTTGAGACCCGCAACCAGTCCCTGCCCGGCGGCTTCTTCATAGCCCGTTGTGCCGTTGATCTGCCCGGCAAAAAAGAGTCCGGATAGGGCTCGGGTTTCAAGCCCCGGAAGCAGATCGCGCGGATCAAAATAATCATATTCAATCGCATAACCCGGCCGGGTGATACGGGCGTTTTCAAATCCGTCGATGCTGCGAACCATCTCCCACTGAACCTCAAAAGGCAAACTGGTCGAAAGTCCATTGGGGTAAATCTCGTGGACAGTTAGCCCCTCGGGTTCTACAAATATCTGATGATTATCCCGGTCGGCAAAACGAACGATTTTGTCCTCAACAGAAGGGCAGTACCGCGGCCCGACGCCCTCTATCTCGCCGCCGTAGAGCGCGGACTGGCTCAACGCGGCGCGAATAATGTCATGGGTCTTTTCATTGGTCTTCGCAATATGGCAACAGACCTGCGATGAGTGATCGCTCTTCTTGGCAAGAAAGGAGAAACTCGGTATCGGGTCGTCTCCCGGCTGCAACTCCAGGCTTGAGAAATTGATGGTTCGCCCGTCGATTCGCGGCGGCGTGCCGGTTTTGAGGCGTCCGGTGCGGGGGCACAACTCCCGAAGCCGATCTGCGAGGACGGTCGACGGCGCATCGCCGGCGCGTCCTCCCGGTTCGCTACGATGACCGACGTGAATTCGGCCATTGAGGAAAGTCCCTGTGGTTAACACGACTGCGCGGGCCGGGACACGGATACCTCCGGCCGTGACTATGCCACCGATCCGGTCACCCTCCACCCACAGGTCCTCAACGGACTGTTGCAGGACTACCGGACCGCTCTCCCCTTCAATCGCACTGCGGATGGCTTCCCGGTAAAGCATCCGGTCTGCCTGCGCCCGAGTCGCACGCACCGCTGGTCCTTTTCTGGCGTTAAGCCGGCGGAACTGGATACCGGCTCGGTCTGCCGCCTGGGCCATGATGCCGCCTAGGGCATCGATTTCTTTAACGATATGTCCTTTGCCGATACCCCCAATAGCAGGGTTGCAGGACATCTGTCCCACGGTTTCGATGGTGTGTGTGACCAAAAGCGTTTTCGCGCCAGCACGAGACGCGGCCAGCGCTGCCTCGGTCCCGGCATGGCCGCCGCCGATAACGATCACGTCAAATGATTCGGGATACTGCATTGGAAAGCGACTGACCTGAAGATCAGTTCTGGTAGTAGTAGTCGTAACGATTGAGAATCTTGTTGGTGAAGCGCCAAGCTTCTCCATGGGTCAGCGAATTATCGTCAGGCATGACCTTGGTATAAAGCTTTTCTCCATGACGCGCTTTCATCGCGGTCAACTGCTGGTGGAGCTCTGATTCGCTTACTGATATCTCTGAACCCGACGCGGGACGCAGTGAGTAGCGGCGCACATCCCCCTCTTTCCAGAAACGGACTTCGATCACGATACGGCCCACCGTGCTGCGTGCCGGGCGCACCAGGCGGTTGTACTTGCTCTCAAGATCTGAATGGCGCTCTCTCAGGATATCGAGTTCGGCTTTGTGTATAGCCCCCAGCAGTTCGCGCTCTTTGGAAAACGCTTCCACCTCGTCGGCGTACTGAGCGCGAAGGTAAGCCAGTTCTTCTTTGGTCAACTTGTATTCAAGAGCGGTTTCTGCGAGACGCGCTGTCAGCTCCTCGCCTTCAAGACGGCTTTCCTCAAGCGCGAGCTGGGTGCTTACACTGGTGCGGACCAGACCCGCCCTCTCGTTACGCAAGGCGACGACTTCGGTACGCAGCGCGCTGCGGGTCACTTCAAGCGCGTTGACCTGCTCTGCCAGTGCATCACGGTCACGCAGCAGAGCATCACGAGCCTGAACAACAGTCGCCTGGTACTGGGCTCGTGCTTCGGCAGCCAGAATGAGCCGGCTTTGTTCTGACTGCAGTTCGGACAACGCGTTGTTGAGATTAGTGAGATCCAGCGAAAGCTGTTCGCGCAGCCCTTCCGAAGCGGCCAGTTGCTCCAGTTGGTTTTGGCTTTGCGCAATGACACCCGCGAGTTCTTCAGAGAGTGCGGCTTTTTCTGTGGAGAGTTGTTGTCGGGTAGCGATCAGTCCCGCCACCTCGGCCTGCAGAGATTCCTTCACTCCCTGCAAAGCCGCACGATCCTGCTCTAAAGAAACCAACGAATCCTCAAGTTGTTGTTGCGTGGCGAGCAGCGCGGTTTTTTCTTCACTCAGTTGCTCGCGTTCAGAAATGACACCCGCGAGTTCTTCAGAGAGTGCGGCTTTTTCTGTGGAGAGTTGTTGTCGCTCATTTTCAACTGCAGCCAACTCTTCAGTCAGGTCCGCTTTTTCAGAAGCCAGCGCTTGTCTTACTTTCTGCATTTCTCCGACGTCATCCAGCAACGCCGAGATCTCGCTTTCCTTCAGCACGATGGTTTCTTCAGCCGCAGAGCGTTCGGCCTCTGCTTGCGCCAGCACGGAACGCAAGCGCACCACTTCGTCTCCCAGCGTCGCGATGCGCATCTCCATCTCGCCGCGCTGTGTGGTCATGGTCTCGGTCTGGCTAACGGACTCGCGCAGCTGGCCCACCAGCTCAGTGTTTCGCATCAGGATAATGACCAACGCCACCAAAAAGATGAGCACCACCACCGTCATGATGTCGGTAAAAGACGGCCACACGCTGTCCTCGTCCGAGCGCCCACTCACCGTGGGCGAGACTCTCAGGTCGACAAAACCGTCTGTGCGGGTAATAGCCACTGCTTGCTACCGGTTGGGATCGTTCAGCCGGAATCCCTCTCGCAATACCTGGGTCATCTCGATCAGACCCTCGCTGTTGCGTTGCATTTCGTCGCGGTAACTTGCAAGCAGGCTGCGCATATCCTCGGCTACCTTTGCATATCCCGCCTGCGATTCGTCTAGCCGCTCCACCAGTGCTGCTGCGCTCCGCACGATATGGCTAAGCTGTTCAGCAGCCTTCTCGGGCTCAATCTGAAACCGCGGGAGTAGCACCCGGCTCGTTGCCTCTTCAATTCGGCTCACAACATGCGTTTGCGCATCCATTAGCCGCAGATAGAAATACCCGAAAAATAGGTAAGCAAAGATCGCAGTCATCGTCGTCGACAGCGCTGTCGACATACCGTGGATGATCATGCTCAAACCACCCATTTCCGTTGTAGACGTAATGACGTCAGATGCACCGAGCAACGCGATTGATAACGACACAATCGTGCCGAAGACTCCCGTGAGGATCAGAACGTTGTGCACAAACTTCGGGAAGCTCACCCGGCTAGATTCAAGTGCTACCAGCGTCGCCGCCAGCGCACTGTGATTGATAACCGCGTGCTGGCGATGCAGATCCTCCAGCGCCAGGTATCGCCGGACGATTAGCGAGCTCGCTTCCGCCCCTTCGGTCGGTGCTGAACCTGCCTCCAGATTCTCGAGCACGCGGCTGATCGCGAGCTCTTCCCCGCTCAGGCGCTGGAACTCCCGGACAATATGAAAGATGCCAGCAAGAAACAGGATCAGGATGCCGCCGTTAATAAACCAACCTACGTGGGTTATCTGATTCTTAAGATAAATCTGGGAGAGAAAATCCGATTGCCATACGCCCACCACGATGATTGCGACCCCGAGCACAATCAACTGCGTCAGTATCTTTCGCGAATAAATATCCTCGCTACCTGCCAGCTGCGTTTTCTCACCCATTCGAATTCTCTCTATTTCTCATTCACAACAGTACAGATCTCATTATGGCCTTGTGGGCGGTGATATACCACGCCGACGACCCCTAACCGTTTCCTACGGAACAGTTCTCTGATCGATCGCTCCGCGGCATGGCCCATCTCTCCATCCGGTCACTCGTCCTCCAAACTTCGTGGTCTTTCAAATTTAATTCACTGCCCGTTAGAAAGACATCCTTAACGGGCAGATAATCAAATAACATTTATACTCTGTAGTACAATCAAATCATGCCAGCAAAAAGAAAACCCCCTCCCGAATGGTGGCTCTTGGGCTACATGGCTCAATATCAACCATCTTATCTAATCGATAAGTTGAAAGAAATCGGATTAGACGCCCAAGCGCTTTATGAAGCCGCAGGTGCAGCTGCTGTGGATCTGCCAAACGAGGATTATCGACGACTATCTAAATCCTGGGCGGTTCGCCAGCATCGAGTAAGGACCAAGACGAGTTAGAAAAATTGATAGTACTTCTTTGTAGCTCGTTGAAATATTCTTTCCGGCCATCTCAGAACATGGTTTTGCCCGATTTAAAACGTATATGGCCTTTAAAGAAATTGGGCGAGTTCAGCCCGAACACTACTTCCCAATACAAAAAGTAGAGAAAATATCCCCGAGTAAATCCTCTACCGTCACCTCACCGGTAATCTCGCCAAGGGCGTTTTGTGCGAGCCGGATCTCTTCGGCCAGAAGATCAGTGCTCTTAAACTGGTTTATTGCCTGATCAAGGTGTGAATGCGCTCGCTGCATCGCCTCGATGTGGCGGCGCCTCGCCATGATGGTGTCTTCCCTTTCCCCGCGGTAACCCAACTCAAGCTGCAGCATTCTTTCAAGAGAATCTATTCCCTCCCCGTTGGTCGCGCTGACCGCGACAGCGGGGCACCCGTCTTGGTTTTTCAATTCACCAAAAGAGCGTCCGCTGAGATCGCACTTATTCAAAACCACGATTTTTTTCTTCTGAGCAGAATCCTGTCCCTCTGTCTTTAGACCAATTGGATCTGGCTGCGTATCATCCCGAACCTCAAGCACGAGATCTGCCCGTTGGGCCGCGGTGATCGCTCGGCGCATGCCTTCCGCTTCAATCTCATCGTCACTCTCTCGAAGCCCCGCGGTATCGGTCAATCGGATTGGAAGTCCTTCGAGCGAGATAGTCGCCTCTAACGTATCCCGAGTGGTCCCCGGCGTAGCGGTCACGATCGCCCGCTCAGCCCTGGCAAGCGCATTCAATAGGCTGGATTTACCTGCATTTGGCGCACCAATAAGTACGACCTCGGCGCCTGTGGATAACAGTTCTCCGGGTGTTGATCTGTCTATAAGTTCTCCGATAATTCCGCTAAATTCTTTTATTTTCTTCTTAATTTCCTTATTTTCAATACTATCTACAGGTTCATCCGAGAAGTCAATATTTGCCTCGATAAATACCCTAAGTTCTCTTAAATTAACGCATAGATCGGTTATCTTCTCTGAAAATTTCCCCTCTAGTGATCTTAGCGCGCACTTGGCCGCGGTTTCTGTCTGACTGTTAATCAAGTCGACTACCGCCTCGGCCTGGGCAAGATCCATTTTTCCGTTAAGAAATGCCCTTTCCGTGAACTCTCCCGGTCGTGCTAGTTCTGCCCCCAAGACAGTCACCTCAGCCAAGACACTATCCAGAATGACGGGGCCGCCATGGCAATGCAGCTCAAGCACGTCCTCGCCTGTATAAGAAGCTGGAGCTTTAAAAAGAATCGCGATACCGTGATCAAGGGTGTCGCCACCCTTGCTATGAAATCGGGTTGGGGTAACTTCGCGCGGGTTCAATTGGTGCCCAGTTAACTTGTGGGCAATGCGCAGGCAATCCGGCCCAGAGAGACGAATGATCCCGATACCCCCTGTTCCCGGAGGCGTCGCCCTAGCGGCGATAGTTCGCGTTGAATCGCTCAAGGGGTCTGTCCGGTAAGAGCTCCAACAGTCTGGCAGGCCGTCGTTAGGTCTTGCTGTCAGCCGCCTGGATTTTGCGCGTAATCACCCACTGCTGCGCAATTGAGAGAACGTTGTTCACCAACCAGTACAGCACCAGACCCGATGGGAACCACAAGAAGAAGATGGTGAAGACCAACGGCAGCGCCATCATGATCTTCTGCTGCATGGGATCAAGTGGCGCCGGATTCAGCAATTGCTGGCCGAACATCGAGGCGCCCATCAAGATCGGCAGCACGTAGTAAGGATCCTGTAACGAAAGATCTTTGATCCACAAGGCAAAGGGCGCCTGGCGCAACTCGACGCTCTCCAATAGCACCCAATAGAGAGCGATGAAAACAGGGATCTGAATGACGATCGGCAGGCAGCCACCAAGAGGGTTGATCTTCTCTTTTTTGTAGATCTCCATCATCGCCTGCTGGAACTTCTGCTTGTCATCACCGAAACGTTCCTTCAGCGTCTGCATGCGAGGCTGCATCTTTTTCATGCGCGCCATGGATTTGTAACTGGCAGCAGAAAGCGGGAAGAACACCAACTTGACGAGAAGCGTCAGCAGGATGATCGACACACCCCAGTTGTTCACCACGCGATTGATGTAGGTCATCACCCAGAAGAGTGGTGAGGACACGGGGGTCAGCCAGCCATAGTCAACTGTAAGCTCCAGTTGGTTGTCGGCCTTGATCATCCGCTCGGTTTCTTTTGGTCCGATGTACATCTCGCCGTCCAACTCTTGTGAGCTTCCCGCAGGCACAACCGTCGGCTGCGTGGTTTTGTAACCTACCAGGTAACGTGGGCCAGTGTCCCGGTTCGTTACGTTCGAGTAGAACTCATAACCGGTTCCCGCATCAGGAAGGAGGGCGCCCACAAAATAATGCTGAAGCATCGCGACCCAACCGGAAGGGGTCGGTCGAGCGAGGTTTGCCTCATACATCTCTGCAAAGTCGATCTTCTGGTACTTGTCTTCTGGGGTGAAGATGGCGCCCCCTTTATAACTTGGCAATCGGGTGAGGAACCCGAGGCCACTGCTCTGCTCTGCCACCTGAGTGCGCAATATCTGGGAATAGCGATAACCGGACCATGTCTCACCGCTTTGGTTATCCACAGTAAAGGTCACATCGACAAAATAGCTGTTTCTGAAAAACGTAAAGGTTTTTCTGAAACGAACACCCTCTTCTGATGTCCAGTCGAGGTGCAGGTCGACGCTGTTGGCGCCGGGAGCCAGTGTCACGTTTTCCTGATCAGTAGAAAAGATTGTGTGATGGTTGGGGGTGTCTTTGTTTGTGCTCAGAAGACCATCCTGAATCAGGAATAGATCTGCACCCTTGTCGTTCAACAAGACAAATGGGGTGTCGGGTTCTTCAAGCGATACCGGATAAGTTAAAAGAGACAAGTGTCTTAAGTCGCCGCCTTTGGTATCAATCTCTGCACGAATGAGATCCGTTTCCACAACCACCCGGCGCTCTGCAGGCAAGCTCTGGATCACGGGAACAGTGGATGGGATATCTGTGGACTCGACAGTCGCGGACGCGGTCGGTGCCTGGGGAATATCATCAGCCTGAGACCCGCCGCTCGCTTTGTTCGCGCCCTGTGTTGTTTCGGATTGAGCCGAAGTCGCGGCATTGAAGCTGGTGCCGTTTTTGTCCGCTTCATACTCCAACCATGACTGCCACAGCAACAGCAACACCATGCCAAGCGCACCAAAGAGAATCAGTCTTTGAAAATCCATTTAACTCAACTCACCATGCAGTTTGGCGTCGCATTTTTCTGGGACTGGGTCAAAGCCTCCAGGATGCCATGGGTGGCAACGACCTATCCGGCGGACGGTCAGCCACAAACCCATAAGCACACCGCGTTTTTCGATCGCCTCGATGGCGTAACAGGAGCATGAAGGGTAAAACCTGCAGGTCTGCCCGAACCATGGGCTGACAAGGTACTGGTACCCCTTGAGAAGCATAACTAGGACTTTCTGCATTCGTTACTTATCCGGTGCCAATGTCTTTCAAGGCTTTGGCACACCTCTTTGTTCTGGGCAAGCGCGCTAGGGTGGCGGGCGATTGCCACGATATCGAGTCCCGTCACTTGCGTTGAATGGTAACGGAAAAACTCCCTCACCAATCTTTTTAAGAGATTACGCTGAACCGCTTTTCGCGATGTCCTCTTCGAGACCGTGATGCCGATGCGAGATCGGGCGAGTCTGTTTTCCGTCGCGTAGACAACAAAGAGTCGATCTTTGCTGCTGCACTTCTTGGTTAATACCGCTTTAAATTCTGCGGCGCGAAGAAGGCGACAGGATCTAGGGAAGTTGCGATCGGCCACGGCCGCGCGTTGGTCCGCGCGGAATGCGCTTAGGCGCTTAACTCTGCCCGGCCTTTGGCACGCCGAGCATTGATGATTGCGCGACCCCCTCGGGTTTTCATTCGTGCGCGGAAACCATGGCGACGCTTGCGTTTGACCACACTGGGTTGGAAGGTTCTTTTCATGACAAGTTTAGATCCGAGAGCGCAAAAGGGCGCTGGAATTTACATCTTTAGTAGAGAAAAAGTCAATAATTTCCTGTTTTCCAGACACTTTAGGTCTATTGTGGATAAAAAATTTTTCTTCTAAACTTGTGGATAAAAATCCTTATAGACTTTAGAATGTAATGTAGATGAAAACGAGGGTCTCTCTTCCGAAAACTCCGGTTTTGGCGTATATTATTTATAAGTAATTGTTTTATAAGGAGATTTAAAATTGTCGTCAGTATGGAACCTGTGCTTGGGAAGACTGGAAGATAATCTATCCCCCCAACAGTTCAATACCTGGATTCGGCCGCTCCAGGCGATCGAGGAAGGGCGAGGTCTTAAACTGCTCGCCCCTAATCAGTTTGTTCGGGACTTCATCGTCAAGGAGATGTTAGATGAGGTCCAAAAACTGGCGAATAGTTTTAGCGCCACACCATTGGTTCTTAAAATAGAGGTGGGCAGCGAAACCCCACCCACTGGTTCGCACCCTGGTGATTCATTAAAAGTTCAACCTAAGAATGACAAGGTGGGGTTAAGCCCGTTGCGCTTTGAAGGGAGGCTCAACCCCGCTTTCACTTTTGACACCCATATTGGCGGCAAGTCCAATCAGTTAGCTCGAGCTGCCGCGAGGCAGGTTGGTGAAAATCCGGGTAGGGCTTACAACCCTTTGTTTCTGTATGGTGGGGTAGGTTTAGGAAAAACTCACCTGATGCAGGCAGCGGGAAATCTGGTAATGGCGGGCCAGGCTAAAGCCAAAGTGGTATATGTACACTCCGAACGTTTTGTTGCGGATATGGTGAAAGCTTTGCAGCATAACGCGATTAATGACTTTAAGCGGTACTACCGATCGCTTGACGCGTTGTTGATTGACGATATTCAATTCTTCTCCGGAAAAGAGCACTCTCAAGAAGAATTCTTCCATACTTTCAATACGTTACTTGAGGGTCAGAGCCAGGTGATTATTACCAGCGACCGGTTCCCAAAAGAAATTACAGGTGTTCAGGAAAGATTGATATCAAGGTTTGGCAGTGGATTGACTCTGCCGATTGATCCTCCGGAACTTGAGACTCGGGTCGCCATTCTTCAGCATAAAGCCCAGTTGAAGGGTGTACACCTTCCGGACGAAGTTGCGTTTTTTATCGCGCGGCAGATTCGCTCAAATGTTCGTGAGCTTGAGGGCGCGCTACATCGTATTGTGGCGAGCAGTGGTTTCACAGGACGGCCGATCGACCTTGATTTGACCCGGGAGGCGTTACGTGACTTGTTGGTGTTCCAGGAACGCCGTGTCACCATTCAGAACATTCAAAAAACGGTGGCTGAGTACTTCAAGATGCGGATTGCAGATCTGCACTCAAAGCGCCGGAACCGGCAGATCACCCGGCCTCGCCAGATGGCAATGGCGTTGGCTAAAGAACTCACCAGCATGAGTCTTCCTGAAATCGGTGATGCTTTTGGTGGTCGGGATCACACAACAGTGTTGCATGCCCAAAGAAAAATCCAGGAATTAATCACGACAGACTCGAGGGTGCGGGAAGACTATCAAAACCTTCAGCGAATCTTGGGGGCTTAATTAGGATAATTTGTGGATAATTTCGGATAGAATGGCATCTCACAGAAATCATGTTTTTATTCCAGATTCCTCAGTTAGTTACCCACAGGTTTTTTTAAGATTAATTTCATTTTAAGTTATTGAAAAAAAAGGGTAAATTTTATTTTTGAACTTATCCACAGGCCTTACTAACATTATCATCTTTTCTAAATTTCTATGAAATTCCAGATAGAGCGAGAAGTTCTCCTTGGTCCCGTCAGCATTGTTACGAGTGCTGTTGAGAGACGCCAGACGCTCCCCATACTAGCCAATGTCTATATTAGGCTGGAAGGCAAACAACTAACACTAGTTGGTACTGATCTCGAGGTGGAAATTAGCATCCAGACGGATGTATTAAGTGGTGAGGACGGAGAGTGCACCATCACGGCAAGAAAACTTCTTGATATATGTCGCGCGTTACCAGAAACCGCCAGTATTGATTTTTCTGGGGAGGGGGATAAGGCGAAAATGCGCTCCGGGAAAAGCCGGTTCACACTCCAGGCCCTGCCGCCCAGGGATTTCCCAAGGCTTGAAACTGGGACATGGGAAGAGCGCATCACCATCCCTCGAAAAGAACTCAAAGCCCTTTTAGACCGGACCTCCTTTTCAATGGCACAGCAGGATGTCCGCTACTTTCTAAACGGCGTCCTCCTTGAACTCGACGGCAACACAATCACCACAGTCGCGACAGACGGCCACCGCTTAGCAAGAAGCAGAGCCGAGCTTTCATCTCCCGTTAGTTCTCAACGGCAAGTTATCGTACCCCGCAAAGCCGTGGCGGAGCTTGGTCGCTTCCTTGGCGAAGACTCTGAAGATATAACGCTGGAGCTCAACAGCAACCACATAAGCCTTAAAAGACCCGGAGCGATGTTAATCAGCAAACTTATTGATGGCAAGTTTCCTGATTACAAGGCAGTCATGGCCCAGGTCCTCAACCAGAAAATGGTAGTCGACCGCCAAGAGTTTCACGAAGTGCTTGCACGAACAGCCGTACTCACCAATGAAAAATACCGCGGTATCCGCCTGGAGTTAAGCAAAGGGAGTTTAAAGGTCAGCGCCCACAACCCTGAGCACGAGGAGGCCATAGATGAGATTCCTGTCGATTATGCAGGAACGGACGTAGAAATTGGTTTCAATGTGACCTATCTCATGGACGCCCTCAAAGCCCTAACGAGCGAACAAGTGGAAGCGGAGCTTCAGGACGCGAACACAGGATGCATGCTCCACGAGCCCGATAACGACAATACGCTCTACCTCATTATGCCGATGCGCCTCTAGGTGCCCAAAATGTTCCACGTGGAACATCGACCAGCCTTCCCATGGCCGTGTTTCACGTGGAACCAAAAACCCCTGAAAGTAGCTGTTTTTTGGGACCTCGAACCCATCTAAATGATATAATTTCGGGCTGAATTCAGGAGTATTTATGGCAAATCCCCCCATCTATGACGAAAGCAGTATCAAGGTCCTTAAAGGTCTCGAGGCGGTACGGAAACGCCCGGGAATGTACATCGGCGATACTGATGATGGAACAGGCTTGCACCATATGGTATTTGAGGCGGTGGACAACGCTATCGATGAGGCGCTGGCCGGGTTTTGCAGCGAGGTAAACGTAACGATCCACGCTGATGAGACGGTTAGCGTATCGGATGACGGCCGCGGTATCCCGACCGGCATAATCGAGGAGGAGGGCCGGTCCGCAGCTGAAGTTATCATGACCCAACTGCATGCTGGAGGGAAATTCGACCAGAATTCCTACAAGGTTTCGGGTGGTCTGCACGGTGTCGGGGTTTCGGTGGTCAACGCGCTTTCTTCCCACCTCAAACTAACCATCCATAGGGATGGGAAAATATTCCGACAGGATTTTGAAAAAGGCCTCGCAATGACATCATTGTCGGTAGTGGGTGAGACTGAAAAAACCGGCACCGAAGTGCATTTCAGGCCAGATCCGGAGATCTTCTCCGATCCCGTGATGCATCACGATATCCTTGCCAAAAGACTTCGAGAGTTGTCTTTTCTTAATTCTGGCGTGCGCAACCGTCTTGTTGATGAGCGCGCAGACACAGAAGATATTTTCGAATACAAAGGGGGTATTGAAGCCTTTGTTGCGCACCTAAACCGAAAGAAGAGTGCTCTGCACCCAACCACCTGCTACATCCGGGATGAGCGGGATAACGTCATCGTTGAGGTTGCGTTACAGTGGAACGATTCCTATCAGGAGAATGTTTTTTGCTACACCAACAACATTCCCCAGCGTGACGGCGGGACCCACCTGGAGGGGTTGAGAGCCGCTATCACCAGAACGATGGGCAGATACATGGAGGAATCTGGGTTCGCCAAAAAAGCTAAAATCGCGCTTCGCGGAGAAGATTGCCGAGAAGGCCTGACGGCGGTTTTATCTGTGAAAGTCCCCGATCCTAAATTCTCCTCCCAAACCAAGGATAAACTGGTTTCCTCAGATGTTCGTGGCCCCGTCGAATCCTTGGTCAACGATCATTTGAGCACCTTCCTGTTGGAGCATCCGACAGAAGCACGCGGTATTATGGAGAAGATTCTTGACTCCGCGCGTGCACGGGATGCTGCAAGAAAAGCACGTGAAATGACCCGTCGAAAAAGCGCACTGGAGATCGGCGGGCTGCCAGGGAAATTGTCTGATTGTCAGGAAAAAGACCCAGCTCTGTGTGAGATCTATCTGGTCGAGGGAGACTCTGCCGGTGGCTCAGC
>CENP01239117.1_pt1 | contig 23878 bp, 18 predicted proteins | sample 361281 | NCBI WGS metagenome assembly CENP01 (sample SAMEA2591122, study PRJEB7988) | marine metagenome | biome: marine biome (ENVO:00000447); feature: deep chlorophyll maximum layer (ENVO:xxxxxxxx); material: saline water (ENVO:00002010), including plankton (ENVO:xxxxxxxx) | depth 70 m | reverse complement strand
GATATTCTTGGAGATGAAGATCATTTAGGTGATATGGATTTTAAAGTAACAGGAACTGAATATGGTATTACAGCTTGTCAGATGGATATTAAAATTAAAGGCCTTTCATATGAAATTTTAGTTAAAGCCCTTGAACAAGCTAGAACTGGAAGGTTAGAAATACTTGAAAAATTAACTGATACAATAGAAAAGCCAGCTGAGTCTGTTAAAGCACATGCTCCAAAAATGGTAAAAGTTACAATAGATGGTGACTACATAGGTGCAGTAATAGGACCTGGCGGAAAAGTAATTCAAGAAATGCAAAAAGAAACTGGAACTACAATTGTTATTGAAGAAGAAGATGAAAAAGGAATTATAGAAATTTTAGGAACTAACCAAGAAATGATTGATTCAGTTATTGAAAAAATAGATAATATTACTTTTAAACCTGAAAATGGAAAAGATTACGATGTCAAGGTTATAAAAATTTTGGAATTTGGTGCTGTTGTAGAGTTCAGACCAGGGAAAGAAGTTTTACTGCATATTTCCGAAATAGCTTGGGAAAGAATAGAAAATGTTGAAAAATACTTAAACATAGGAGATATTGTTAGAGTGAAATATATGGGGATTGATCCAAGGACTAAAAAACAAAAAGTTTCCAGAAAAATTTTACTTGAAAGACCAAAAAAAAAGGAATAAAATGAAACTTTTTTTAACAATAATCGTATAAGTATTAAAAGACATTAATGAGACAGCTTAAAATAACAAAACAGGTTACAAATCGTGAAACTGCTTCACTTGATAAATATCTACAAGAAATTGGAAAGGTTGATTTAATTACTGCGGAAGAAGAAGTAGAATTAGCTCAAAGGATTAAAGCTGGTGATGAAATTGCTCTTGAGAAACTTACTAAAGCTAACTTAAGATTTGTAGTTTCAGTAGCTAAGCAGTATCAAAATCAAGGTTTAACGCTTCCTGATTTGATTAATGAAGGAAATTTAGGACTTATAAAAGCAGCTAAAAGATTTGATGAAACAAGAGGTTTTAAATTTATTTCGTACGCTGTTTGGTGGATTAGACAATCAATTCTTCAAGCTTTGGCTGAACAATCAAGAATTGTAAGACTCCCTCTTAATAAAATTGGATCGATTAATAAGATCAATAAAATGTATGCTATTCTAGAGCAAGCTAATGAGCGTGTACCTTCAGCTGAAGAAATCGCTAAAGAATTAGACATGACTGTTTCTGATGTGAAAGAATCTATGAAAAATTCGGGAAGACATGTTTCAATGGATGCTCCTCTTGTTGAGGGTGAAGATTCTAACTTGTATGATGTACTTAAAAGCGGTGAATCACCTAATCCTGATAAGAAACTTTTACACGAATCACTTAAAACTGAAATAGAAAGAGCACTTGAAACACTTACTTTAAGAGAAGCTGATGTTGTTAGATTATATTTTGGTTTAGGTGAGCAACATGCAATGACTCTTGAAGAAATTGGTGAAACATTTGATTTGACTCGTGAAAGAGTTCGTCAAATCAAAGAAAAGGCAATTAGAAGACTTAAACATGCCTCTAGAAGTAAAATCCTAATGACATACCTTGGATAATAGTTCAAGAATAATAGCTCCCTCAATGCTTGCATGCAATTTTGGTAAGCTTGAAGATGAAATTTCACTGGTTAATAAAAGTAAAGCTAAATGGTTTCATATTGATGTGATGGATGGAGTATTTGTTCCAAACATTTCTTTTGGAACACCAATTATGAAAATTTTTCAGCAAAAAGCTGAAAAACCTCTAGACGTTCACTTAATGATTGTAAATCCAGAGAACTACATTGAAAAGTTTGCTGATTTAGGCAGTGAAATTATTACAATTCATATTGAAGCTTCTACACATCTTCATAGGAGTATTCAAAAGATTAAAAGTTTAGGTATTAAAGCTGGTATAGCATTAAATCCACACACACCAGTTTCTTCGCTAAGTTCTATAATCAATGATATTGATCTAGTATGTTTAATGAGCGTAAACCCTGGATTCGGAGGACAGAAATTTATTGAAAATACCTTTGATAAAGTTGCTGAACTTAAAAATCTGATTATCAACTCTAGATCAAGTGCGTTGATTGAAATTGATGGGGGTGTAAATGAAGATAATTCAAATAAATTATTTAATCTAGGAGCTAATGTTTTAGTTGCAGGTAGCACAGTTTTTAAGTCTAAAAATCCAACAAACACCATTTGTAAACTCATTTCTGGATAGAGTATATTACAATTTATTTTAATAACTTTCACTCATGTCCAAATTCACTAACATAATTGGCTTAATGAGTGGTACATCTTTAGATGGTTTAGATATATGCGCAGTTAGATTTGAAGAAAATCAACTTCAAAAATTTGAAATTATCAACTGTAAGACCATTTCTTATAATGAACAATTAAGAAATAAATTGAAAAATTCTATTCATCTAAGTGATGAAGAAATTTTAAACCTTAATATTGAATTGGGAGTAATTTTTGGAAATGCTACAAATAATTTCATAAAAGAATACAATCTTAAAAATATTGATATTATTTCATCTCATGGTCATACTATCTTTCATGAACCAGATATTGGTAAAACACTTCAAATAGGTGATGGAAAAACAATAAATAAATTAACTGGAATTAAAACAATAAATAATTTTAGAGCTCAAGATGTTGCTTTAGGTGGTCAAGGTGCACCTCTAGTCCCAATTGGAGACATGTATTTATTTGAAGAGTTTAAATATTGCTTAAACTTGGGAGGTTTTGCTAACATTTCATTTAAAAAGGAGAAAAACATTTATGCTTTTGATATATGCCCGATGAATACTGTTTTAAATCACTACTGTAAAATTATAGGAGCTGAATTTGACTTGGATGGAAATTTTTCAAAAGAGGGTAGTCTTAACAAGAAATTATTCAACCATTTAAATTCAATTACATATTACGAAAAAAAACTTCCAAAGTCACTAGGAATTGAATTTGTAAACAAAATTATTTTTCCACTAATTGAAAATTATAAAATTGAAATTAAAGATATTTTAAATACTTATATACATCATGTTGTGTTTCAAATAAAAAAGAACGTTGATACTAAAAATAAAATATTAATAACAGGTGGTGGGGCTTATAATAAAACTCTAATCAATTGTCTAAAAAAGGAAAGATTAAAGATTCATATTCCACAAAAAGAAATAGTTGATTATAAAGAAGCATTAATATTCGCCTTCCTTGGAAAGCTAAAAAACGAAGGTTTAAATAATTGTTTAAAATCAGTTACCGGAGCTTTTAAAGATCACTCGTCAGGTGATGTATTTAATTTAATTTAGTTAAATTAATATTCTTCCATTTAACTTTTATACCACCTCCATCATGAATTTGAAGAGCAACACCTCCTTTGCCTAATCCAATTATTGAATCTTTAATTTTAATCATCTGATTATCATTAATCCAGGTTGTAACTTCATCACCATAAACTTTTATTTTCATTTTGTTCCACTCACCCATTTTAACAATGGAATCTTTTGATTGATCGGGCTTAATTAGCCATCCTCTTCCATAAGATTCATAAATACCGCCGGAATGATAGCCAGGTGGAGCTACTTCAACTTGCCATCCTTTAACCTTAACTCCATCAACAGTTGATCTAAAAAAAACACCACTGTTTCCATTATCTTCCTGTTTAAAATCAAGCTCTAAGATGAAATCATTAAAATACTTGTTAGTTCCAAGATAGCCATAGTTTTTATCAGGCCCACTTTCACAAATTAGCTCACCATTATCCACGTACCATTTTTCAGTTCCATAAATAATCCAACCATCTAAATTTTTACCATTGAAAAGTGATAACGTCTCTTTTGGAATATTACATGAAAAAATCAAAGAGGCAAGAAAAAGTATTAAATAATTTCGTTTCATTGTTAGGTGTATTTATTTTTTTAAATTAAAGAAAATTTACATGAAAATATATTTCAAAATAGGATTATTATTTTTGTTTTTACCAATACATTCTCAAGATATTGGCTTTTCAAACCTACTTAAAGAAGTTTATCCTGATAAAAATGAATTTAATTATCCAAAAAACTACAAAGTTAACACAGCACGTAACAGTTATAGCGATGTAAATATTATCATTAAAACTAAAGTAGGAGATATAATAGAGTTTAATGCATTTAGCAAAACTTTAAATAATATTCAATTTAACAATGTAAAAGATGTTCCTGTTGAGGAAAATACTGGATTAGATAGTAGAACTGAACAATTTAAAGGATTAATAAATCCACATGTGATAAGACGAGCTCCATTTAGAGTTTTTGAAATATTAAAACCTGTTCATAATAATATTACAGCAGAGACTAAATATTCACTATTAAATTTAAAAATATATATTCCTGAACAAATTGATTCGGGTAATCATTTCGTCAAGTTATCATTTAAAATTGGAACAAAAACATTTAATTTAAAACTAAAAGTAAATGTCTATGATTATGTAATTCCTAGACTTTCTGAAAGTAATTTCTTTTATACAAATTGGTTTAATCTAGGTAAAATGGAAGAATATCATGGTGTTGAAAGATGGACCGATGAGTGGTATACTATGCTTGATAAGTATGCTAAAGTCATGGCAGAGGGAAGGCAAAATTGTATTATAATTCCAGGAGAACTTATCTACCTTGATGATGGTAAATTCCAATTAGATGAGCAGAAAATGATTTCATTTATTAATATTTTTAGAAAATATGGATTCAAATATTTTGAATCACCTCATTTACTAAATAGAGGAGCCAATGATGATTGGGGGAATCCTGAGCTGAAGACTAGATTAAAAAAAGTGGGGTATTACTCAGAAGAGGGTAAAAATGAAATTGCTTCTATTATAAACAAAATAAGAGACTTTACTGAAAAGTATAATTTAAAAAATCAATGGCTACAACATATTGCTGATGAACCAACCTCAATCAATGCCCAATGCTATGTTGATGTTGCCAAACAAATAAAAGAAATTTATCCAGAGATTAAGATAATGGAAGCAACTAATACAAGAGATAGTTTAGGCGATGCAATTGATATTTGGTGTCCCATAATTAATGATTTTCAAGAAAATTTAGATTTTTTTAAAGAGAGAGAAAAAAAAGGAGAAAAAATTTTAGTATACACTTGCTTAGTTCCGGGGGGTAAATGGTTAAATAGAACTCTTGATATGGAAAAATTAAGACAAGTATATTTTGGCTGGGGTGGATCAAAATATAATACACTTGGGTATCTACATTGGGGTTTAAATCAATATAAAGCTGATCCTTTCAAACAAAGTGTTGTAAAGCACCCATCTCCCGCAGCCTCATCAAATAATTATCTTCCTGCTGGTGATACACATGTTATTTATCCTGGAAAAAATGGACCACTTTCTTCACTTAGATTTGAGGCTCATAGAATTGGTGCTGAAGATTATGAAATGTTAGAATCTCTTAAAATCAAAAATTCTAAAATTCACAATAGAATTATAGAAAAAATTTTTAAAAATTATACAAAGTATTCGTTAAATATTAATAAATATTTAAGAGTTAAAAAGAGGCTTTTAAAAACACTTAATACATGAAAAAATTAAAATACATATTAATATTATTTTCAATAATTAATTATGCACAAGGTGTAAAAACATTTTTTGAAAGTCCAGAGGGAAAACATTTTATTTCTGCTGATTTACATATTCATACTGTTTTTTCTGATGGAAGTGTATGGCCAACTATTAGAGTTGATGAAGCTTTGAAAGATAGTATAGATATGATATCACTTACTGAACATCTAGAATATCAATCTCACTTAAGAGATATTCCTCACCCTGATAGAAATAGATCTTTTCAGATTGCCGGAGGTTATGTTAAAAATCAACCTTTAGCAGTTGTTCATGGTACTGAAATAACAAAAGGAATGCCCCCAGGTCATTTTAATGCAATCTTTATTAATGACGCAAATAAATTTTTTGACAACGAAAAAAAACCTTTAGACTTTAACAAAGCAATAAAAGAAGCAAACAAACAAGGAGCATTTGTTTTTTGGAATCATCCACATTGGGAATCCCAGAGAAGAGATGGAATTGCAAGATTAGATCCTGTTCACAATGAAATAATCAATAAAAATTACCTACATGGAATTGAAGTTGTTAATATGTCAACATTTTCTGAGGAAGCACTACAAATTGCTTTAGAAAATGATTTAACAATTATGGGAACTAGTGATGTTCATGTTTTAATTGATTGGGATTTTAATAATGAAAAAGAAAGTTATCACAGACCATTAACATTTATTATATCAGAAAATAGAACTTTGAAATCAACAAGTGATGCTCTTTTTAATGGTGATACTTTTATATGGTTTCATGATTTAATTATAGGTAAAGAAGAGAATTTAAAGATGGTTGCCCATGAAAATTTTTCAATTAAAAGTCATGGATACGATTTTAAAGACTACAATAGTAAACAAATATTAAAATTAGAGTTAATTAACAGCTCAGTAGTGCCTCTGAAACTTAGATATACAGGTGAGTACAATTTTCACACTGAGTTTAATTTTTTTGAAATTAAACCGAGATCAAAAATTGAAGTATATTTAAAAACAATAAAAATTTTGGATAATTTAGAGCTTCCATTTGAAATTTTGAATTATGTTATAGCTCCAAAAACTAATTTATCAATCACAAAAAACATTTCTATAAAATGAAAAAAATATCATTACTTATTTTCTTTTTATGTTCAATTAATATCAATTCTCAGACTAGCTTAGATTATTATTTTAATGGTAATTTAAATTTTAATCCAAAAATTCCAAAACCTTCTGAAGTTATTGGTCACAAAGTTGGCGAATGGCATGTAACACATGATAAGTTAGTTGAGTATATGTATAAAGTCGCAGATGCATCTGATAGAATTAAAATTCATGAAACTGGAAAAACTTATGAAGATAGACCATTAATCATTTTGACAGTTTCAAGTACTGAAAACTTAAAAAATATCGAGGAAATTAGAAAAAATCATTTAAGATTAAGTTCAGGAGAAAAGATTTTTAACTACGATGATATGCCTGCTATTGTTTATCAGGGTTTCTCTGTTCATGGAAATGAAGCAAGTGCTTCTAATGCCAGTTTACTTGGAATTTATTATCTAGCTGCATCTTTAGATAAAGAGTTGCTTGAAATCCTAAATAACACAGTAATATTATTTGATCCTTGTTTAAATCCTGATGGACTGCAAAGATTTGCATATTGGGCAAACTCCAATAAGAGTTTAACTTTAAATCCAGATTCAAATGACAGAGAGTATAGTGAAGTATGGCCTGGTGGCCGAACAAATCATTACTGGTTTGATTTGAATAGAGATTGGCTTCCTGTACAGCTTCCTGAATCTAAAGCAAGAATTAAAACTTATACTGAATGGATGCCTAATGTAGTGACAGATCATCATGAAATGGGGACTAATTCAACTTTTTTCTTTCAACCTGGTGTGCCAGATAGAGTTAATCCGATGATTCCAATTAATAATCAAAAATTGACTGAGAAAATTGCCGGATTTCACGCTGAATATCTCGATAAAATTGGAAGTCTTTATTACAGTAAAGAAAACTACGATGATTTTTATTTTGGAAAAGGATCTACTTACCCTGATATAAATGGTAGTATTGGAATTCTTTTTGAGCAAGGCAGTTCAAGAGGGCATGTTCAAGAAAGTCAAAATGGAATTTTAACATTTCCATTTACAATTAAAAATCAATTGACTACCATTTTATCTACAATAAAAGCTTCAAGTTCAATTAGAGTTGATTTATTGAAACACATGAATAATTTTTACTTAGAAAGCATAGATGAGGCAAAAAATTCGAAAATAAAAGGAATTGGATTTGGTAACAGTTCAGATAAGTCAAGTAGTTATGAACTTGCTAAAATTTTACGAACACATAAAATCAAGGTTAATGAAACAGTTGATGGAGATTATAAATATTACGTTTCATTAAATCAACCCAAATCAAAATTAATAAAAGCAATGTTTGAAAGAACTAAAAAGTTTAAGGACAGTCTTTTTTATGATGTTTCAGCTTGGACATTCCCCTTAGCTTTTAATTTAAATTATGATTTTTTGAAAAAAGACTTGAATATAATTGAAAGTAATATTAAAAAACCTGTTGGAAAAGTATCTAGTTTATCTAACTATGGTTATTTAATAGAACCACATGATTACAATATTCCAACATTAATTAACAGATTATTGAACAACAACATTAGAGTGAAATCAAGTTCAAAAAAGATTTTTATCAAAAATAAAATGTATGATTATGGAAGTCTATTTATTCCAGCTGTTAGTCAATCCAAAAATTCTAATGAAATACACGATATAATAGTAGAAATTTCAAATGAAACAGGAATTGACATTAATGGATTAAATGGTGGGTATGAAGATAATATTGGTTTTGGTTCTAACTCATTTACAACGATAAATAAACCCAAAATTGCATTAATAGTTGGAGATGGTATTCGATCTTATGATGCTGGAGAAATATGGCACCTTTTTGACACTAGATATAAAACTCTAATAACAAAAATTGATGTTAGAAATATTAATAGAGTTAATCTTTCAAAATATTCTCATATTATTTTGCCTAATTATTCTGGAAATCAAATCAACATTAACAAATTAAAAGATTATCTAGATTCAGGTGGAAATCTAATTGCCTACAGAGGTTCCATTAACTGGCTAAATAGAAATAAATTAATTGATATTGAGTTTTTTAGTAACAATATGAATGCAAAAGATGTTAATTATGAAGACAGAGGAAAATTTTCAGGTGCTCAAGTTATTGGGGGTGCAATATTTAATACTAAACTGGATAAAAGCCATCCAATTAATTTTGGAATAAAATCTAATTATTTACCAACCTTTCGTAATAATACAATTTTTATGAAACCAGATAAAAATAGTTTTAATAATCCTATAACATATACAAGTAACCCATTACTTAGTGGTTATATTTCAAAGGAAAATAATGAGATGTTAAAAAAGAGTGTTCCCTTTAAAATTAAGAGATATGGTTCTGGTAAAATATTTTTATTCAGTGACAACACAAACTTTAGGGCATTTTGGTATGGCACAAATAGACTTTTGATGAATTCTATTTATCTATCAAATAAAATGTGATTAGATATTGGTTAAAAATTACACAAAGGAGTTTTTATATAATTATAAGTTAGCCTATCCTGTAGTTATTGGCCTTGTTGGGCATACACTTGTTCAATTTGTGGATAATGCAATGGTAGGGAGACTTGGAACTGAAGAACTTGCAGCAATATCACTTGGAAATAGTTTTGTTTTTTTAGCAATGTCACTTGGAATTGGGTTCTCAACAGCAATTACGCCTTTAATTGCAGAGAGTAATGCACAAAGAAATTTTATAAAATCTAAATCAATATTAGAAAATAGTGTAACAATATGTTTAATTCTTGGTATTTTCCTAACAATTGGGGTTTTTGCTTTAAAACCTTTGTTAAATTCAATGGGTCAATCATCAGATGTGGTAAAACTTGCTTATCCATATATTAACTGGGTTGCAATATCGCTGATTCCTCTTATTTTATTTCAAAGCTTTAAACAATTTACAGATGGATTATCCTTAACAAAAATTTCAATGATTTCTACAATTATTGCAAATATTATTAATGTTTTACTAAACTATTTATTGATATATGGAAAATTTGGATTTCCAAAACTTGAGCTAGTGGGAGCTGGAATTGGAACATTAATCTCAAGAATATTTATGGTTTTAATTATTATTTATCTAATTAAAAATTCTAGTAATCTTAAAAAATATTTCCGAAATTTTAAATTTCTAAAATTTACAAAAGCTATAATATCAAAAATTTTCAATTTAGGTTACCCTTCTGCTTTACAAGTACTATTTGAAGTTGGGTTCTTTATATCTGGAATATGGGTTTGTGGAATAATAGGGACAAACGAACAAGCTGCAAATCAAATTGCCTTGAATCTTTCAACAATAACATTTATGGTTGCTCTTGGTCTAAGTGTTACTGCTACAATTCGAGTAGGTAATCAAAAAGGAAGTAATGATTTTTTAAACCTCAAAAGAATAGCTATATCTATTTTTTTAATGGTGATTCTAATTGAAATGTTTTTTGCATTAGTATTTATTTCACTTTCTGATTTTTTACCATGGCTATATCTCGAAAATGTGACTAGAGAAGACATAATTGAAACCGCAAATATTTCATCAAAACTATTACTCATAGTCGCATTATTTCAAATTTTTGATGGAACACAAATTGTTGCTCAAGGAGCACTTCGTGGAATACAAGATGTGAAAATTCCTTCATTTATATGTTTTTTGAGCTATATAATAATAGGATTACCAGTAATGGTATACTTGGCTATATACACTGAATTAAAAGCTATTGGAGTCTGGTTAGGTTTTTTGATCGGTTTGATATCTGCATCAATCTTTTTATCCATAAGATTTTTCTATATGTGTAATTTAAATATTAAGAATAACACATAATTTTTGTGACCAAGGAAGGATTCGAACCCTCAACCGTCAGAGCCGAAATCTGATGTTCTATCCAGTTGAACTACTTGGCCTGTATTGATTAGTTTAAAATACTCCGAACAATTTGTGAAATAGTCTTACCGTCAGATTTGCCAGAAAGTTCTTTTGTAGCTAAACCCATTACCTTACCCATATCTCCCATGCCTTTAGCATTTTTTCTTTTTACTATTTCTTTGATTATGCTTGTAACTTCTTCAATTGATAATTGTTTTGGTAAAAATTCTGAGATTATTCTTTCTTGTGCAATTTCTTTTTCAGCAAGATCTACTCTGCCTTGGGAGTTAAAAATAGTTGCACTTTCCTTTCTTTGTTTTACTAATTTTTGTAATAAAGCTATTTCATCCTCTTCTGTGGGGTTAGATTTTACACCTGATTTTGTTTCCAAGAGTATTATTGCAGATTTAATAGCTCTTAAAGATTCTAGCCTCAATGAATCTTTAGATTTCATAGCTGAAATAATCTCCTTTTCAATTTTAATTTTTAAGCTCATAATTTAATCAACGTTATCGTGAAGAAATGTATTATTAGTTTTTAGTTCTAAATCACCATCAAAATTTTCTTCAATTTTAGATAATGATTTTGAAGTCGTTTCATTATTTTCAAAATAAACACCTGCTCTTTTATAAGCAGGCTCACTTTCAATATCCTCTATTCTTTTAGCATTAGTAAATTTATGATTAAATTCCTTTAACTTAATCTTTCTTTCTTCTGTTCTTTTTGCTAAAGTTTTTGCAATTGGATTTTCAAATGGATTTTCATCAATCATTTCTGATTTATTAGCTGGTGCTATCTCTTGGGATGTTTCTACAGACTCATCATTACCAACAGTTGTTAAAGGAATAATTTGCATTGGATCAATAACTTCAATTTCATTAACATCTTCTTCAAGAATATGTACAATTTTTTGATCATTATTTGAATCATTAAAATTAAATTTTAAAAAACTGTCCTCTGATTTAACATGTTCAAACTCATTTACTAAAATATCCTCTAGTCTTGTTTCAACTTTCTGTGAAATAATTTTGCTATCATCAAACTTTAATTCTTCAAATTCAACTTCAAAATCATTCAAATTAATTTTTAAACATTCTTTTATTTCAGTTTTAACATCGTTTTGAAAATGAGTGTTTTTAAAATCAATTTCAGATGATGCAAAATCAAATTGAAAAGGTATTTTATTTTTTTCTTCAATAAACTCTTCAGTCACTTCTCTCTCCTCATCTAAATAATGAATTTTTTTCTTAGGATTAACGTGAATAATTTCATCTTGTTGATTTATATCAAATCCAGTTGCGATTACAGTAACTGAAATTTCTTCAATCATAGATTGATCTTCTCCTATACCCATAATTATGTTGACATTATTTCCAGATGTTTCTTGTATATAATCGTTGATTAAACCTATCTCGTCTATTGTAACCTCGCTAGAACCAGAAAGAATTAACAGTAATACATTTTTAGCACCCCTAATACTATTATCATTAAGTAAAGGTGAATCTAGTGCATTTGAAACAGCTTTTATTGCTCTTTTTTCTCCAGATGATCCTGCAGAACCCATTATAGCATTTCCACTTTTTGATAAAACAGTTTTTGCATCTTTTAAATCAATATTTTGAGTGTAATGATGTGTTATCACTTCTGCTATTCCCTTCGCCGCTTTGGCTAAAACCTCATCTGCTTTAGAAAAACCTTGCTTGATTCCTAAATTTCCATATACATCTCTCAATTTATTATTATTAATAACGATCAAAGCATCAACATTTTTTCTTAATTTATCTAATCCAATGTTAGCTTGACTTATTCTATTTTTGCCCTCAAAAACAAAAGGCATGGTGACAATTCCAACTGTTAGAATATTCATTTCCATCGCTAATTTTGAGATAATTGGAGCTGCTCCAGTCCCTGTTCCTCCACCCATTCCAGCTGTTATAAATACCATTTTGGTATTATTTTCAAGCATACTTTTTATTTCATTCAGGTTTTCAATAGCTGCTTTTTCACCAACAATTGGATTGGCACCTGCTCCCAAACCTTCTGTAAGGTTAACCCCCAACTGGATTTTATTAGGAACATTACTGTTTTCCAAAGCCTGAGCATCTGTGTTGCAAACAACATAATCCACTCCTTTGATTCCTTTAGAATACATATAATTGATTGCATTACTACCGCCACCGCCAACTCCAATTACTTTAATTACATTGCTTTGATTTTTTGGTAAATCAAATGATAAATTGTTTAAATTTTGATTAAAATTCATAGTTGTATGTTATTCTGCGTTTTCTAAAAATGTTTTTATTTTTTCAGTAAATTTTTCAAATACTGAATTTTTATTATTTGAATCTGAAAGATTAATTTCTTTATTTTCCTCAGATTCAGATTTGACTTCCTCTTCTTTATTATCTAAATTTTTATTTTTTCTTTTGTTCATTGAATTCATTACTAAACCAACTGCTGTGGCAAATGTTGGATTTGAAATCTCAATTGAATTATTTCCAGCCAAATGTTCGTTTGGTTGACCCAATCTAGTATCCATTCCAGTAACCAACTCAACGCATTGTTTCAAGTGTTTTAGTTGGCTTCCACCACCTGTAAGAACAATTCCAGCTATCAATTTCTTTTTTTGCTGATCATGCCCATAATTTTTAATTTCCATATATACTTGTTCTATAATTTCAATTACTCGTGCATTTATTATTTTAGATAGGTTTTTTAAGGTAATTTCTTTTGGATCTCTACCTCTTAGTCCAGGAATAGAAACTATTTCATTTTCCTTATTCTCTCCAGGCCATGCTGAACCAAATTTAACTTTCAATAACTCAGCTTGTTTTTCAATAATTGAACACCCCTCCTTAATATCTTCAGTAATTATATTTCCTCCAAATGGAATTACAGCTGTATGTCTAATTATTCCATCTTTAAAAATTGCCAAATCAGTAGTTCCTCCACCTATATCTATCAAAGCCACTCCAGCTTCTTTCTCTTCCCTACTCAAAACAGCATCTGCTGAAGCCAAAGGTTCTAAAGTAATTCCATCAAAATCAATTCCAGCAGATTTCACACATCTCGCAATATTTTTTATTGAACTAACTTGACCAACTACAACATGAAAACTTGCTTCAACTCGAGAACCAAACATGCCAATTGGTTCTTTTATTTCACCTTGACCATCAACTTTATAATCCTGAGGCAATACATGAATTATTTCCTCACCCGGTAACATTACTAATTTGTAGACATGAGATATTAGTTTCTCTACATCCCCCTCAGTTATTACCTGATCTGAATTATCTCTTGTAATGTAATCACTATGCTGTAAACTTCTAATATGTTGACCAGCAATTCCCACAACAACTTTATCAATTTTTTGTTTTGAATTTAATTCAGCTTCTTCTACAGCTAATTGTATAGACTGAATTGTTTGTGTTATATTATTTACAACTCCTCTATGGACTCCAAGACTCTTAGATTTACCAATACCTATGATTTTTAATTTATCATACTCATTTAACTCCCCAATCATAGCAACTATTTTAGTTGTTCCGATATCCAATCCAATAAACAATTGATTATTTTCCATATTATTTTTTTTGAGCAATTACTTGTTTGTTAAAGTTTAAGTTCAGATGAGAATATTTATTTAGAATTTCATCATCAATTTTCGATGCTAAAAATGCCTTATAATTATTTAATTTTTCAGAAATATTTTCTAAACCTCCTAGTTCAATATTATAATTAAAGCTATTGACGCTTAAATAATAGCTTGAACTATCAGAGTAGATATATTTTATATGATCTTTTAAAAAATCATCTTTTTTGATCATTTTTGAAAGATTTGAAAGGTTTGTATAAATATTAGGATCTATTTCTCCATAAAAACTTATTAGGTCAATATTTAAAGAATCAATTTTAGGTATTAATAGTCCATTTTCTGACAACAAATAATCAGAATTAACTAAATTCAAAACTGGTTTTTTTTCTTGAACTTGAATATTTAGTTCTGAATTAACAGTAATGTAAACATTTGCCTTTTTTACAAAAGGGATTCTTCTTATTAATTGTTCAATTTCATATACTGTTTCTATGTCAGCATTTAGTGAATCTAAGCTTTTATAATTATCTAATAAATTGATCTTAATAGAATAGTTATTTATAAAGTTATTTGATGAAAGTTGAATATTTTTTTCATTAAAAATCAATTTGTCAGAAGTATTTTTCAAATTAAAAAATATTATACCACCCACAATTATGATATTTGCTAAAACAAAAACAATATTTAATATTTTAAATTTCAACTGCTATTTCCTTTTTTATCTTATTAACTAGGTTTCCTATGTCTCCAGCACCCATTGTAACAACAACCTCATTATCATTTTGATTAATAATATTAATTATACCTTTTTCATCAGTTAATGACTTATCAAAAACTTGAATTTTTTCAAGTAATTTTTCTGAACTAATCCCTGGAATAGATTCCTCTCTAGCTGGATATATATCTAATAATGCAACCTTGTCGAAATTACTTAGACTATTTGCAAAATCATCCATAAAATCTCTCGTTCTTGAGTAAAGATGAGGTTGAAAAATTGCAAATTTTTTCTTTTTTGGAAATAAATCAGAAAGGGTTTTATATACACTAATTATTTCACTTGGATGGTGAGCATAATCATCAATATAAATTACTGGATCGGTCAATTCAACCGAAAATCTTCTTTCAATGCCCTTGAACTCTTTTAATCCTTTTTTTATTATTTCTTTAGGAATATTAAACTCTAATGAAATAGCTATAGCAGCTAGAGCATTTAAACAGTTATGAAATCCAACCATATTAAGTTCAATATTTTTTAGAAATTTATTTTCATATTCAACATCGAAAATTGACTTTAAATTTTTAAAAACAATATTGTGAAGTTTATAATTTGATTCTTTCTTAATACCAAAGCTCTTTCCGTTAAAGTTTAAATTCTCATTAAAAATTAAACTACCACCACTCTTAATTTGTTTTGTAAACTTTTCAAAAGAATATTTTAAATCATTATAATCATCATATACATCTAAATGATCCTCATCAATATTATTTATACATAATATATCAGGATTGAGTTTTAAAAATGATTTATCATATTCGTCTGCTTCAACAATAAAAATTTTATCACCTTGGACATGTAAGTTTGAATTAAAGTTTTTCATTATGCCGCCTGAAAAAGAAGTAAATTCAATATCAGAATGAGAAAAAACATTTGTTAAAAGACTAGTAACAGTTGTTTTTCCATGAGTTCCGGAAACTGCAATTGTAAACTTATCATGAGTTATTAATTGCAATAAATCTGATCTCTTAATTATCTTAAAATTATTTTCAAGAAAATACTTATACAAAATATTATCAGATTGGATAGCGGGTGTATAAATGATTAGAGTATCCTCAAAATTCAAATAAATTTTTTCAATTAAATCGATTTGCTCACTGTGTATTATTTTAATTTCCAAATCGTTTAATTGATTTGTTATTTTTGATTGATTTAAGTCATATCCAGAAACATTTTTTTCTTTAAGTTTTAAATACCTAGCAAGGGAGGACATACCAATTCCTCCAATTCCAATAAAAAAATAATTTTTAAAGCCTAATTTTTTCAAACTATATAATTTTCTATTTGATCAACTATTAATTCAGTTGAATTATTATTAGATATTTTTTTTAAATTTTTCGATAATTTTTCCTTGAGTTTTTCATCCGCAAATATTTTTTTTATAATACTGTTAAGCTTATAGTCTATCTCGCACTCATGTACTAATTCTGCAGCTTCAATTTCATTTAAGTACTTTGCATTTTTTGTTTGGTGATCTTCAGCTACGTTAGGCGATGGAATAAAAATTACTGGCTTCCCTAAATTTGAAAGTTCTGAAATAATAATAGCTCCAGATCTTGAAACGATTAAATCTGAACAAGAAAAAGCTAAATGCATATCATCTATAAATGGAATAACCTTTATTAAACTTGTGCTTCTATTAAGATAATTTTCTTGGTATCTTTCACCGCATTGTAAAATAACTTGGTAATTATTCTCATTAAAATAATTCTCATTATTAAAAACATAATCATTCATAACCTTTGCACCTAAACTTCCTCCTAAAAATAATATGGTTTTATTATTCTTGATTTCATTTTTTTTTTTAAATACTTCTATATCTTTTGACTTGATATTAAAAAGTCTATTTCTAATTGGATTACCAAAATTTAAAATTTTATTCTCAGGAAAAAACTTGTCCATATTTTCATATGCAACAAAAATTTTCTTTGCATATTTGGCCAGTATTTTGTTTGTAATTCCTGGAAAAGAATTTTGTTCTTGCAATAAAATTGGTTTATTAAAAAAATGAGATATAATTAAAGCTGGTCCACTGGCAAAACCACCTGTTCCAATTGCAATGTCTGGATTAAACTTAATTACTATGAAAAATGATTGAATTAAACTAATAATTAACTTAAATGGAAATAAAATATTTGAAAAAATATTTTTCCTGTTAATTCCTGTTATCCAAATACCTTTTATTTTATATCCGTTTTTCGGAACTTTTTTCATCTCCATTCTTCCTTTTGCACCAACAAATAAAATTTCATATTCCTCATTTCTTTTTTTAAATTCATTAGCAATGCTTATTGCTGGATAAATATGACCTCCAGTACCACCTCCTGATATTAAAACTCTCCTACTCATATGCTTTAGTTTCATTATTCAAGTCTTTATTGCTTACACTTAATAAAATACCTAACGCTAAAAAAGTTGTCCAAATTGAGGTTCCTCCCATACTTATTAGCGGAAGAGGTTGTCCAGTTACTGGAAATAATTGAACTGCTACACCCATGTTAATTAAGGCTTGTAAAATTATAGGCAACCCAACTGAAAGTGCTACTAATTTTCCAAAACCTGAATTAGATTTATACGATATAATTATTATTCTGAATAGTAAAATCAGGTACAAAAACAAAATTAAACCAGCAACAATAAATCCATATTCCTCAGCAATTATGGAAAAAATGAAGTCAGAAGTACTTTGTGGAAGTATATATTTCATTGAACTTTTTCCTGCCCCAACACCAAATAAAGATCCATTCGCAATTGCTGCTTTTGCTCTACTTATTTGATAATTTGAAGCATCATCATCCAGATTACCATAATTCTCAAATCTATTTACCCAAGTATCAACTCTATTAGGAAAAATGTCTGGATATTTTTGAGCAAGAATTACGAACATTGATGCGAACGTGATTAGTAAAAATATAATTGAAAATATATATTTTAGTGGATACTGTCCTACAAAAATAATTGTAAGAACCATTAAAAATATCATGAAAGCAGTTGAAAAGTTTGAGGGCAAAATCAACATTAGAACTACAACAATTGGAATCCATAGAGGAATAAAAGAAGATTTAAAATCCATCTTAGTTTCTAGATTTTTTGATAGGTAGGTTGATACATACATTAAAAGAAAAATTGATGCTAAAGATGATGGCTGAAATGAAACTCCTACAAAAGGAATATTTAACCATCTATTTGCATTAGCACCTTCAATCTCATTTCCTTGAAATGCTGTAAAAGCCAATAATAATATTACAAATGGCAATATTATTTTAGAAAGACCTTTAAAATATTTATAATCTACAAGATGAGTAGCATACATAATTAATATCCCAATAATTATTATTGCTACATGTTTAAACAAATTTGAAAAAATTAGAGTAGATCCAAAATTTGAGCTAGCACTAAATACTGGTAAAAAAGAAAAAATTGATAATGCCAATACAACATACCATACTACTTTATCACCTTTCAAACTTGAAATTATACTCATAATTTTCTTACTTCATCTTTAAATTTATTTCCTCGATCTTCAAAATTTTCAAATAAATCAAAACTTGCACAAGCAGGTGATAAGAGTACTGTATCATTTTTTTCTGAAAGCTTATATGAATTTCTTACAGCATCCTTTATATTATCAGTGCTTATTATTGTTTCACAATAAGGTGAAAAGAATTCAATTAATTTAGAATTGTCAATACCTAAACAAATAATTGCTTTAACTTTTTGATTAACAAGTGGAATCAAATCTTTATAGTTATTTCCTTTATCTACACCTCCAGCTATCCATAAAACTGAACCCTTAATTGATTCTAGAGCATAATAAGCCGCATTGACATTAGTTCCTTTAGAATCATTAACATACTTGACTTTTTGAATCGTCAAAAAATGTTCTAACCTGTGAGGAACATTTTGGAAAGTTTTTAAACTTTCTTTAATTGAGTCATTAGAAATATTTAAAATTTGTGACACACATATTGCTGCCATTGAATTTTGAACATTATGATCTCCACGTAATGAGAATTCGTTTAAATTAAACATAACATTTTTATTATTTATGGTTGATTTGATTGTATTTTTTTCTTTAAAAATTTTATTCTTTCCATCATTTTTTTCTAATCCAATATGAATTAATTGTGAACTAATTTGATTTTGTGAAAGAAATTGTGATGAATGTTTACACCTAGTGTTAATTATTAAATAATCGTTAGAGTCCTGATTTGAACTGATGTTAAATTTAGCCCTAGTATAATCTTTGATTGAGTAATTATATCTATCTAAATGATCGTTAGAGACATTAAGTATAATTGAAATAAATGGCTTAAATTTTTTGATATTTTCAAGTTGAAAACTACTTACTTCAAGAACATAATACTCATATTTTCTTTGACATATTGTCTCAGAAAAACTAATACCTAAATTACCTGCAAGTCCTACATTTAAACCTGAACACTTTAAAATATGATATATTAAATAGCTGGTGGTAGTTTTGCCATTTGTACCTGTGATTGCAATTATTTTTGCATTAGTATATCTGCTTGCAAATTCAATCTCAGATATAATATTTTTAGAGTCATAATTCGGGATTTTTAATAATATCTTTTTTGAAGAAATTCCTGGACTAAGTATTATTTCATCACAACTACTTAATCTTTCCCAATTATGACCATTTTCTTCAAACTCAATATTATTTTTATTTAAAAGTTCTTTAATATCATTACTTATTTCAGAATAATCTGATATAAAAAAATTTAAATTATTTCTTAAAGCTAATTTTGCAGCACCCAACCCACTTATGCCAGAACCTATAATTCCTATTTTTTTTTGATTAATCATCTTATTTTAAGTGTTATTAATGAAATAATTGCCAGCATAATACAGATTATCCAAAACCTGGACACGATTTTACTTTCATTGTATCCAAGTTTTTGAAAATGATGATGAATTGGTGTCATTAAAAAAACTCTGACACCATTTCCAAATTTTCTTTTTGTGTATTTGAAGTAAGTAACTTGTATAATTACAGATAAGCTTTCTACTAAAAAAACCCCACAAAGAATAGGTAAAAGAAGTTCTTTTCTTACTAAAATTGCGATAACTGCTATAATTCCACCAAGTGTTAAACTACCTGTGTCACCCATAAATATTTCAGCTGGATAAGTATTATACCAGAGAAATCCAATTATTCCACCTAAAAGCGCTGCAATAAACACAACTATTTCACCTATACCAGGTATATAGAGTATATTGAGGTATTCGGAGAAAATTATATTTCCTGAAATCCATGAAAAAATTGCAAGTGTAAAAATGATTATTGCAGAACTTCCTGCTGCTAGACCATCAAGACCGTCAGTTAAATTTGCTCCATTTGATACTGATACAATAATAAATGTTATTATGAAAACATAAAAAACCCAATTATAATTGTCAGGTTTGATATTAAAGATTTGCTCATAATCTAATTCATTATTCTTAAAAAATGGAATTGTAGTTTTTAGATTTCCTGAGCTACCTAAATTATCAATTTGCTCTGATTGAACTAGAGAGTCAAAACTAAGTTTAATTTTGATTTCTGGATTAAAGTAAACATTAAATCCAATATATAAACCTAATATTATTTGTCCTATAATTTTAAATGTACCTTTTAAACCTGCTTTATTTTTTTTGAAAACCTTAATATAATCATCAATAAAACCAATTAACGCAAGCCAAAATGTCGAAACTAAGAGAATTTTAACATATGAATTATTTAAATCTGAAAAAAGTAAAATCGGAATTATAGTTGAAATAATGATAATGAGACCTCCCATCGTAGGTGTACCTTTCTTTAATTCTTCATCTGGTAAATCTAACTTTCTGATATTTTCACCAATTTGTTTCTTTGCTAGAAAATTGATTATTTTTTTTCCAAAAATTGTTGAAATTAAAAGCGCAGTGATAAAAGTAATTGCAGATCTAAAAGAGAGATACTGGAACAAACTAGCACCTGCAATTTGAAAATTTGATTCAATATATTCGAATAAATAATATAACATTAAACAGCTGTTTTTAAATAATAACTCAGCGTTTCCTTGTCACTGAATTCAATTTTTGTATTTCCAATTAATTGATATTTTTCATGACCTTTTCCTAACACAACAACTACATCTTTTTCATTTGATAACTTAACACCTTTTTCAATTGCCTTTTCTCTATTTTCAATTACTAATACCTTATCTCTATTTTCTGTTTCTACTCCTTCTAACATATCTTTAATTATTTGATTTGGATCTTCATCTCTTGGATTATCCGATGTGTAAATTGAAATATCACTTAATGATGATGAGATGCTACCCATCTTAAATCTTTTTAATTTATCTCTACCACCACCACATCCAACTATAGTTATAAGCTTATTTTTTTCAGAAATGAATTCTCTTAATGACAGTAGTACTTTTTTTATTGCATCAGGAGTATGTGCAAAATCAACTATTCCTATTTTATTATTTTCAGAAATAACTTCAAATCTGCCTTCTACTGATTTGAGAATACTCAATGATTGTGTAATTTTTTGTTTTTCTAATCCTAACAAATCACAAACAGCGTAAGCAGCAAGTAAATTATATGCATTGTGATTTCCAGAAATCTGAGAATGAATTACATTATTTTGAATTTCAACAACTAATCCCTCAAGATTATTTTCTACAATTTTAATTTTATAATCTGAATTTTTATAAATAGAAAAAGATTTTACTTTGGAAGATGTATTCTGAATCATAATTCTACCATTTTTATCATCGCTGTTGTATAATGAAACAGATTTAGAACTTAGGTTATCAAAGAATATTTTTTTTGCCTCTATATAATTTTTAAAAGTTTTATGATAATTAAGATGATCATGAGAAATGTTAGTAAAAACACCTATTTTAAAATTTAGCCCCTTAATTCTATCTTGAACGATTGAATGAGAGGAAACTTCCATAAAACAATATTCAACACCACGGCTAACCATTTCATTTAAATAAAAATTGATTTCATAAGAATCTGGTGTTGTCAAATTTGTGTCAAATTTTATATCACGAATCTTAATACAGTTTGTAGATATTAGTCCTGATTTTATATTCTGAAGTTTTAGAATTTCATAAAGGAATGTTGCCGTTGTTGTTTTTCCATTTGTTCCTGTTATTCCAATTAGATTTAATTTTTCACTAGGATTCTCAAAAAAATTTGAACATATTTTTGAATACTCACTTCTTGAATTCTTTACAATTATGTAAGTTATACTATTGACTATTTTTTCTGGAAGAATTTGACAGACAATACATTTAGCGCCATTTAAAATTGCTTGATCTATATAATTATGACCATCTGAATTATTCCCTTTAATAGCAACAAACATCGATTTTTCTGATACTTTTTCAGAATTATTTGTAATTGATTCTATATCTATAATTTTATCACCTAAAATTTTTAGTGTATTAATGTTTAATAATAAATAATCTAACTTCTTCATGAATCAATTTTATTATTATCAATTTTTAATTTTTTATCATATGAATTTGAAGTAAGCTTTAGCTTATCAAAAAGTTCATTTCTTGTATATAATTTAATTTCAGGTGATTTTGATTGAATCTTTTCTGCAATTTTTTTAAATACTGGAGCAGCAACAGAAGATCCATAATATCCTAATGTTTTATTCGGTTTATTTATAACAACAATACATGAATATTTGGGATTATCACTTGGAAAATAACCAACAAAACTTGAAATATAATTTATATCATCAGATGCATAATCTACTTGAGTAGTGCCTGTTTTTCCGGAAAGTGTCAAATAATCAGATTTTATATTTTTTGCAGTTCCATTTTCATGATGTACAACATCATATAACATTTGTTTTAAAATATTATTAGTTTTTTTTGAAAAAATAGATTTTTTCAAAATTCTTTTTTCATAAACAACTTCATTTGTAGAACCTGGCTTTTTATAACTGTATATAAATTTTGGTCCAACCATTTCTCCATCATTAGCTATAGAATTATAAAATGTTAAGATTTGTAATGGAGTCATACTCAAACCGTATCCATATGACATCCAGGGAAGAGATAATCCATTCCAATTTTTATCAATAGGATGTGGAATTTTTGGGTTAGGTTCTCCTTTAATTGATTCTTGAACTTTTTCATAAATTCCAAAATTGTAGAGTCTGTCAGAAAACCTCTTTGAATCATTTTTATAAACTGAATCTATGATTTTGACTATACCAGTGTTTGAGGACAATCTAATTACATCCATCACATCTATTTTCCCATATCCTCCATTTCTTGAATCTCTTACCTTGTATCCATAGTAATTAAGCTCTCCTTTTTCAGTATCAACTAAGGTTGTAGTGTCTATTACCTGATCTTCTAATGCAGCTGCTATTGCTGCTAGTTTAAAAGTAGATCCTGGCTCAATAGATTCTCCAACAGCATAGTTTAATTTTTCATAATATTTACCATCATCTGTAATTCCAAAATTTGAGATTGCTTTTATATTTCCAGTTTCAACTTCCATAACAATAGCTGATGAATGATCTGCTTGAAACTTTTCAGTTTGTTCTAACAAATAATCATGTACTAAATCTTGAATTTCAGAATCTATTGTTGTAACAATATCATATCCATTGATAGGCTCCTTTTTGTTTTCATTGTCAAGTGCTTTCCACTGACCATTATAGATTTTTCTTTGAATTTCAAAACCATCTTTTCCTCTAAGCAAAGTGCCAAAACCATGTTCTAGACCAACACCACTAAAAAAACCTTGACTATTTAATCTTTCATAGCCAATTGTTCTTTCAGCAATTTTCCCTAAAGGATATTCTCTAGAGACTCTTTTACTTACAATCAACCCTCCTTTTATCAGTCCATTTTTAAAAATTGAGAATTTTTTTATTTTTTC
>CENP01021181.1_pt1 | contig 23891 bp, 23 predicted proteins | sample 361281 | NCBI WGS metagenome assembly CENP01 (sample SAMEA2591122, study PRJEB7988) | marine metagenome | biome: marine biome (ENVO:00000447); feature: deep chlorophyll maximum layer (ENVO:xxxxxxxx); material: saline water (ENVO:00002010), including plankton (ENVO:xxxxxxxx) | depth 70 m | reverse complement strand
TACCAAAAAAATTAATATAATTTTTAAAAGAAGTTTAAAAAAATAATTTCATGAACAAAGGTAAAAAACTATACGAAGGTAAAGCTAAGATCATTTACGAAACCTCTGAAAAGGGTTTGGTGGTTCAGCACTTTAAAGATGATGCTACTGCTTTTAATAATTTAAAAAAAGCAAATGTAGAGGGTAAAGGTGTTTTAAATAATAGAATATCTGAACACATCTTATCAAATATAAGCCAGTGTGGAATAAAAACACATCTTGTTAAAAGATTAAATATGAGAGAACAACTTATAAAGCATGCTGAGATCTTTCCCCTAGAGTTTATTGTAAGGAATATAGCAACTGGTTCTCTTTCAAAAAGACTTGGTATTGCTGATGGTACAATTCTTGAAGAACCGTTGTTTGAATATTGTTTAAAAGATGATGATTTAGGTGATCCTTTAATTGCTAAAGAACATATATATGCATTTGGATGGGCAAAAGAAGATGAGATAAAAGAAATAGACAAAATGACTTTTAGAATAAATGATATTTTGCAAGGAATGTTTAGAGGTGTTGGAATTAAATTAGTAGACTTTAAACTAGAATATGGAAAAGTTTGGAATAAAGATAAACAAGAAATTGTTTTAGCTGATGAAATAAGCCCTGATACTTGTAGATTGTGGGACATTAAAAGTGAGAGAAAACTAGATAAGGATAGATTTAGAAAAGATTTGGGTAACATTGTTCAAGCATATCAAGAGGTAGCTAGGCGTTTGGGAATAATGCCCGAAGAGACAAACATAAGCGAAGTAAAAGAGTTTGCTAAAACCACTTCTATTAAATTCAAAAAAAAATAAATTGAAATTTGCAGTTACAGTCACTTTGAAAAAAGATGTACTTGACCCTCAAGGAAAAGTTGTTCAACAAACTTTAAGAAATATGGGAATGATAACACTTAAAAACTTGAGACAGGGTAAATACTTTGAGGTTGATGTAAATGAAGATAATGAAGAAACTGCGAAAAATAAAGTTGATGAGATGTGCAAAAAACTGCTAGTAAATCTTATAATTGAGGATTTTACTATTTCCAAACTATAAAAATGAATTCTTCTGTAATAGTTTTTCCCGGCTCTAATTGCGATAGAGATATAGCTGTAGCATTAGAAAAATTGCAATTTAAAAACAAAATGGTTTGGCATAAAGATACTGAATTACCAAAATCAGATTTAATAGTTATACCAGGTGGATTTTCATATGGTGACTATTTAAGATCAGGAGCGATTGCAGGAAAATCACTAATTTTAAAGGAAGTAATTCGAGCTTCAGAAAAAGGATGTCCTATTCTTGGTGTTTGTAATGGTTTTCAAATACTAATAGAGACAGGATTATTAAAGGGTACCTTATTAAGAAATAAAAATTTAAAATTTTTATCAAAAGATGTTTATCTTAAAATTTTAAATATTAAAAACAAATTTTGTAATAAGTATACTCTTAATCAAGTAATAAAATTAAATATTGCACATAACGAAGGAAACTACTTTACTAACGAAGAACATTTAAAAAAACTAGAAGACCTTGAGCTAATTCCATTTAAATATTGTAATGAAAAAGGAGTTATAGATGAAAATAATAATCCAAATGGTTCATTAAATAATATAGCAGGTATCTTTAATGAGAATAAAAATATTTTAGGTATGATGCCTCATCCTGAAAGAATGATAAATAAATTATTTTCTGGTGATGATGGGATAAATCTTTTTTCGAGTTTAATGAATTAAATGAAAATTTCAAATGACATAGTTGAAAAACATGGTCTTAAACTAGAGGAGTATGATTTAATTAAGAATTTAATGGAAAGAGAGCCTAACTTATTAGAATTAGGTATTTTTTCCGCAATGTGGAATGAGCATTGTTCTTATAAATCGTCAAAAATTCATCTAAAAAAACTTCCAACAAAAAACTCTTGTGTGATACAGGGTCCTGGTGAAAATGCAGGTGTTATAGATATAGGAGATGATGACGCTATAATCTTTAAAATTGAAAGTCATAATCACCCATCTTTTATTGAGCCCTATCAGGGAGCAGCTACAGGAGTTGGTGGAATACTACGAGATGTGTTTACTATGGGTGCAAGACCAATAGCTTTACTAAATTCGATTCATTTTGGAGATCCAAAAAATAAAAAGACCAGAAACCTTCTTCATGGAGTTGTGTCAGGAATAGGTGGTTATGGAAATTGTATAGGCATCCCAACAGTTGCTGGTGAAACAAAATTTAATAGCACTTATAACGAAAACATACTTGTAAATGCAATGGCTGTTGGTCATGCAAATAAAAACAAAATCTTTTATTCCAAAGCAAAGGGTATAGACAAATCTGTTGTTTATGTTGGTTCAAAAACAGGAAGAGACGGTATTCATGGAGCTTCAATGGCTTCAGCAGAATTTGATGAAAATTCCGAAGAAAAAAAACCTACAGTACAAGTTGGCGATCCATTCACTGAAAAACTACTAATGGAAGCATGTCTTGAGTTAATGAAAGATAAATCAATTATTTCTATTCAAGATATGGGTGCGGCTGGCCTTACCTCTTCAAGTGTAGAAATGGCGTCAAAAGGAAACTTAGGTATAGAAATTAATTTAGAAAAAGTACCTTGTAGAGAAGATAAAATGACACCATATGAAATTATGCTTTCTGAAAGTCAGGAAAGAATGCTTTTAATAATAGACGAAAAAAAAGAAAAAAGTGCTGAAAAGATTTTTAGAAAGTGGGATTTAGATTTTGTTGTTATTGGAAAAACTATTGAGGAAAAAAAATTAAAGCTCAATCATAATGATCAAAAGGTTGCTGATATACCAATTGATGCTCTAGCAAGTAAAGCTCCATTATATGATAGAAAATGGAATAAAACTAAGTTACCGGAAAAAAAAGTAAAATTTAATACTTTAAAAAAAATCAAATTTGAAGATACGCTTATTAAAATTTTGTCTTCATGCAATCAATCAAATAAAAATTGGGTAACTGAACAATATGACCAAATGGTTATGGGTGATACATTGCAAAGATCTGGCTCTGACTCAGCTCTTATTAAAATACATAATAAAGATAAGGCAGTAGCTGTTACTGTTGACTCGTCAGCAAATTATTGTAAATCGCATCCATTCACTGGTGGAAAACAAATTGTTTGTGAATCTTGGAGAAATCTTATTTCAGTTGGAGCGAAACCACTAGCTATAACAAATTGTTTGAACTTTGGTAATCCAGAAAATCCAGATGTAATGGGGCAGTTTGCAGAGGCAGTTAGTGGCATGAAAGAAGCCTGTGAATTTTTAGATTTTCCAGTTGTTTCGGGAAATGTTTCTTTTTATAACGGCACAAATCAGAGGAACATCTACCCCACTCCAGTTATTGGAGGTGTCGGGATATTAAATAAAATGAATTATAAGAAAAACCATATTCTAAAAAAAGAAAGCAATCTTGTTCTGATAGTGGGAAAAACTTTTGGTCATTTATATCAAAGCGTTTTTTTTGAAGAAATTTACTCATTATTTGACGGACCACCACCTGAAGTCAATTTACTAAATGAAAGAAATAACGGTAAAATGGTTCTAGATCTTATAAAAAAAAATTTAGTTAGCTCTATTCACGATATTTCTGCTGGAGGACTGATAATTGCTTTATCAGAAATGTGCATTGGATCTGAACTTGGTATAAAAATTGAAAAACCAAAAAAGATGCGTAATTTGTTCGAGTATTTTTATGGAGAAGATCAAGGAAGATATGTTATTGAAATTGAGGCAACAAACTTAAATAAAGTACAAAAACTACTAAAAGAAAATAATATCTTTAATGATGTTATTGGAAAAGTTCAAAAAGACTACTTTGAATTATCTGATGAGTTTAAAATTAATATAAAAGAACTATATAATCTTAATAATAAATGGTATTATAATTACTAATGAGTTTATCAATAAAAGAAATTGAAGATTTAATAAAAGAATCAATTCCTGATGCCAGTATTGAAATAAAAGATTTAATGGGTGACAATAATCACTATTCCGCTACGATTAAATCTAGTATATTTAAGGGAAAATCAAAAATTGAACAACACAAAATGATTTATAAATCTTTAAAAGGTAAAATGGGTAATGAATTACACGCTCTTTCGATAACAACTGAGGCAAAATAAGTTATGGATATAAAAACTGAAATAAAAACTTTAATTGAAAAAAATAGTATTTGTCTTTTTATGAAAGGTACTCCTGAGGCCCCTCAGTGCGGTTTCTCAATGGCAGTTTCGAATATTTTAAAACATCTTAATGTTAATTTTAAAGGCGTCAATGTTTTGGAAAATGAAAAAATCAGACAAGGTATTAAAGAATATAGCGATTGGCCAACAATTCCTCAGCTTTATGTTAGTGGAGAGTTTATTGGTGGATGCGATATCATTAAAGAAATGTTTGAAAAAGGTGAGCTTAAAGAGCTCCTACAAAAAAAATCTTTGATTTAATTTTATCTTGAATAATACTCGATAACTAATTTCGGCTCCATAATAACTGGGTATGGAACCTCCGCAAACTTAGGTACTCGTACTAACTTCACTGATTTGCTTTTGTTATCAAGTTGAATGTATTCTGGCACGTCCCTTTCCTTACTTTGTAGGGAGCCGTCTATAATATTTAATTTTTTTGATTTTTCTTTAACCTCTATTACCTCTGACTCTTTTACGGTGTAACTTGAAATATTTACTCTTTTTTTATTAACTCTTACATGACCGTGATTTATTAACTGTCTTGCAGCAAAAACCGTTGGTGCTAATTTGCCTCTATAAACTATAGTATCAAGCCTACTTTCTAAAATTGCTATTAAATTTTCTGTAGTATCGCCCCTTTTTGATAAAGCTTTTCTATATATGTTTCGAAACTGTCGCTCATTTATATTCCCATAATATGATTTTAATTTTTGTTTCGCTTGAAGCTGTATGCCGTAATCTGTTGGTTTTCCTTTTCTTCCTTGACCGTGCTGCCCTGGAGGATATGCTCTACTATTAAAAGGACTTTTAGGTCTGCCCCACAAGTTTGCTTTTAATCTTCTGTCAATTTTGTGCTTTGATTTAAGTCTTTTTGTCATGCTTTATTGGACAGTATTTACAGGAAATGAAGGCTAAATGTCAAATACAGTATTCAGTTTTTTTTATACAGTTTGCTTATAATGCTAGCCAAAATTCTGGTTTCTTTGTCACTTAACTGAAGTTTATGAAATAAATTATTGATATTAAGGACCATAGACTTTTTTTTATGTAAAGGAGTAAAAAAGTTTCTTTTCTCCAAGAGTGCGTTCATATGTAAGATTAATTTATTAACTGTTTTTTTTGAAGATATTTTTAAAGATTTTTTTTCTACTTTAAACTTATTAAAATTTATTAATTTAAATATTTCAAAGCAAACTAATAGCACAGAGTGAGAAAGGTTTATTGATGAAAAGTTTTTTTTAGTGGGTATTTGAATAATATAGTTTGAATATGATAAATCATGATTTGATAAACCTGAAGACTCTGGTCCAAATAGGATACCGATTCTTTGATTTTTTCTTTTGCGTAATAAATTTAAAAATTGAATAAAGGATAAATGTTTTTTATTTATATCTCTTTTCCTTGCTGTGGTTGAAAAAATTAAATCGAAATCTTCAACTGCTTCTGATGTGCTATCAAACATTTTTGCTTTTTTTAGAATTTCATAAGCACCAACAGAAGTTGCCTTTGCTTTTATATTTGGCCAACCATCGCGTGGTTTAACGATACTTAATTTTGAAAAACCAAAATTCTTTAATGCTCTCGCAGATGCACCAATATTTTCACCTAACTGTGGTTTTACTAAAATAAAACCGAACCTATTTCTCATTTATATTTGCAGGTGCTTTTTCTTTGAACAATTTGTACTCTAAGCTATCAATCAATGCTTTAAAAGAAGCCTCGATTATATTTTGGGAAACTCCAATTGTAAACCAGCTTTTGCCAGTTTTGTCAGTGCTTTCAATTAAAACACGAGTTGTTGCGCCTGTTCCAGTATTAAGAATTCTAACTTTGTAATCTAACAATTTTAAATCAGAAAAATACTTATAATACTTTTCTACTCTTTTAAAATTTGATCTTATAGCATTATCTAAAGCATTTACTGGACCATTACCAGATCCAATACATTTGATTTCACTTCCGTCTATTAAAAAAGTAACTTCTGCAGTAGTTTTAATTTCTTGGGACTTTTGAACATTTACACTATAACTTTTAACTTTAAGATATTCAGGTAGTTTGCCTAATAATTTATTAGCAAGTAGTTCGAAAGAGGCATCAGCACCGTCGTATGAATATCCGCTAAACTCTCTACCTTTTACTTCATCTAAAATTTTTTGAACTTTCGGATCTTTTGAGTCTATTTTAACTCCATAATTTTCTAATCTTGATAAAATGTTTGATCTTCCAGATTGATTTGAAACAATGATATTTCTATGATTTCCTACTAACTTAGGATCAATGTGTTCATAAGTTTTTGGATCTTTTTTTACCGCTGAAACATGTAAGCCCCCTTTGTGTGAAAATGCTGAAGCACCTACATACGCCATATTTTTGTTTGGTTTTCTATTAAGTACTTCATCTAAAAATCTTGAACACTCTGTTAAAGATGCAAGTTTATCTTTTTTAATATTCAATATAAATTTATCGTTAAAAGTTTTTTTTAAAAATAGTGTAGGAATAATCGACATTAAATTTGCATTTCCACATCTCTCTCCCAGTCCGTTTATAGTTCCTTGTATTTGTCTTGCTCCAGCTAGAACAGCTGCTAATGAATTACTAACTGCATTTTCAGTGTCATTATGTGCATGGATGCCCAAATTTTTTCCTGGAATAATCTTAGAAACTGAATGGACTATGTCAGCAACTTCATTTGGTAAAGTACCTCCGTTTGTATCACATAAAACTAACCACCTAGCTCCTTCATCGTAAGCTTGTTTTAAACAAGTTAATGCATATTTTGGATTGTTTTTATATCCATCAAAAAAATGTTCTGCATCAAATAGAAATTCTTTTTTATTTTTAACAAAATGCTTTACAGTTTCTTTAATATTATTGAGATTGTCTTCATTTTTGATTCCTAAAGCTGTTTTAACCTGAAAATCCCATGTTTTTCCTACTACACAAACTGTTTTACAATTAGCGTTAACTAATGGTGATAGACTAGGGTCATTGTCTGCACTCATGCCATTTCTTTTAGTCATACCAAAAGCTGTAAATTTAGTACTTCCTAAATCTGGAGATTTATCAAAAAATTCCGTGTCTATTGGGTTGGCGCCTGGCCAGCCACCTTCCACATAATCAACCCCTATTTTAGCCAAAATTTTTGCTATTTTGTTTTTATCACTTACAGAAAAGTCTACACCTTCAGTTTGTGCGCCATCTCTAAGCGTTGTGTCAAAAATATATAATTTGTCTTTACTCACTTGTATTTCCAACTTGTTTCATCTTTTTTATCCTCTATCAAAACACCTTCATTTAATAATTCAATTCTAATCTTGTCAGCAAGTTTAAAATCACCTTTTTTTCTGGCTTCGAGCCTCTCATTAATTTTATTTATAATAATTTTTTCCGAGATTTTTACAGATTTTTTTTTATAATTTTCCCAGCTTTTTTTATTTTCATTAAATAAACCAATAAGGCGACAAGCATAATTAAAATTTTCTTTTTTATCTTTGTCTCCATTAAAAGCTTCATTATAAAGTTCGTGTAATTTGGAAATATACTCTGGAGTATTCAAATCATCTAACAAACTCTCAAAACAATTTGGTATTTTTTTTTGATCATAATTTTCTTCGTATAAAGAATACCATTTATCTAATGTTTTTTTTTGTTGGTCTAATAATTTTTCATTCCAATCTAGCGGCTGCTTGTAATGTGAACTTAAAAGGGCTAATCTTATTACTTGACCATTGTAATGCTTCAATGCATCAGTAATACTAACTATATTTCCTAAAGATTTAGACATTTTTTCTTTGTTCATGGTTAAAAAACCATTATGAATCCAATAATTGGCCATCTTACTAGTAGAATTATTAGAGCAAGATTGAGCTATTTCATTTTCATGATGAGGAAAAACTAAATCTAAACCTCCACCATGGATATCAAATTCTTTGCTTAAATATTTTTCACTCATAACCGAGCACTCTAAATGCCAACCAGGTCGGCCTCTTCCCCACGGTGAGTCCCATCCAGGATCTTTTTCTTGTGAAGGTTTCCAAAGTACAAAGTCCAAAGGATTTTTTTTATGAACTGAAACTTCAACTCGTGATCCTGCTTTTAATTCATCTAGATTTTTATTAGAAAGTTTCCCATAATCTTTAAAAGATGATACCGAAAAATAAACATGTCCATCATTTTCATAAGCAAAACCTTTTTCGATCAGAGAATTGGTCATTTTTACCATTTCATTAACATGTCCGGTAGCTTTAGGTTCAACTGTTGGTTCTAAACAATTGAGATTTTTACATGCATCGTGAAACTGTTTCGTTACTTCTTCTGTAATTTTGTTTATTGGTAAATTTTTTTCTTTAGCAATGTCTATAATTTTATCATCTATATCCGTTATGTTTCTCACATAAGTAACGTTTTTATCTCCATATATTTTTTTGAGTATTCTAAATAAAAGATCAAAAACAACTAAAGAGCGTGCATTTCCAACATGAGGACTGTCATATACTGTCGGACCACAAGCGTACATAGTTATATTTTTAGAATTTATTGGTTTAAACAATTCTTTTTTTTTACTTAGTGTATTTGAAATTTTAAGATTCATTGTCAAATTTACAAACTGGTATTGGAAGCATTTTATGAAGATTTTTTTCTCTTATACTTAAATATTTTTTATAATTAGGATCTTTATTATCTTTCATGGCCTTTTCTAAATCTTGATAAGACATTCCTAGTTGATTTACGTCTGATCTTCCGTCATCCCATAAGCCATCAGTTGGTTCTGCATTAACGATTTCTTTAGGTATTCCCAAGTGTTCACCCATTTCCCAAACTTCAGTTTTAGTGCAATCTGCAATTGGAGAAATATCAACACCACCGTCGCCATACTTCGTATAAAACCCAACACCAAAATCTTCAACTTTATTTCCTGTGCCAACTACAATTCCAGTGTTAGCAGCAGCGACTTGGTATAAAGTTGACATTCTTAGACGTGCCCTTGAATTGGCTAAACCATGCTCATTATTAAATTTATTAAGTGTCTCTTTAAATGAGTTAAATACTTTTTCAAGTTCAACTAAATTAAATTCTACATTCTTAAATTTCGATGAAAGCCATTTACCATGTTTCAAGCTAAGATCATGTTGTGCCTTAATCTGTTTTATAGGCATACTTAAAACTATAGTTTTTTTTCCAGTTAGAGCACATAGCGTACTAACAACCGAGGAATCGATCCCTCCTGAAATACCTACAACTAATGCTTGAGGAGAAAATGAAGTTGACTCACAATATTTGTTTATCCACTTTGTTATAATCTCTATTCTTTTTTTTGCTTCCATAATTTATTAACCTTTATCCTTTCTCAGGATTCTATCTTAATAATTATATAATAATTATTAAGATGCTGCTTGAATAATATTTTTTGAATAAGTCGAGTTTTTCTTTATTTCATCAGAAATAAGAAAAGCCAATTCTAAAGCCTGACTAGCGTTTAATCTAGGGTCACAGTGGGTTCTATATCTGTTAGACAATTCCTTTTCAGAAATTTTTTGAGCTCCGCCAGTGCATTCTGTCACATCTTGACCTGTCATTTCAACATGAAGTCCGCCAGCATAACTTCCTTCAGCTTGATGTATGCTAAATACATTTTTAACTTCTTTAAGTACGCTATCGAAAGGTCTAGTTTTTAAACCACTAGAAGCTTTAATAGTGTTTCCGTGCATTGGGTCACATGACCAGATAACATTAAGTCCTTCTTTCTTAATAGCTTTAATTAGTTTAGGTAAAAACTTTTCGGCATTATTAGCGCCAAACCTTGATATTAAAGTAAGCCTACCTGGATCATTGTCAGGATTTAAAATGTTACATAGTTTAATTAATTCATCTGGTTTTAATGTCGGTCCACATTTTAAACCCAAGGGATTTTTTATTCCTCTACAAAACTCAACATGGGCACCATCGGGTTGTCTAGTTCTATCCCCTATCCAAACAAAGTGTGCTGATGTATCATGATACTCTCCAGTAGTTGAGTCAACTCTTGTCATTGACTCTTCAAATGGAAGTAAAAGAGCCTCATGTGAAGTATAAAAGTTTACTGTTCTTAGCCTTCTATTATTTTCTGGGTTTATTCCACATGCTTCCATAAAAGCTAAAGCGTCACTAATCTTGTCCTCAATCTCTTTGTACTTGCCTTTTGTTTTTTTATTTATAAAACCTAAATTCCATAAGTGTACTTGTCTTAAATCAGCAAAACCTCCCTGAGAAAATGCTCTTATCAAGTTTAAAGTAGAAGCTGATTGAGAATAAGCTCTAAACAATCTTTTTGCATCTGGAACACGCGCTTTTTCAGAAAATTCCATTCCGTTAATATTGTCTCCTAAATAACTCGGTAATTCTTTATCATCTTTTTTTTCAGTTGGAGCACTTCTAGGCTTGGAAAATTGACCAGCAATCCTTCCAACTTTAACAACTGGTAAAGAGGCAGAGTGGGTCAGAACTAATGACATTTGTAATACAGCTTTAAATGTATCTCTAATATTATCTGGATTAAATTCAGCAAAACTTTCTGCGCAGTCTCCTCCTTGTAATAAGAAAGCCTTACCTTTAACAACATCTGCTAAAGATTTTTTTAGTGATCTAGTTTCACCGGCAAAAACTAAAGGAGGATATTTCTTAATTTTATCCAATACCATATTAAGTTCCTTTTCATCTTCGTATTTAGGAAGATGTTTTGCAGGATAGTCTTTCCAACTATTTAAAGTCCATTTTTTCATATTCAACTCTTAGGGGATGTTTATATTATAAAAGGTTTTTATTCAACTGTTACTGATTTAGCTAGGTTTCTAGGTTTGTCTATGTCGCGTTTTTTCAATAGTGCAACATGATAAGCGAGCAATTGAAGTGGCATTGCGCTCAAAAATGGAGATAAAGATTTCTCAAGATAAGGGAGGTTGATTGTAAATCTCACGTTTTCACTTATTACATTATCGTTACTATCGGTAATAAGTAAAATTTTTCCACCTCTTGCAATAACTTCCTGCATATTAGAAATAGTTTTATGAAAATATTTATCATGTGGTGAAATAACAATCACTGGTAAACCATTTTCAATTAAAGCTAAGGGCCCATGCTTCATTTCACCTGCTGGGTAACCCTCTGCATGTAAATAGGAAAGTTCTTTAAGTTTTAGAGCTCCTTCAAGTGCTATTGGAAAAGAAAACCCTCTTCCTAAAAACATCGAACCTTTGGAGTTTAAAAAGTCTTTAGCTACAAGTTGAATTTTATCCTCTGTTTTAAGACATTCTATTAATATATCTGGTAGTTTTATTAAATTACTAATTTTTTTTTGATAATCTTCTTTTTCTATATCCCCTCTTAAATATCCCATTTTTAAAGAGAACATATAAAGTAACAACATTTGTCCTATAAAAGCTTTAGTAGATGCAACACCGATTTCAGGACCGGCATGGATTGGCAAAACCCAATCTGAATTTCTTGCGATAGTGCTTTCAACTACATTTACAACTGAACAAGTTTTAACTTTATTTTTTTTACATAGATCTAGAGCAGCTGAGGTATCAGCTGTTTCACCGGATTGAGACACAAAAATATACAAATTATTTTTGTTAAATCTTATTTTTCTATATCTAAATTCTGACGCAATATCGGTTTCAACTTCAATAGAAGTAAATTCTTCAAACCAATATTTTGCTACTAAACATGAGTGGTAAGCTGTTCCACAACCAATTAGTATAATTTTATTAATTTTTTTTGCATCAAATGGAATATTGTAAAAATTAATATCTTCTCTACTTTTGTCTATGTACTCATTAATACAATTTTTTGCTGTAATTGGTTGTTCAAAAATCTCTTTGATCATAAAATTTTTGTAATCACCTTTGTCAGCAATATTTTTATCATCAGACAAAGTTAAAACTTTCTTATTTATTTTATTTTTGCTTAAATCATAAAACTCAACTTTATCTTTTGTTAAAACGCAGATATCTCCATCATCTAAATAGGATATTTTATTAGTCATAGATTTTAATGCATATGAGTCTGATCCAATATAATTTTCATCTTTCGAATAACCTACAGCTAATGGGCTACCTCGTCTTGCGCCTATAATCATATCGTCATATTCTTTAAAAATTATACCTAAGGCAAAACTACCTTCTAATTTAATTAAAGTATCATGTACTGCATTTAGTGGAGTTTTAATTTTTAGTTCATCGGTTAATAATAAAGTAATAACTTCTGTATCAGTTTGAGATTTAAAAATTTTTCCTTTTTTTTCTAATTCATGTTTTAAAATTTTTGAATTTTCTATAATACCGTTATGTACAACAGAAACTATTTCACTTGAATGTGGATGTGCATTAGCTTCGTTGGGAACTCCATGTGTAGCCCATCTTACATGACCTATTCCTAAATTACCCATTGCTGGGGTTTTAAACAAGATTTTTTCTAAATACTCAACTCTTCCTGAGCACTTTTTTTCATTAATTTGATTTTCATTTATTGTCGCTAAACCTGCAGAATCGTAACCTCTGTACTCAAGTTTTTTTAAAGAATTTATAATATTTGTTGAAACAGGTTTGTTACTCGCTATACCAATTATACCACACATTTATTTCTTTCTCTTTCTTTTATAATTTTTAACCTGTTCTTGCTTTGATCTTGTTAATGCTAAGGATCCTTTTTTTACATTTTTTGTTATTACCGAACCCGCTCCTATAACTGAATTTTTTCCAATTTTAATTGGTGCCACCAATGAGGAGTTTGAACCAACAAAAACATTTTCGGCAATCATAGTTTTATTTTTTTTAGTTCCATCATAATTACAAGTGATAGTCCCTGCACCAATGTTTGAATTTTTTCCTACTTCAGCGTCACCAATATAAGAAAGGTGATTTATCTTAGAATTAGATTTAATTTTTGAATTTTTTGTTTCTACAAAATTACCAACTTTAGATCCAGATTCTAATTTTGTTCCTGGTCTTATTCTAGCATATGGTCCAATAATAATATTATTGTCAATCTTTGCTCCTTCAATATGACTAAAAGATTTTACACTTACATTATTCCCAATTTTTACTTTAGAGCCAATTACCACGTAAGGCTCTATTGTTACGTTTTTTCCAAAGCTAGTATCTTTTGATAAAAAAATTGTTTCGGGAGCTATTAGATTTACTCCTTTCATTAAAGCTTTATTTCTTAATCTCTCTTGGGAAAGCCTATAAGAATTCGCTTTATTTAATTTAATATTTGTATTCATCTAGATTTCTCTTTACATTAGAATTTGTACTGTAATAAGTCACAAAATATTTCTTTTTAATACTTATAAAAAATGAGTCAAATATTAACAATTCTTTTTGATCTTGATGGAACTATAGTTGATACCGCTCCAGATTTAATGGCTGCACATAACCATGTTATGAGAAAGTTTGGAAAAGATGAAAAAAAACTTTCTGATATTAAGAGTTTAGCTGGGCGTGGAACATGGGTAATGATGCAAAGATCTTTTAAAGAAAAAATAACAGACGAAAAAATTAAAAAAGAAATGACTACTGAGTTTTTAGATTACTATAGCAAAAACATAAACAGAGATAGTAAGCCTTTAGTTGGATTGATTGAATTTTTGAACTGGGCAAAATCTAATAATATTTCTATGGCTGTTTGTACAAACAAACAAGAAAAATTAGCCGTAGACTTATTAAAAAAATTAGACCTTATAAAATTTTTTGAATATGTCGCAGGATCTGACACTTTTGAATTTAATAAACCTGATCCACGACATCTTACTAATGTAGTTGAAATTATTAGTGGAGATTTAAAAAAAACAATTATGGTCGGTGATAGTGAGGTTGACTCTATGTCAGCTTATAACGCAAAAGTACCTTTTATATTGGTAGAGGAAGGTTACACTGAAAAAAATATAGAAGAAATTAAACATGATATTTCAATTAAAAATTTTTTGAATTTTGAAAAAGTTATTAAGAAATATTTATGATTAACTTCTCGTTATTTTCTGCTTTAGCAACCTATTACTTTATAATGTTTGTTACACCTGGGCCTAATAATGCAATGTTGACTGCGTCAGGAATGAAATTTGGTTTTGTAAAAACATTGCCTCATTTAATTGGCATTCCTTCAGGGCACATTTTGCAAATTTCTCTGGTTTGTTTTGGCCTAGGAAATTTGTTTCTTAAAATTCCTGAATTGCAGTTTTACATGAAAATTTTATGTTTCTTTTATTTAATTTATTTAAGTTGGACTATATTAGGCTCTTTTAGCGTAGTAAAAAAAAAAACTGGGCGACCATTAAAGCTATACGAAGCTGCTGCTTTTCAGTTCATAAATCCTAAAGCGTGGACAATTGCAATTACTGTTGTGTCTGGTTTTTTTCCTGTGGAAGAGAACTTTTTTATTGCAACAACTTTTGTAACACTTACTGCAGCAGTTATTTGTTTCCCTTCTATTTGTTTATGGGCTTTGTTTGGTAATAGTTTAAGATTATTTATCAAAAATAATAAGACAAAAAAAATTATTGAATATATTCTAGCTATATTATTAGTCGTAACTGCGTTATTTATTTTAATAAAATAATCTTTGATTTTTTAATATTCGTCTAATATAAGACACCTAAATGCATTTTAATAAAAAAAACGCATCTCAAAAAAGATTAGATTTAATAAAGTCTTTAAAATCAAAAAAATTACTAAGATTCCCTGGTGCCTATAATCCCCTTTGTGCAAAACTAATTGCAGAGATTGGTTTTGATGGAATTTATATTTCTGGTGGAGTAATGGCTAATGACCTTGGTATACCAGATATTGGTTTAACAACCTTAGATCACGTTAGCTACAGATCTAATCAAATAACTCAAGCCACTGACCTACCCTCAATAGTCGATGCTGATACAGGATTTAAAGATTGTAAAAAAACTATTTCGACTCTTGAAAGCAAGGGTCTTTCTGGTTGTCATATAGAAGATCAGGTAGATGAAAAAAGGTGCGGTCATTTAGATAATAAAGAAATCATTCCTGTTAAAGCGATGATTAAAAAAATAGATACCGCTGTAAAAGCTAGGAAAGATAGTAATTTTTTAATAATTGTTAGAACAGATGCCAATACAGTAGAGGGATTGGATAAAACAATTGAAAGAGTAAAAGCATACGAGAGTGCTGGTGCTGATATGATTTTTCCAGAAGCTATGAAAAATGAAAATGAATTTGAAAAAATTAGAAAAAATTCAAAAACATATTTATTAGCCAATATGACAGAATTTGGTAAGTCCAAACTTTTAAAAAGATCTCAATTAGAAAATCTAGGGTATAACCTGGTAATTTATCCGGTAACTACACAAAGATTAGCAATGAAAAATGTGGAAGATGGTTTAAAAACAATTTTTCAAGAGGGAGATCAAAATAATATTATTGATAAAATGCAGACTAGAAAAAGATTGTATGAGCTTGTAGAATATGAAAAGTATAATACTCCGGGGAAAAAAATAACTGACTTTTCAACAGAGGGACATGAATAATGAATGAAGATATTAAAAAAGGACTTTTAGGTATTGTGGTAGACGAAACTACCATTTCTCATGTTGTTCCAGAATTAAGTGCCCTTACTTATAGAGGGTATAAGGTGCAGGATCTTTGTGATAAGTGTGAATTTGAAGAAGTAGCATACTTAGTTCTTAACGGTGAGTTACCAAGTAAAAAACAATTAAAAAAATTTACAAAACAAGAGAGATCAGAAAGAAAACTTTCAAAAAGTATTTTAAAAGATATTAAAAGAATGCCAAAAAATGCACATCCTATGGATGTGATCAGAACATGTGTAAGTTTAATGGCTTTAGAAGATAAAGATACAAAAGATAATTCACCTAAAGCAAATATGAGAAAAACAATGAGAATTTTTGCTAAAACTCCGACAGCAGTTGCTGCTTACTTTAGAGCTCGTAAAGGAAAAAAAATAATATCTCCTGATAAAAAATTGTCTTTTTCTGAAAATTTTTTCAAAATGATGTTTAATAAAGTCCCAGACAAGGAAATTGTCAGAGCTTTTGATATTTCTTTAATTTTATATGCTGAACACAGTTTTAATGTTTCTACTTTTACTGCTAGAACAATAACAAGTAGTTTATCAGATTTACATGGTGCAATTACAGGTGCTATTGCCTCTCTCAAAGGCCCGCTGCATGGAGGAGCAAATGAAGCAGTGATGCATATGATGAAAGAAATTGGAAAACCAGAAAAAGCAAAAAAATGGATAGAAAATGCTTTGTCTAAAAAGAAAGTTGTAATGGGCTTTGGTCACAGGGTATACAGAACAGGAGACTCAAGAGTTCCAACTATGAAACATTACATGTTCAAAGTGGCAAAACTTTTAAAAAAAGAAAAATATACTCAAATGTATGAAATTTTAGAGAAAGTTATGATTGAAAAAAAGAATATTCACCCAAATGTAGATTTTCCTTGTGGACCAACATATTACATGATGGGGATAGATATAGATTTCTATACACCAATTTTTGTGATGTCTAGAATTACTGGATGGTCTGCTCATATTATGGAGCAACATGCTTCTAACAAGCTGATAAGACCTTTGTCAAAATACAAAGGTGAAGAAGTTAGAGAAGTAATGCTTTTAAATCAAAGATAAATTAGCTTGTTTTTTTAGCGATAATATTCTCCTCATCAAGGTCGAAAAGCTCATAATTATTAGCTGCTAATAGATCTTTAATCTCTTTTAATTTAGGCCCCATATTAAAAGTTCCATCAAAATGTTTTTTTTCAAATATTATATTGTTAATTCTAACTTTTTTATAATCAATTGATTTAAGAATTTTATATTCTGAACCCTCAACATCTATCATTAATTTTTCAACTTTTTCAATAGAGTATTTTTTAATCAAAGACTGTGGAGACAGGCACTGTATTTTAATTTCCTCTATATCTTCCTCAGAAACTTTAAATCTTTTATTTTTATGATTTAAAATATGATCTTTTTCAAAAGAGCCAATTCCACTAGCCCAATGTTTTTTTAATTTTTCAATAGAGCTTCTTTTGATATAGTAAAAAGGTATAATTTCATCTTTGTCGCTAATTGCAGTTGGCTCGATTATTACCTCAGGAAATTTTTTTACTCTTTCTTTAAGTTCCTTCAAATTATAAGGTACTGGTTCAATTAAAAGAATTTTTTTACCAATCGATTTTTCTAGTTCGTCTTGCAACCAATAACCTGTGTGGGAACCTATAGATATAAAACCAAATTCAGCCAGTTTGTAAAACCTTTATGAGAATGCCTCAACCCATGTTCCTTTAGTTGAAGCTTTAGAATATTCTGTTGCTCTACCTTCAAAAAAGTTCATATGCTCCACAGCGTTAAGCATAGTATCTAACCATGTTAATGGGTTTTTCTTAACATCGTAAATTGGCTCTAATCCTAATTGAACTAGACGTCTGTTCCCTATAAATCTGATATAATCTTTTACTTCTTGAGCTGTTAGGCCTTTCATTGGACCCATTTCGAAGGCTAAATCAATAAACGAGTCCTCATGTTGAACGATTGTTCTGCAAGCTTCGTAAAGCTCCTTTTTTAATTTAGGTGTCCAAATTTCAGGATTTTCTTTTATAAACTCCTTAAATATTCTTATCATTGAATTACAATGTAAAGTTTCATCTCTTACAGACCAAGTTACTATTTGACCCATGCCTTTAAGTTTATTGTGTCTTGGAAAATTTAATAGAATAGCAAAGCTAGCGAATAATTGTAATCCTTCTGTGAAAGCACTAAAGACTGCTACAGTTTTTGCTATATCTTCCTTGGAATTAACATTAAAACCTTGCATGTAATCGTATTTATCTTTCATTTCTTTGTATTTCATGAAAGCAGAATACTCAGACTCAGGCATACCTATTGTATCTAATAAATGTGAGTAAGCCGCTACGTGAACGGTTTCCATAGATGCAAAAGCAGTCATCATCATTAAAACTTCAGTTGGTTTAAACACAGTCGTATAATGTCTTAAATAGCAATTATTAACTTCAACATCTGCTTGCGTGAAGAATCTGAAAATTTGTGTGACTAAGTTTTTTTCAGGTTCAGATAAATTTTTTTGCCAGTCTCTAACGTCATCTCCTAGCGGTACTTCTTCCGGCAGCCAATGAATTCTTTGTTGAGTTAACCACGCATCATAACACCACGGATATCTAAAGGGCTTGTAAACTGGATTTTCTACTAGTAAGCCCATTTTTTTTGGCTCTTCTTTTTTACTATTATCTTTTTTTACTACTGACATGATAGACACTCCTCATATTTGTTTTCTTCATTAGTTGATTCTTTATCTGTTTTATAAACATTTTTTGTCACATCTGTTGAAGAACCGGTATTAACATTTTCAGCTCTTTGAATAGATTTTGATCTACAGTAATAAAGGCTTTTCAGTCCTTTTTTCCAAGCTTGAAAGTGAATATTATGAAGGTCTCGTTTGTGAATGTCTGCAGGAATAAAAACATTAACAGATTGAGCTTGAGATATATGTGGTGTTCTGTCTGCGCCTAACTCTACTATCCATCTTTGATCTATTTCAAAGGCGGTTTTAAAAGTTTCCTTTTCTTCAATAGTTAAAAAATCTAAATGAGAAACAGATCCTTGATTAGTTGTAATGCTAGACCAAATTTCATCGTTATTTTTTCCATAATTTTCTAAAACTTCAGTTAAATATTTATTTCTAACATTATAAGATCCTGATAGAGTTTTGTGAGTATAGCTGTTACCAGAAATTGGTTCTATCCCTGGGGATGTCCCTCCACATATAATTGAAATGGATGCTGTGGGTGCGATTGCAGTTTTGTTCGAAAATCTTTCCTTTACTCCGTATTCTTCTGCATCTGGACATGCTCCTCTTTCCTCAGCAAGAGTTACTGAAGCTGCGTCAACTTTTGTTTGAATATCTTTAAAAACTTTTTTATTCCAAACCTTGCTCATAACAGATCCAAAAGGAATTTTTTTCTTTTGAAAATAAGAGTGTAAACCCATAACTCCAAGTCCAACACTTCGTTCTCTCATGGCCGAATATTTCGCATTTTCGAATGAGTCTGGAGCTTTATTTATAAAATCTGACATGATATTATCTAAGAACCTCATTACATCTTCAACAAATTTTTCTTCGTCTTTCCATTCATCATATTTTTCTAAATTAAGAGAAGAAAGACAACAAACCGCTGTTCTCTCTTTTCCGTCGTTATCTAATCCTGTCGGTAAAGTAATCTCGCTACATAGGTTGGAAGTTTTAACTCGAAGACCAGCTAATTTGTGATGTTGAGGTATTTGTCTGTTAACTGTATCAATATAAATAATATATGGTTCACCAGTCTCTACTCTCGCTGTCAAAAGTCTTATCCATAAGTTCCTTGCTGAAATATTTGATTGCACTGAACCATCTTTAGGACTTCTAAGTGCCCATTGTGAATCTGTCTCTACAGCTCTCATAAATGCATCCGAAACTAAAACTCCATGATGTAGGTTCAATGACCTTCTGTTAACATCTCCACCTGTTGGTCTTCTCATTTCAATAAACTCTTCTATTTCTGGATGATCAATTGGTAAATAACAAGCTGCAGAGCCTCTTCTCAATGAACCTTGGCTTATCGCCAATGTTAAAGAGTCCATCACTTTAATAAATGGAATTATTCCTGAAGTTTTTCCAACTTTTCCAATTTTCTCTCCTATTGATCTTAAATTACCCCAATAACTTCCTATGCCACCGCCTCTAGCTGCCAACCAAACATTCTCACTCCATAAATCTAGTATGCCTTCTAAACTGTCCCCTGCTTCATTTAAGAAACATGAGATTGGCAAACCTCTCTCGGTTCCACCATTTGATAAAACTGGAGTTGCTGGCATGAACCATAAATTACTAATGTAATTATAAAGTCTTTGAGCATGTAAATTATTATCTGCGTATGTACTTGCAACTCTTGCAAACAGATCTTGAAAAGACTCATTGTGACCTAGGTATCTATCAGTCAATGTAGCTTTACCAAAATCAGTAAGATTTGAATCTCTAGATCGATCAATTTTAATTGTTATACCTTTTTCATTTTGAAAAAGTTCTGTCTCTCCTGAAAGAGAAAAAAGATCTGTTTTTTTTGGACCGTTATCCTTAAACTTAGATACGGCGTTAGAACCTATGCTGCCCACAGCTTTTTTTATTGCCAAAGATACATTTTTATTCATAAATTTAGTTACTTAACGGCTTAAATAGTAATAAACAACTATATGTTGTGTTACATTAGTGTTAATATACTACATAATACGTTAGTTCAATAGAACATTATACGAACATTTGTTTTTTTTTTCAAGTGGAAAGTTTTGTTAATAAAGAAGGTCATATAAAAGAGAATATTAATGCTGATAAATCCAAATGGTTTTAGAGAGTACGATGCGAGATGGCTATATGAGAAAGAGATAGACCTTCTCGGAATTGAAGATCTTGGTAAAGGTCTTGGCACACAAATTATTCAACACACTAAAAAAAGTAATCCGAGGGTAATCGTTGGGCACGATTACAGATCTTATAGTGAAAAAATTAAATCTGCATTAAAAAAGGGATTAATTTCTACAGGTTGTTTTATAGAAGATATAGGACTTTCTTTATCTCCAACAGTATATTTTGCTCAATTTAATTTAAATGCAGATGCTGTAGCTATGGTAACAGCAAGTCATAATGAAAATGGATGGACGGGAGTAAAGATGGGTATAAAAAGAGGTTTAACTCATGCTCCTGAAGAAATGTCCGAACTAAAAGAAATAACACTAAATAAAAAATTTATTGAAGGAAAAGGATCTAATAAAAATATAGATAATTTTAAACAAGTCTATATTCAAGATTTAATTAAAAAAAACAAAATTAAAAAAAAAATAAAAGCAGTAGTAGCTTGTGGAAATGGTACTGCCGGTATCTTTGCCCCTGAAATATTAAAAGGTGCAGGTTGTGAAGTTATTGAATTAGATTGTAAACTGGATTGGTCTTTTCCAAAGTACAATCCAAATCCTGAAGATTTAAAGATGCTTCATGCAATAGCTAAAGCTGTAAAAGATAATAACGCTGATATAGGATTTGGTTTTGATGGAGATGGTGATAGATGCGGAGTAATAGATGAAAAAGGAAACGAAATTTTTTCTGACAAAATTGGATTATTAATAGCAAGAAATCTAGCGCCCAAATATAAAAATTCTAAATTTGTTGTAGATGTAAAATCCACTGGTCTTTATTCAAAAGACAAAGTTTTGTCTGAAAATAAGTGTAAAACTATTTATTGGAAAACTGGTCATTCTCATATTAAACGAAAAGTAAATTTAGAAAAAGCTTTAGCAGGATTTGAAAAAAGTGGACACTTCTTTTTTAGTCAACCTCTTGGATATGGTTATGACGATGGAATTAATTCTGCTATTCAAGTATGTCATTTGCTCAATAATCAAAATAAAAAGATGAGCGAGATTATGAATGACCTTCCTAAAACTTTTCAAACCCCAACTATGGCTCCCTTTTGTAAAGATGATGAAAAATACAAAGTTGTTGCAGAAATGGTTAAAAAAGTAAAAAAACTTAAAGAAGAAAACACAAAAATTGATAATCAATTAATAACTGAAATATTAACTGTTAATGGTGTACGATTTGTCTTAGAGGATGGTTCATGGGGCTTGATTAGAGCTTCTTCCAACAAACCTTCGCTTGTTGTAGTTACTGAAAGTCCATCGTCGGATGTTAGAAAGAAAAAAATATTTGATTTTATTGACAACCTTTTACAGAAAACTGGAAAAATTGGTGAATATGATCAGAAAATTTAATACCAATTAAATAAATTACAATTGGAAATAGTCAAATAAAAATTTTGATCCTATTATTATTAAAAAAAAACCAAAATATTTAGTTAGTTTTTTCTTATCAATTCTATGGCTTTTTTTAGCGCCTAATCTTGCCATAAATGTTGTTATTGGAACAAATATTAAAAATGCTGGAATATTAATAAAGCCTACGCTTAACGGTAAATTTGCCTTTAAATAGTTTCCTGAAATAAAAAAACCAATTGCACCAAATAAAGCTATTATAAAACCAATTGCAGCAGCACTACCAATTGCTTTATTGATAGGATAGCCAAAAAATTTAAGGATTGGAACATTCATTACAGCTCCACCTATGCCCATAGGTGCAGAAATAAAGCCCGTAATTAAACCGCTTACGATCTTTGAAGGTAAACCCATATTAATTTTTATATCTTTTTCTTTCTCCTTTAAAAAGAGTAGATAAAATGCAAGCATATAAACGACTAATGAAAAAAATAAGATTAATGGTTTTGTTTTCAGGTTGGCTGCAAAAATAGTTCCTAATACTACTCCTGTAATAACGAATATTCCGTAACCTTTGACAAGACTAAAATCGACAGCTTTATGTTGGTGGTGTGTCATAACTGAAACTGTTGAAGTGGGTATAATAATTGCAAAAGAGGTTCCAACAGCTAAATGCATTAAGTAAGAAGATTCTATACCTGAATTACTAAATATATAAAATAATATTGGCACAGTAATCAAACCTCCTCCTATACCAAACAATCCTGCAGCAAAACCCGCGGGGAAAGCAGTCAAGATCATAATAATTAATAAAAATAGAATTTGATCTAACTGTAGATTTCCTGTCATTTGGTAATTTGGTTAGCCTTTTCGTTATTTTGAGCAATAGTCATTATGTGGTTTACTTTTTGAAAATCAGAGTCACGTGCCATCATATTGTCACTTAAATATCTTTTCCATTTATTGGCTCCAGATTGACCATGGTATAAACCAACAGTATGTCGCATAATTTGATTTACTCTAGTACCTTTTTTTACTTCATCTTTTACGTATGCAACTAATTTTTCAGCTATTTCAGATCTGCTTAAAACATTTCCGTTACCAAAAATTTCTTTTTCAATAGCAGCAAGGAAATAAGGGTTTTGATAGATAGCCCTTCCAATCATAACGCCATCACAATTGATTAAGTGTTTCTGAATTTCTTCAACTTTTGTTATTCCTCCATTAATTATAATTTCTAAATCTTTATTTTCTTTTTTAATTTCATAAACAAGTGGATAATTTAATTTAGGTATTTTTAAATTTTCTTTAGGAGTAAGACCTTTTAAAATTGCTTTCCTTGCATGTAAAATTATTGTTTTACAACCGGATTTAGAAATTTTATTTATAAAATTATTTAAATAATCAAAGTTTTCTATTTTATCAAAACCTATTCTTGTTTTTGCGGTAATAGGAAGGTTGCAAGAATTCACCATTTCATTTATGCATTCTGCAACTAAGTCAGGTTCTTTGATTAAGCATGCTCCAAATTTATTTTTTTGTACTTTTTTACTCGGACAGCCCAAATTGATGTTAACTTCATTATAACCTAAGTCTTCGGCTATTTTACAAACTGATGCTAGCTCCTTTTTATCTGAGCCTCCTACTTGCAGACCAAGTGGTTTTTCAATTTCATTAAAGCCTAGTATTTTTTCTCTATCTCCATGAAGTGCTGACTTCGTGGCCACCATTTCAGTGTAAAGCATAACATTTTTACTTAATAGTCTTAAAAAATATCTTTCATGTCGATCCGTACAATCCATCATAGGAG